>Ga0164242_10004247_pt1 | contig 16124 bp, 13 predicted proteins | sample OricomgcompostMG_FD_108783 | JGI IMG/M metagenome (GOLD analysis project Ga0164242, IMG submission 108783) | Miracle-Growth compost microbial communities from Emeryville, California, USA - Original compost - Miracle growth compost (MG) ... | reverse complement strand
TTGCCATAATCATCCATGAGCTGCACCGTCACCGCCTGCGGCTGCCCGGCCACGAACTGGCTTGGCGCGGCGCTGAAGCGCAACTTACTGTTGTAACGCCCGGCGATCACTTGCAGGTCCTGTGTATCGCCCTGCAGGCCGTCACTGGCCGCCGAGACGGTAGGGGTACCCACGGTTTCGTCTTGATAATACACGCTGGCCGTGCTGCCGCCGGTCGGGATGGTCACCATGGTACTCTGTGTCCACGGACCGTCACTGGAGCCGCTAAAAGTGCCTCCGGAGCTGGTGGTTGTAAACGTTACGGAGGTGTCGGTATCGGCAGTCGTGGTATTGCCGTATTGATCTTGCAAGTAGGCCTGCATCTCCGTCGGCGTGTGGACCCGGATCGAGCCGCCAACGGGCAGGAAAGCTACTTTGTATGGCTGCCCGGCCGCAACGTTTAAAGTAAAGGTGCCCGGGTCATACGGGGTATACTGCGGCGGGCTCGTATCGGTCGCCGTCAAAATAGCCTGCCCGGTCACCGTACCGGACACATAGACGGTCACCGTGGCGCCGCCGCTCGGAATAGTGGCGTCCAGCGAGGTACTGGCGCCGGTACCGGCACTATCACTGCTGAACAAAGTCGAGCCGGAGTCACTGGTCAGATGCACCGGCACGTCCCGGAAAGAGGTGACGTCATTCCCCGAGCTATCTTGCACGTGGATCGTTATCGGCGTCCACTCGCCCGCGGAAGTACTCGCCGGGCCGCTTATGCCGAGTTTGGCCGGTGCGCCCACGCCTACCGTGACCGTTTGCGAGTCGTTCTGCCAACCAAAATCCGAACCGCTGCCTTCATCGTCGCGCATAGTCAGGGTCGGGCTGCCGACCGTCGAATCGCGATAGTACACATTGGTAGATGTTGTGCCGGCCAGGATGGTAACCACGTACGGCGAACCGCCGGTCCAGCCGCTAACGCCGTCCGTCGAGAACTGCCCGGTACCCGAAGTACTATAAACATATATGGGCGTGTCGCTGCTCACCGCTACCGGGTTGCCGTCCGAGTCTTGCGCCTGCACGGTAATCGCCGACGAGTTGCCGTCCACGCTGAAGCTTTGCGGCGGCGTAATGATCTTCAGTTTCGAGATCGAGCCGGATGGCGGCGGCGTTACCGTGATGTTGCACTGCGAACCGGTAATGCTCACCGCTGAGGTATCTGTGGCGGTCACGCACCACTCCCCGGACGAGCGCATCGTTACGCCGTTCACGAAGGTGTGCAGCCCGAGCATGCCGGCGGTAAAGGTGAAATCAGCCGGCAAAATCGCCGCCCCGTCGGTCGAAGCAAAGTGCACCGTGCCGGTATAGTCGGATTGCGGCTGGCCGGCATAATCCACGGCCTGCACCGTGACGGAACTCGGAATACCCGCCTGCACCGGGTCGGTCACGCCGGTCACCAGGAACTTATAACGCGACCCGACCGTTTCCTGCTGGTGCGCCGCCGTGCCGTTCGGATCGGTTACGGTTATGGTCGGCGTACCCTGCAGATTATCTTTATAATAGAACGTCACCTGCGACTCGCCGGCCGGCAAGACCACCGAGTCGTAACTCCACCGTGTCGAGGGATCCTCATTCAAGTCGCGGGCGAAGAAGCCGCTCGTGGAGTCGGTGCTTAAGTCCAGCGTTATGTCCTGGGTGCTGACGATAGGATCGCCGTTGGCGTCAACCGCCTGGACCGTCATCGTGCCGGGCTCCGTGGCCGCCACGTTAAGCGGGTCGGTCGTAAAAACATAACCGTGCGGATAATAGGTGTAGCCGTCAGTCAGCGTGGCGCCTTGACCAAAGTCATCCGTCACGCTGACGTCGACCGTGCCGGGATCGTGGAAAGGCGTCGTAGCCGTTAACGTACTGGCATCCACGTGCGTAACGTTAGTAGCTGACGCGCCGCCCAAAGTAATGCTATTGACATGCGTCAGGTTCGAGCCCGTGATGGTGACGCTTTGGCCGCCGTCCATAATGCCTCTGTCCGAGGCAATATTCGTTATGACGGGCGCCGGCGGCACGAAGGCGAAAGCCTCCGGCAAGGTATTGGACTGGCCGTCCGGGTTCGTGACCGTCACGTCACTCAGACCGGCATCATGCGCGGGAGTGATAACCGTCAAAGTATGCGGGTCTTTATAAGTGGCGCTTACGGTCGTAGTGCCGAACGTAACGGTGGCACCATCTTGAAAATCATTGCCCGTTATCGTCACGCTGTCACCCCCGCTTATGCCTCCGCTTGCCGGGCTAACACCGGTCACGGCGGGTGGCGGCACGTACGTATACGCGCCGCTCAAGGTGCCGCTTTGACCGTCATAATTAGTCACTGTTACATCGGTCGCTCCGGCAACATGGGCGGGAGCGGTGGCGGTGATTTGGGTGGAGCTGACAAATACCACGTCGGTAGCAGGAATGCCGCCAATGGTGACAGCAGATTGGTCCGAGCCCTGAGCGACGGTATCCCAGTTGGTTGTCCAGGCGGGGTTGTAGACGTTCGGACTGCCATGCGTGAGGGTCGTCGAATATATAGCCGAGGAGCCGGTCGCGCCGAACAGATACAGCGTATCGTCGATGGCGAGCGCTTGGGAGCCCGTGAAGGAGGCCGGCAGGGTCTTGCCCGTATTGGTCCAGGTGGTGGGGTCGGAGACGGGGGCGGAGTAAATGGCGTTGGAATTGCCCCCTAGCAAATAGAGCGTGTTGCCTATGGCATACAACTGGGAGTAGGTCATGTTCCCGGGTAGTTTTTTGCCGGTGTCGGTCCAGGTGGTGGGGTCGGAAACGGGGGCGGAGTAAATCGTCTTCGTGGCGCTGCCGACCACGCCTCCTCCGTACAAATAAAGATTATTGCCGATTACCGCGAGTTGGGCACCTACAATCCCGGTTGGCAGGGTTTTGCCGGTGTCGGTCCAGGTGGTGGGGTCGGAGGTAGAAGCCGTGAGAATAGTATTCAGCGCCGAGCCGTTATAGCCGCCGAAGAGATACATCGTGCCGCCGATAACCGCCAGTTGGGAGCCCCTCTGAGCTTGGGGCAGCGTTTTGCCGGTATCGGTCCAGTTTGTCGGATCGGAAACGGGGGCGGAGTAAATCGTATTTAAAGCCGAGCCGTTATAGCCGCCGAAGAGATACATCGTGCTGCCGACGATGGCAAACGAAGCGGATCCGAAGCTGGCCGGCAGCGTTTTGCCGGTGTCGGTCCAGTTTGTCGGATCGGAAACGGGGGCGGAGTAAATAGCGTTGGACGCGCCGCTCGGGCTGTCGGAGTACCCCCCGAATCGATACACCTTATCACCTATAACGGCGGTCGATGAGTAGCCGAACGTACTTTGCGTGGATTTGCCCGCCACCGCCGACCATGTGTTGCTGCTGGTGCTCGGGGGAATAAAATCGGAACCGGTGATCGTAACCGACGTGCCTCCCGGCGTCGGGCCGTGATCGGGCGTGATGCTGGCTGGCGCGGGCGGCGGATTCATATAAGTAAAACCGCCCGACAACGTAGCGCTCTGCCCGTCCGGATTAGTCACGGTAATAGTGCTGGAACCGGCATTATTGGCGGGGGTAGTCAGTGTAATCTCACCGGAATTCACTACGGTCACGTTACTCGCCGCGTTACTGCCGAACTTCACGGTCGCGCCCGCATAAAAACCGCTGCCGCTCAGTGTGACCGAGTCACCGCCGGTAGTCAGGCCGCTGTCCGGGCTGGCGCCGGTCAGTTGGGGCGGCGGCACGTACGTATAGCCGCCCGACGCCGTGTCCGACTGGCCGTCGTAGTTGGTGACGGTTACATCAGCCGCCCCGTTAGCGTGAGCGGGGGCTGTAGCGGTGATTTGCGTGGAGCTGACAAAATCAACATTGGTCGCCGGCAAGCCGTCAAAAGTTACGTTTGACTGATCGGCGGATGGCGGCAACGTGGGCCAATTGGTCGTCCAGGGCGGGTTGTAATAGTTCGGCTGCCCCGAGACGATCGGCGTAGAGCGCGTGGTGGTTATGCCGTTGCCCGCAAAAGCGTATATCTTGTTATCAATGATGGCCAGTTGCGGGAGAGCGCCGCCGCCGCTCAACGTCTTGCCGGTGTCGGTCCAGGTGGTGGGGTCGGAGAGAGGGGCCGAATATACCTCATTCCCGAAGATATATATCTTATCGCCGACTATGAGGAGCTGGCTCTGCGCCACCTGCGCCGGCATCAGCTTGCCGGTGTCGGTCCAGGTGGTCGGGTCGGAGACGGGGGCGGAGTAAATCGTCTTCACGGTGCCGGCGCCCTGACCGCTGAAGAGATAGATCTTCCCGCCTACTACCGCTAGCTGACTACCGTATACGGCCGTAGGCAGCGTTTTGCCGGTGTCGGTCCAGGTGGTGGGGTCGGAGGTATCGGCAGAGTAGATAACTTTGGTGACACCACCGCTGTTATATCCCCCGAAAAGATATACCTTGCTGCCAATGATCGCCAAGGAGGAAAGACGAAGGCCGCTTCCAGGCAACGTCTTGCCCGTATTGGTCCAGGTGGTGGGGTCGGAGACGGGAGCGGAGTAAATCGTCTTCAACCCCGAAGGGCTGCCGCCGCCAAAGAGGTATATGTGGTCGCCGATTATGGCCAGTTGCGCTCCGTATAACGTCGAGGGTATGGTTTTACCGGTGTCCGACCAGTCTATAGGGTCGCTGGTGGAAGCGCTGTAAATCTTTGCCGAACCGTTACCGCCAAAGAGGTAGATTTGGCTGCCGATAACCGCCAGATTGGCGGCATACAGGCCGGGCGGCGGCGTGCCACCTTCGTTCGTCCAGGTATTTGTGGTGGTAGTAGGCGGAGTAAAATCGGTGCCGGTAATGGTGACGCTGGTGCCGCCGGCCGCCGGGCCGATCGGGGGACTTATATCGGTAATATGAGGCGCCGGCAACACATAAGTCAGGTCGAGCGACAGCGATTGGAATTCCACCGGCTGGCTCCCGTCCGACACGAAGAAAGCCCTGACATAAAGATTGCCGGGGCTGAACTGGCCGGCAAAAGCGCCGATATTAGTGTTGACGTCGGTAGCCGTATTCGCCTGGTTGGCGGTCTGCGGCGTCCACGCTGAACCATCCCACCAATACCAGGTCGAGCCGTCCGGGCTAAGTTCATATTCCACCGACCCTTGATTGCCGGCTCCCAACGTATCGGTAAACGAAGTAAGCGAGCTATAGTCGAGGGGGTTGGCGGTCTCAAGGTATGGACTGTCGGTCGGGTACGTCCCGTCGGTTGATATCAGGCTGTACGTCGTTCCGTCGAACTGGATCTCGGCGGGGTTCGAATTGGTGAAGTCGGAGCCGCTCAATGTTACCTGGCTGTCGACCGCGTGAGGCGAAGGCTTTTTAGTGGGCGCGTGATGGTGGCCCAGCCAAAAACCGGCCACCACGATAGCAAGCAGTGCCACCACGCCACCGAGCAGCTTGACGTTATTTGTAGCCGGTTTGAAAAAATTGAGGAATTTCAATGGTCTATCGTGTATATATTCAGGTTTTAAGTTTATGACTCCTGGCGGCTCCGGCTATTCTAAACGGCTGAGGTTTTGCTGGATGGTCTTGTCGTTCGGGTTCGTAGCCTGAGCGGTCAGCAGCGTCTGTTTGGCGCTGGCTTTGTCGCCCTTCTGCTCGTACGCGAGCGCCAGCAACACTTGGAGCTGCGGGTTGGTCGGCAGCTGCCTGAGCGCGGCTTTATACGTCGCGATGCCGTCGTCGATCTTATTGAGGCTGTAAATCTGGATGTTCGCCAGGTTCGTATACGGATTTATGAGCTTCGGGTTCAGCGCGATCGCTTTCCGATAAGCAGTAACCGCCGCGGTGAAATTGCCTTGGTCGCGATAAGTGTTGCCGAGATTGTTCTGGACCGTCGCGTCCCGGTCGTTGAGCTTGGCCGCCTTCTGGTATTGTTGCTGCGCCGCCTTGGTGTCGCCGGTAGCATAAAGAGCTACGGCATAATTCTCCTGCGCCTGAAAACTCTTGGGGTTCTGCTCGGCCTTTTCCTTAAGAGACGGCAGCTGTTTGCTGTATTGCTGCGCTATCGGATTCGACGACTGCTTGTCGTTCTTGTTCGACGAATGCGTAAGCGCAAGGATTACGCCTACCACGATTACAACGGCCAATACGCCACCTATCACGACCCCGATCCGCCTTCGGTTCAATACCCCCATGAGACACCCCTTTTTATCCGTTAATTGCTAAGCTTAAGTATATCAAAAGCCCCTCTGTTCGAAAATTGTCTTCATCTGTTTTTTGCAGGGTATCACCTTCTTTATTTGGAAGGTTTTTAACGTGTCGCGTCGATCCGGTTCCCGGCTCTTATTCCCGGCCGCGCAAGACTTGAGCCGACTAGTCCGAACCGAAGGCTCGGCTTAATTCCAGCAATTTAAGCGCGGTATTCCAATTGCGGATGGTCATAGATTTATAAACGGGCGTCCCCATTATTTGGCTTAATCGGCTTTTCGTCCTCAGAGCGCTAAGACGCTGAGAATAGATCACGCCGGTGCCGGGCCAGATCTTATCGACCCCTTCCCGCGGATTGAATACCGCCATCGCCTTGTCCGCGGTAATGCCCATGAGAAAGATAGCGTCGCTATGATACTCCTCCGGCTGCTCGCCGAAGCCTTCGGGTTTTTCAGCGATGACGGCCTCTAGCTCGGCGCGGGTGAGCACCAGTACTTTAATTACCGAGCTGTCGAGTTTAAAGTTTCGGGATAGCGTCTTTTCGATTTGGAGGCCCAGACTTTTAGCGTCCACGTCTGATCGCAATATGACGTTCCCGCTATTTATATAAGTAATGACGTCCAGACATCCAAGGTCTTCAAGACACCGCTTCAGCTCGGCCATGGGCACTTTGTTTTTGCCGCCGACGTTTATCCCGCGAAGCAGTACGATGTAGTCTTTCATGCTTCGCTTAGTATACAGCCGCCATCGAAACGACTCTACTATTGCTATGGCGCTCAACCCGGCATGCGCTCATGAAAAGGCCCCCTGGGCTCTTGCTATTTTCAAAGAAGATGCTGTAAAATATCTTACAGTGGTTGCAGACCATGTTTTCTATAATATAACCAGACTGAATCAGTAGTGCTTACTGAAGCGATTGAAAAAGAGGCCAGTTCCTCTTCTTATAATCCATAAGCAAGCACTAAAAAACAGTCGAAACAACTTATAAATTTAAACCTTCTTAGAGAGGCTGTTATCGAGGTACTGAGCGAAATCCGTCGTCGAAAGCTACCGCGACTTGCCGTTGCAAGTATCGCGTTGCTTTCAATGATCAGCGCCCCCGCCGAGGCCAAGAATGACCCGGGGCGGCGCCTGCCGACGCCCGCTCAAAAACAAAAAGTAGGTTCTTTGGCGGTCGGCGTATCCGGCGGCCAAACAGCGAAGCCGCCGGAGGCCGTTCATACCAACGACACCATACGCAATCCCCAGCGTCAGCTGACACCCGAGCAGTGGGCGGCCGAGCAGGTTTCGCCGGCCGAATTCAGGGCCTGGAGCAAGGTCAATCAGTGCGAAGAAGGTGGCGACTGGCATGTCCGCGGCGATACCTATTCCGGCGGTCTCGGCATCTCCAATTATAATTGGGACTACTATCGCCCCGACAGCTTCCCGGGGAACGCCGCGGACGCCACGCCGGCCGAGCAGATCGTCGTCGCCGAGCGCATCCAGCCGAACCCGCCCGACCAGCACGGCTGCGACCGGGCCGGCTGGTAACCGGTTCGGGTCTTTCTTGCGCCAGGCCTCGCCATGTGTCCGCGCGACACGGGCGCGAATTTTGTTATCATTACTATATGCCTATCAAGCAAGCAAGTGCATCGGCTATCAGCTTCAGAGCCAAGTTATTCAACATCGGTGCCTGGACGATCCTCAGGCTACCCGATAGCGCCAGCCGGCAATTGCCGTCGCGCGGTCAGGTGATGGTCGAAGGCACCCTCAACGGCGCGTCTTTTAAGACCCCGCTCGAACCGGACGGCATGCTGAGCCACTATTGCAAGGTCGGCCCCGAACTGCTCAAAGCTGCCGGCGCAAAAGCCGGCGACACGGTATCGCTCACCATAAGCGTCACGAAGGATTGGCCGGAGCCCGAAGTGCCGGCGGAGTGGCAAAAAGCGCTGGCGGCCAGCCCGAAAGCGCGCGCTTTGTGGCAACAAACCACGCCGATGGCCCGCTGGGAATGGATCCGCTGGGCCCGTTCCAGCTCCAACACCGAAACCTCTCAGCGACGCATCAAAGTCGGCATTTCCAAGCTGGAGAGCGGCAAACGCCGCCCCTGCTGCTGGAACCGCAACCTCTCCACCGAGCCCGAAGTATCAAAAGGCGGCGTGCTGCTCGAACCGTCATAAGAATGGCCGCCGACAAACCCTCCAAGCCCGCCGACCAGCTGTTGCAGTTTCTGCGCCGCACCATCAGCCCGGCCGTCCAGAAAAAATACATCGAGAACCTGGCGCGCACGCGCGACGAACGACTGGTACACGGCTTCGATACGCCGCGCGGACACTACGAGGTGGTGGACATGATCTATAACGATCGGCCGGCGCGCGTGTTGTTCAGCGGCCACAGGCAGGCGGCGCAGTCCGGCCTCGCCCTGGACGACAAGTCGGAACTGCTATTCGATTATAATCAGCGCTTCATGGAATTGGTCGCCAGCTTGCGCCCCTCAAGCCTGTTGCTGATCGGCGGCGGTGCCTGTACGCTGCCGCAGGCTTTGTTGGCGGCGTACCCCGGAATACGACTGACCATCATTGAACCGGAAAAAGAGCTCGAGGCGATCGCCCGGCGCTACTTCGGCTGGCAACCGTCGGCCCGAACGCGGGTCGTCCATACCGATGGCCGGGCCTTTCTCGCCGAATCCACCGCTCAATACGACCTGATCCTCATCGACGCTTTTTCGTACACCACCATCCCCCGCTCGCTGCTCAGCCAACCGGCCATCCAGGCCTTCAAGCGGCACCTCAAGCCCGGCGGCGCGCTCGGTATGAACATCATCAGCCCTTACTACGGCCGCGGCGCCGACCTGATCCGTCAGCAATACCGATACTACGAAACGGCTTTTCGGCAGGTGGACATCTTCCCGGCCAGCCGCTCGCTGTTTTCGCCGTGGCTGTCTCAAAATTATGTGCTCGTCGCGCGGCAATCAATCGAGCCGCCGCTCGAAATGCGCTTCGCCGCCATGCCGCCGCCCGTCACTGCCTGAGAAGCGGTTAAGCGGCCGCTCCGCGGATAATATACGCCAAACCCGCCCGGTAGTCCTCGTCCATATTGTGATGGCCCTTTCGGGCTGCCCGCTCCGCCTCCATGAGTCTCGGATATCTCTCGTTCGCCAATTCATCATCAAGAAACTGCTCGATATCTTCGATATTTGGCGACGCCTGCTCCTCGATAACGAACCCGAACGTATAGGTTGAGGCGGTCATGGTGATGATACGGGCGGCTCGCAGCTCAAAACCGGCGCTCACCAATGATTCGAGCGTGCATTCAAACAGCTTCCCGAGCGTGACCGCCGGGTACAGGTGCGCGCCGGCTACCACCCGGCCGCCGTCCGGGTAAGCCAGCATGGCCGAGCGCAGGCGTGACATGTGGTCGGTCAGCCAATCCTGCCACGGTTCATCCTCGGGTCGCGGCCGCAAATCGTGAAATTCGCGGGCCAGTATCGCCTCGGCCAGATAATCGATTAATATCTCTTTATTCTGGAAGTGCCAGTACAGCGCCGGCGCCTGCATGTTAAGCTGGCGGGCCAGTTTGCGGAGCGACAAGTTGTTCAGCCCGTCCTTTTTGAGCAGCTCGAGAGCGGCTTCGACGATGCGCTGCTGGTGATCGGTCGCCTGGCCGTAGCGCTGGTCCAGCCGTTGGCGCATCCGCTCGAAGCGCTTGTTGATCCGCTCGTGCTGTTTGGCCAATCGTTCTTCGGTCCGGCGCTCGGCGGCCTCTATTTTCGCCAGCTCGCGCGCCCGTCTGTCTTCTCTGTCCATAAATCGCATTTTAGCACTTGACGATGAAATTGAACAGTGTTAAATTAAAACCACCCTAGTAATATAACAGCGTTAAGGAATATATGCCCTCCTCTGAAAAAACTTTGAGTGACTTAGCCATCGAGGCCCGCGGGCTCGTCAAAGTATTCGGTGATAACCGCGCCGTGGACGGCATCGACCTTATGGTGCCGACCGGCAGCATTTACGGCGTGCTCGGCCCCAACGGCGCCGGCAAAACCACCACCATCAATATGCTGGCCACGCTGATGCGGCCGGACGCCGGCAACGCCAAGGTCTTCGGCCACGACGTGGAGCACGAGGCGCAAGTGGTGCGCCAGCTGATCGGCGTCACCGGCCAATACGCCTCGGTCGACGAAACCCTATCGGCCACCGAGAATCTGATGATCTTTTCCCGCCTGCTCGGCCTGAGCAGCAAAGAAGCCCGCAAAAAGTCGGCCGAACTGCTGGAAGAATTCGGGCTGACCGAGGCCGCTAAGCGGCCGCTGTCAAAATTCTCGGGCGGCATGCGCCGGCGGCTCGACCTGGCGGCCAGCCTGATTTCGCAACCGCCGCTGATCTTTTTGGACGAACCGACCACCGGGCTCGACCCCCGCACCCGCAACCAGATGTGGGACACTATCCGTCGCCTGGTGGAGAGCGGTTCGACCGTTTTGCTCACTACCCAATACTTGGACGAGGCCGACCAGCTGGCCGACCGTATCGCCGTGATCGACCGCGGCAAGGTAATCGCCGAAGGCACCGGCACGGAACTGAAGGCTTCGATCGGCACGGCCACGCTCCAGCTGGAACTGGCCAAAAAAGACGCCGACGAAGCCGCCCGACGCGTCGTCGAAAAGACTTTGGGCGTCAAAACCGCCAACACTCGGCCGGGCTACATCACCGCGCCGATGGCCAACCCTGACAAAGTCACGGATCTGCTGGTAGCGCTTCGCGACCAAAACCTGCACCTCAGCGGCGTCAGCGTCCAAGACCCGACGCTCGACGAAGTTTTTCTGACCCTCACCGGCAAACATAAGACCACCAAGGCCAAAGCCGCCAAGAAAGGAGCCAAGCATGTCTGAAGCCGAAGCCACGATTACTCCGGCGGCCGAACGCCAGCTTAAGAATTACGCCGGCCTCGGTCAAATAATCCGCAACACGCTGACCATGGCTCACCGCGGCCTGCTGAAGATGCGCCGCAATCCGGAACAATTCTTCGACGTCACGCTGCAGCCGATCCTCTTCACGCTGATGTTCACTTACATCTTCGGCGGCGCCATCGCCGGCAACGTGCACAACTATTTGCCGATCATCATTCCCGGCATCTTGATCCAGACCGTCATCACCACCTCCGTCGTCACCGGTGTGCAGCTGCGTGAAGACATGGATAAGGGCGTCTTCAACCGCTTCAAGTCGCTGCCGATCGCCCGCATCGCGCCGCTGTCCGGTGCTTTGGTGGCCGACACCATCCGCTACGGCATCGCCACGGTACTGACCTTTTTGATGGGTTACATCATGGGCTATCGGCCCGGGGCCGGTCTGGCCGGCGTGGTGGCCGGCGGTTTGCTGGTCATCGCCTTTTCGTGGTGCATCAGCTGGATTTTCGCCTTTTTCGGCGTGATCGCCCGCACGGCCTCCAGCGTCCAGGGCATTTCCCTGATCATCCTGTTCCCGCTGACGTTCCTGTCGAACGCCTTCGTACCAGTGGACACCATGCCGCACTGGCTGCAAACGTTCGTAAAAGCCAATCCGTTGTCGCACCTCATCGCCGCCGTGCGCCAGCTGGCCAACCACGGCACGATCGGTTCTGATTTCTGGCTGTCACTGCTCGGCGCACTGGTCATCGTGGCCATCTTCGCGCCGCTGACGGTCCGCGCCTACATGCGCAAAGCCTGACTATCATATAGCCTTAACGATAAATATTTACAGAGTGGAAGCTGGACGGCAGGGGTGAGAGGCGCGAAGCGACGAATGCTTCCGAAGTCCGCGCCTCTCACGTATCCTAGCCTTGGCCGGCACGGCAATATCCGCCAAGATGACGCCTCTAGAGCACCATGCCCACGAAATAGATCAGTTACAGCGAGGAACATTGCCGAGGTGCTCGACACAGTAGTTGCCGGCCGCAAACGCGTACATCATATAGACGAAAGCGAGCACGGTAAAAACTATGCAAGCCAGCGTCGCCACACCGCCTAGAAGGGTCACCAAGCCGTCTCTGCTCCCAGTAGCAGCTTGGACAATGCAATATGACACGACAGCTCCTACCAGATACAAGAGAAAGCATACGCAGTCATGCTGCAGGTAGGGGTTGCTGGAAAATAGACCTTCGATGCTAGCTCCCAAGACGAGTATGAAAGCGAAAAAAGCAATGAAGTATTTCATTAATCGTTTCCTTCTTAATCGCGGACGATCAGGATTTCGACAATGTTCCGCACAGATTTAAGGCGCGTCTGGTTTCCACTCTGTTAAGTTACGCACCCATGCTGCCTGGAACAAATTCTTTTGCTCGACAAACTTACGCACAAATGCGAATATACAATAACATATTAAGCTCGTACTTTCAACTTACTGAACGGTCGGTGCTGGCGGTTCGGTTTCGAGCGAAATGTCTTCTTTTTGGCCTGCCGGTTTGAGAATTTGGTCGACCAGGCGGTCGATCATGTCGTTGGTCAGGTTGGCTTTGACGGCGTAACCCTCGATGCCTTGGTCGCGCAGGCCGGCCGGCGCGTCGGCTTCATTGAGGTTAGAGATAATTTCTACTTTGATGTGTTTGCCCCAGTCGCTGGCACGCATCCGTTTGAGGATTTCGTCGCCGGCGATCTTGGGCACCATCAGGTCGAGCAGCACCAGGTCCGGCCGCTCGCGCTCAATGAGCTCCAGGGCGGCTTGTCCGTCGTAAGCCACCGCGCACTGGTAGCCGATCAATTCCAGCCGGGTCTTATATATATCCGCCAGACTGGCGTTATCATCGACGATGACGATCTTCTTGGGTGTCTGCGTGGGATTCATGTATGTTCAGTGTACTGCACCGTCGCCGATTATGCTACGTAACATGCGCAGGGAAATCTTGCCGACCGGCGGCGAAAGCGTTAGAATGAGCTCAAATTAACTGACTTTGAGGGGAGAACAGTTATGGCAATAAGCAAACGCGGCCAGAACATCTTGCTGGCGGCTATGATTTTGGCCGTCTCGATGACGACTATCGATCAGACAATCGTGGCGCTGTCGGCCGACACCATCCAACGGAACCTGGGCGTCTCGCACGCCGTCATCGCCTGGAGTATCAACGCTTACATCTTGGCGACCGCGGCTTTCTTTATCCTTGGCGGCAAGCTGGCCGATGTGTTCGGCCACAAGCGCATGGCGGTTATCGGCATTTTCACCTTCGCGTTGTTTTCGCTGCTCTGCGGCCTGACGCCGACCGGCGGCATAGCGGCGGCGTGGCTGATTATCGCCCGCACACTCCAGGGGATCGGCACGGCCATCATGTTCCCGGCGGCCCTGGGTATCGTGTTGAACAGTTTTTCCGAGTCTTCGCGCGGCAAAGCCATCGCTTCGTTCTTCGGCATCACCGGCGGCATGACCGCGCTCGGGCCGTTGGTCGGCGGCTACCTTACCCAGTGGACTTGGCGCTCTATTTTTTGGATCAACATTCCAATCGCTGTCGGCGCCCTGCTGCTGGTTTCACGGCAGCAGGTGCCGAAAACCGGCCGGCGCGAGCGGATCGACTGGGCCGGCGCATTGCTTATCGCGGCCAGCATGAGTCTGGCCATCGTCGGCCTGCAGCAGGCCGGCACATGGGGCTGGGGCAGCCTGGCGACCTGGCTGTTCTTTGGCGCCGGTTTGGTCTTACTGCTGGTTTTCATCGCTTTCGAACGGGGGCGCGTCAGTCCGCTGGTGCGCCTCAACACCTTTGGCGAGCGGGCCTTTTCGATCTCGGTCTTGGCGACGCTGTTTTCGTCGATGGCTTTCGTGCCGATATTCTTTTTCATCAGCGTCTACGCACAGATCGCCCTGAACCTGGATGTCTATCAATCCGCCTTGCTGTTGCTGGAATTCTTCATCGGTTTCGTGGTCGCTTCCAACTATGGCGGCCGGCTATTTGATAGGCGCGGCGCGCGTTTGCCGATCATTATCGGCGGCCTGGTGGGTGCGGCCAGTTTTGCCTGGTGGGCAACCAAGCTCGACGATTTGAGCAATGGCGCCGGCTTCTTGCACTCGCCGCAGTTCTGGCCGACGGTGCTGGCCGGGGCCGGCATCGGCTTGATGTTCAGTGCCGCCGCCACGGACGTAGCCAACCGGGCCAAAGGCCAGTCATACGGCCAAGCCACCGGTATCTCGCAAACCGCCAAAAACCTGGGCGGCGCGCTCGGCCTGGCCATATTAACGGCCGTTGTCAGTACGCAGCTCACCGCTAATCTGACGAATTCGTTCGATAAGCTCGGCGCGCCGGCCGGCACCGGCAAGCAGGTCGCAGCGGACATCAACAGTAATAGCAAACCCTCGAGTCAGAGCCGGCAAGCCGCGGCTCTGCCCAAGGAAGTCCAGACTGAAATAAACGATGCCGTTAGAAACGGTTACGCCGACGCCACCAAGCCCGCCTTCTACGGCATGTCCGCCGCTATGGCCGTGGTCTTCGTGCTTGGCTTGCTCTATCCGCGCGAGGCCAAGCCCGCCCGCTCCAAAATTTAGTCGTGAAACGCCCGGTTGCCCGGTTGCTTATCTTATTACGAGCCCTCGGCAGCCCGGCGCAGAGCATCGATATCGAGCTTCTTCATTTTCAGCATGGCCTGCAGCGCGCGGCCGGCCTTCTCTTTGTCCGGATCATCAATCAGCTCCGACAAAGTCCGCGGCACGATTTGCCACGACAAACCGAATTTATCTTTCAGCCAGCCGCACTGCTCGGCTTCCGGGACAGCCGACAGTTTATTCCAAATTTCATCAAGCTCGGCTTGCGTCTCACAGTCCACCACCAGGGAAATCGCCTCGTTAAACTTAAAAATCGGGCCACCGTCCAGACACATGAAGCGCTGACCCTCCAGCTCGAAAATGCCGGTCAAAACTTTGCCGTCCATACCTTGCATGTGCTCGTCCGGAACGTTGTCGGGATAGCGTTTGATGCTGACGATCCGCGAATTATTAAAAATCGACACGTAGAAATTCATGGCTTCCTCGGCGTTCCGGTCAAACCACAGACACGGCGTTATTTTTTGCATGGCAAATCCCCTCATTTAGCTTTAGCGATATGACTAGTCTACCAGACGCGCCGCGGCGGGCAGTGTGAACTTGCTTACTGAAGCGCTCGCTTTTACGCCGGATAATAAGCGGCGTGAGTGATTACACTATCGTGAAAGCCGGCGATGTCCGCAACGTCTACGAAGGCAGTGATGTGCCCGGTGAGTTCCGAAGCCTCACGGCAGCGCTCGGTTCGGAGCAAGTCGCCGTGACGCTGATCCGCATTCCGCCGCACGCCGATTTCGAACAAGGCACCGGCCATCATCACGACCAAACCGAGGAGATCTACATCGTCACCCGCGGCACGCTGACCATGCGCTTCAATGATTCCATCGAGAAAGTCTCCGCTGGTACCGCTGTCCGGGTCGCGCCCCAAACCGTCCGCTCCCACCGCAACGAAGGCGACGAACCGGTGGAAATGTGGGCTATTTCTCAAACCGGCCAGGGGCACGACGCCACCAAGGTCGACGATTTCTGGGAAGCCTCCGCCAAAGCCCGGCAGCACGCTCGTCTTTGAGCGCACGTTATTCCCGGCCAGCGCTCGCGCGGACCGTCACGCCATTACCAGACCGCCGCCACCGCCAACGCGCCGAGCGCGAAATACAGCCAGCGCCGATCTTTCTTACGCTCCGATGACGGATCCTGTTCTTTTGCCATAAAGCGACTCCGCGGTGGCCCGCCTTATGCCGTTTTCGGCACCGTGACGTTAACCATCCACTCGATGCCGTATTTATCCCGCAATGATCCGAACAAGTCGCCCCAGGCTTCCTTTTGGATCGGTCGTTTGATCTCGCCGCCTTCGCTGAGTTTGCCGAAGATTTCGCGCAGGCGCGTCTCGTCATCGCCGCCGAGCGCCAGCTCGATCTTAGCCGCCTTATCGCTGGCCGCCTGAGTGTCGCTGGCGAACAGGTGCGCGTCCCC
>Ga0164242_10004246_pt1 | contig 16126 bp, 16 predicted proteins | sample OricomgcompostMG_FD_108783 | JGI IMG/M metagenome (GOLD analysis project Ga0164242, IMG submission 108783) | Miracle-Growth compost microbial communities from Emeryville, California, USA - Original compost - Miracle growth compost (MG) ... | reverse complement strand
GCGTGCGGGATGGCGGCGCGGACCCGGTCGATGATGCCGAGGTAGCGCTCCTGACGGTAGGAGCGCCGCATGGCGCGAAGGACCCGGTCGGAGCCGGACTGCAGCGGCATGTGCAGCGAGGGCATCACATTCGGCGTCTCGGCCATCGCCACGATGACATCGTCGGTGAACTCCGCCGGATGCGGCGAGGTGAAGCGCACCCTCTCCAGACCCTCGATCTGTCCGCACGCGCGGAGCAGCTTGGAGAACGCCTGCCGGTCGCCGAACTCGACGCCGTACGCGTTGACGTTCTGGCCGAGCAGGGTGATCTCCGAGACGCCCTCGGCGACCAGCGCCTCGATCTCGGCGAGGATCTCACCAGGGCGGCGGTCCTTCTCCTTGCCACGCAGGCTCGGCACGATGCAGAAGGTGCAGGTGTTGTTGCAGCCGACCGACACCGAGACCCAGGCGGCGTACGCCGACTCCCGCCTGGTCGGCAGCGTGGAGGGGAAGACGTCGAGCGACTCGAGGATCTCGACCTGCGCCTCCTCGGCGACCCGGGCACGCTCCAGCAGCACGGGCAGCGAGCCGATGTTATGGGTGCCGAAGACGACGTCGACCCACGGCGCGCGCTCGACGACTGTCGCGCGGTCCTTCTGCGCCATGCAGCCACCGACGGCGATTTGCATGCCGGGGCGCTCGCGCTTCACCGATGCCAGGTGACCGAGGTTGCCATAGAGCTTGTTGTCGGCGTTCTCCCGCACCGCGCAGGTGTTGAAGACGACGACGTCCGCCTGCTCACCGTCGTCGACCTTGAGGTAACCCGCGCCCTCCAGCAGCCCGGACAGCCGCTCGGAGTCGTGGACGTTCATCTGGCACCCGTAGGTGCGTACCTCATACGTGCGCGCCATAACGACAAAAAGAGTACGGCGACGGGCGCGTCGCACCGGAATCTGCGACCGTTGAGCCATGGCTGCATGGTCGATCGGCTCCACTGACTCGGTGCTCTCCCTGTGGTCGCGCGGCTCGATCCTCTCGATCGGGAGCGTCGGCTCGTTCGCCTCGTTCGGGAGTGTGGGCTCGTTCGCCTCGGCGCTCTCGATCGGATCGTCGATGTCGCTCGCTTCGCTGGGCTCGCATCAGTCCCGCGGCTCGGTCCTCTCCCACCAGTCCGACGGTGCCGTGCTCTCGGCGCAGTCGAGCCGCGCCGTGGCTGAGCACCGGGGCGCCGGTCCGCTCCCGCCGTGGCCCGCGGCTGCCGTGGTGATCGCCGGGGCGGCCGTCGGCGTCGTCGTACTCGATCGGTGGCGGCGGATGCGCTAACGGCGGCGCGCGACCAGGAAGACCCGCCGGAACGGCATCGCGACCACTCCATGGCGCAGCGGGTAGGCCTCGCGCAGCAGCGGACGGAGCTCAGCGACGTACTCCTCCCGCAGGCCGTCCGGCAGTGCGTCGAGGATGGGCCGCAGGCCGGTGCCGCTGATCCAGTCGAGGACGGCGTCCTCGCCCTGCAGCAGGTGCAGGTAGGTGGTCTCCCAGGCGTTGACATCCCAGGTCCCGGTCCCCAGCAGTGCGTCGGCATAGACGTCTGGGTCGTGGGACCCGAGCCGTTCGGTGATGCCGCCGCCGGTGTGCTCGGCGTAGCGTGCGGTCCGAGCGAGAGCATCCGGGATGGCGTGCGAGGGTGCGTCGAAGTTGCCCGGCACCTGGAACGCGAACCACTCGCGCGCCCGATCGGCCATCCCGGGCAGGAGCGCGAGATGCCCGTCGACCCACTGCAACGCGGCGTTGGAGACCACCACGTCGGCCGAGCCCTGCCACTCGCGCAGGTCGGCCTCGACCCACGTCAGCGACGGTACGTCGGCTCGGGCGCGGGCGATCATCGAGGCCGAGTTGTCGACGCCGGTCACCGTCGCGCCAGGCCAGCGGTCGGCGAGCAGCCGGGTCATGTTGCCCGGGCCGCAGCCGAGATCGACGACGGTGCTCGGCGCCTCCGCGCCGACCTGGGCGAGCAGGTCGACGAACGGCCGGCCACGCTCTCCGGCGTAGGCGAGGTAGTGCTGCGGGTCCCAAGTCGGCATGACTCCACCCTCGACCGAACTTATCTTGATGTCAAGAGATTTTCGGCGACCGAGCCCAGCCGCCTGCAGGGCTACTTCTTCGGGGTCACGTGGAGCTTGATGACACCCTCGGCCACCACGGTGCCATCGTCACGCGTGCCCTTCACCCGCACCTGCAGCTCGCCGTCGGCGGTGTCCCACTGCCCCTGGTCGGTCTCGGCAGTGCAGACGATGTCACTGGTCGACTTCGCCGTGTACCTCACGTCCATGCCCATCGGGATCCACCGCTTGTCGGCCGGGATCGTCGTCTCGGCCAGCGCGCCCATCGCCATCTCGAAGCCGTTGCACACCGCGATCGCGTGGACCGTCTTGATGTGGTTGTGGTTGCTGCGGCGGTTGGGGACGACGACCTCGGCATAGTTGGGCCGCAGCTCGGTGACCCGCGGATGGATCGAACCGAAGTACGGGGCCTTCTGGCTGAATGCGAAGGTGAAGATCCGCTTGCCCACGACCGGGATCGGCGAGGTGGTCTTCCAGAGCTTGTAGAGCGACGACATGACACCATCCTACTAGTCGGTAACTTCACCTGTGCGGCCGAGCCGATGTCTCGACATCGAGAATCTCGACCGTCTGCTAGCGTCGGCCGTATGAGGGACGAGGTCGACGACCTTTCCGAGGACTGGGCCCGGGAGCGGCCCGACCTCGACCTTGCGCCGGTGGCGATCTTCTCCCGTCTCGGCCGCCTCTCCCGCCACCTCGACCTCGCCCGCCGCGATGCCTTCACCAGGCACAGCATCGAGTCGTGGGAGTTCGACGTACTCGCCGCCCTGCGCCGCGCCGGCTCTCCCTACGAGCTCTCGCCGGGGCGACTGCTGCGCGAGACCCTCGTGACCAGCGGCACCATGACCAACCGGGTCGACCGGCTCGCCGCTCGCGGGTTCGTCGAGCGCAACCCGGACCCGGAGGACCGGCGCGGCGTACTTGTGCGCCTCACGCCGGAGGGCAAGGAAGCGGTCGATGGCGCCTTCGGCGCGCTTCTCGAGGCGGAGGCGACCTTCCTGGCCGGGCTTTCCGAGGCCGACCAGCAACAGCTTGCCGACCTTCTGCGGCACCTGCTCGTCCGGTTCAGCTGACGCCGACCCGGCGCAAATTCACAGCCCAGCGCGGTCGACCCGGCGCAAATTCACACCGGTCCAGCGCCGACCCGGCGCAGATTCAGCCGAGGGCCTCGGCGGCCTCCAGCCACTCCAGCTCGAGGTCGGCCTTCTCCTCCGCCAGTACGTCGAGCTCGGCGCTCAGCTCCGCCAGCTTTGCGTAGTCGGCCGCGTGCTCGGCGATCGCCGCGTTGAGCTTCGCCTCTTGCTCCGCGATCCGCTCCAGCCGCTTGTCGATCCGGGCCACGGTCTTCTTGGCCTCGCGTTCCTCGGCGGAGCCGGGCTTGGCCTTGCCGGGGATCTCTACTTCCGGCTGCGCCGCCCCCGCTACCTGGCCACTCGATCCGCTGAAGGTGACCTCTCGGACAGCAGAAAGTGACCTCTCGACAGGGAGGCGTCGCTCGAGATACTCATCGACCCCGCGCGGCAACATCGAGATCTGACCGTCCCCGAGCAGCGCCCAGATCGAATCGGTGACACGCTCGAGGAAGTAGCGGTCGTGGGAGACCACGATCAGCGTGCCGGGCCAGCCGTCGAGGAAGTCCTCGAGCACTGTCAGGGTCTCGATGTCGAGATCGTTGGTCGGCTCGTCGAGCAGCAGCACGTTCGGCTCGGCCAGCAGCAACCGCAGCAGCTGGAAGCGACGGCGCTCGCCACCGGAGAGGTCGCCGATCCGGGTGACCAGCTTGTCGCCGGTGAAGCCGAACCGCTCCAGCATCGAGGTCGCCGACAGCTCCTGGCCGTCCAGCGTCTTGGTTACCCGGCGGATCGACTCGACGGTCGGCAGCACGCGCGCCTCGGGGTCGAGGTCGTCGAGCTGCTGGGTGAGGTGCTGCAGCGCGACGGTGCGCCCGTGCTTCACCTTGCCCACAGCCGGAGGCAGGGTGCCGTCCAGGAGCGAGAGCACCGACGTCTTGCCAGCGCCGTTGACGCCGACGATGCCGATTCGGTCACCCGGGCCGATCCGCCAGGTGGCGTGGTCGAGCAGCTGGCGCTCGCCGCGGAAGAGGTCGACGTCCTCGACGTCGATGACGTCCTTGCCGAGGCGCTGGGTGGCGAAGCGCTGCAACTCGAAGCGGTCGCGCGGCGGCGGCACGTCCTCGATCAGCTGGTTGGCCGCGTCGATTCGGAACTTGGGCTTCGACGTCCGTGCCGGCGCGCCGCGGCGCAGCCAGGCGAGCTCCTTGCGGGCGAGGTTCTGCCGGCGCGCCTCGACGGCCGTGGCCTGGCGGGCACGCTCCGCTTTGGCGAGCACGAAGGCGGCGTACCCGCCCTCATAGGCGTCGACCTGCCCGTCGTGGACCTCCCAGGTGTACTGGCAGACCTCGTCCAGGAACCAGCGGTCGTGGGTGACGACGACGAGCGCCGATGCCCGTGCAGCCAGGTGCGCGGCGAGCCAGGCGACCGCCTCGACATCGAGGTGGTTGGTCGGCTCGTCGAGGATGATCAGGTCGTGCTCGCCGAGCAGCAACTGGGCCAGCGCGCAGCGGCGACGCTCGCCTCCCGAGAGTCCGTCGACGACCCGGTCGAGGCTGATGCCGGCAAGCAGGACCTCCACGATCTCTCGGGTGCGGGCGTCCGCGGCCCATTCGTGGTCGTCGCGTCCACCGAGGACCGCCTCGCGCACGGTGTGGGTCTCGACGAGCCGATCGCCCTGGTGTAGGTAGCCGACCTCGAGACCGCGGACCCGCGAGACCCGGCCCTCGTCGGGCTCCTCGATGCCGGTCATCACTTCCAGCAAGGTGGTCTTGCCGTCACCATTGCGTCCCACGATCCCGATCCGCTCCCCCGCGCCGACACCCAGGGAGACGTCGGAGAGCAGCGGACGGATGCCGTAGGACTTGGAGACGTGCTCGAGATTGAGGAGATTGACCATCGCGCTTCGATTCTCTCAGGCGCGACCTGAAACCACTCAGTCGTAGTCGACGACGTGGGCACCGGCCACCGGTGCCGGAACCGCCCAGCAGTGCTCGTGGCCCTTGGACAGCATCGCGCCGGCGACCTCACGCGCGTGCTCGGCATCACGGCACAGCAACAGCACCGTCGGCCCCGAGCCGGAGAGCAGGGTGGCCAGCGCGCCAGCCTCGGCGCCGTCGTCGAAGGTACGCCGCAGGTCCTCGCGCAGATCGAGCGCCGGACGCTGGAGGTCGTTGCCCAGGCTGGTCGCGAGCAGGTCGACGTCTCCGGTGCGGAGCGCGGTGATGAGGCCGGCCGGGATCTCCGGGTCGGGCACCTCGACAGGCTCGGCACCCGAGCCGTTCAACTCGTCGAAGTGCCGGTAGACGGCCGGCGTGGAGAGGCCCGTCTCGTTGCCGACGACGACCCACCACCAGGTGCCGTTGTCGGCGATCGGCTCGACGATCTCGCCGCGGCCGTGACCGGTGGCGGCACCGCCGAGGAGCGCGAACGGTACGTCGGAGCCCAGCTCACCGGCGATCCGCAGCAGGTCTTCGTCGCAGGTCTTCAGCTTCCAGAGCCGATCGAGGGCTAGCAGGGTGGCTGCGGCATCGGCCGACCCGCCAGCGAGTCCGCCGGCGACCGGGATGCCCTTGTGGATCTCGATCCGGGCCGCCCGCTCGAGGCCGTGATGCTCGGTCAGCGCGATGCCCGCTCGGACAGCGATGTTGTCCCCGTCCTGTGGCACCTCGCTCAACGCCACATGGCCCTCACCGGTGAGCGAGACCGACCACGAGTCCGCATCCGCGACGAGGACGTCGTCGTACAGACCGACCGCTTGATAGGCGGTGGCGAGCGGGTGGTAGCCATCGGGTCGCACGGGGCCGACGCCGAGGTGGAGGTTGATCTTGGCGGCGACCCGGACGGTCACCGTGGGGGTATCGCTCATGCGTGCAGCCGCTCCGTGATCGCGATGAAGTCCTCGATGTGCAGCGCCTCGCCGCGGGCCATCGGATCGATGCCGGCACCGGCCAGCGCGGCCTCGGCCGCCTCGGCAGAGCCGGCGATGTCGCGCAGCGCACCGCGCAGCGCCTTGCGGCGGTGTGCGAAGGCCGCATCGATGACGGCGAAGACCTGCTCGCGGGCAGCGCTGGTCTGACGCGGCGGGCGGTGTTCCCAGTAGACCAGGCCGGAGTCGACGTTCGGTGCGGGCCAGAAGACGTTGCGCCCGATCGCGCCGGCGCGCCGGACGTCGGCGTACCAGGCGGCCTTGACGCTCGGGACGCCGTACACCTTGGAGCCGGGGGCAGCAGCGAGCCGGTCGGCGACCTCGGCCTGCACCATCACCAGTCCCTTCTGCAGGCTCGGCAGCAGCGCCATCAGGTGTAGGAGCACGGGAACCGAGACGTTGTAAGGCAGGTTCGCGACGAGAGCGGTCGGCGCGGGCCCGGGTACGTCGGTGATCCGAAGCGCGTCCTGGTTGACGAGCCGGAACCGGTCGACGGCGTCCGGAGCGAACTCCGCGATCGTCTGCGGCAGTCGACCGGCCAGGAGTGGGTCGATCTCGATCGCCGTGAGCTCGGCGCCGGTCTCCAGGATCGCCAGGGTGAGACTGCCGAGGCCGGGGCCGACCTCGACCACCACGTCCCCGGCGGTGACGCCTGACTCGCGCACGATGCGGCGCACGGTGTTGGCGTCGATGACGAAGTTCTGACCGCGCTGCTTGGTGGGTCGCAGATCGAGCTCGGCAGCGAGTGCGCGGACCTCGGCGGGACCCAGCAGGCGGACGTCGGGCATGGGCGACAGGCTAGCGGGGGCACTCGGCGAGCCTGCCGACGACGCTCCCCCGAGCACGCGTGCCAAGCCTGCGGACGACGTTCGCCGAGCCCGTGGCGACCACGTTCGCCGAGCCTGTGGCGACCACGTTCGCCGAGCCTGTGGCGACCACGTTCGCCGAGCCTGTCGAGGCGCCTCGACAGGCTTAGCGAACGGGATCAGGCCTTTGCGCCGCAGACGGGCCAGGCGCCATACCCGCCAGAGGCGTCACGGACCTTGGTGGCGATGGCGATCTGCTCGGAGCGTGAGGCGTCCGAGGGCAGGCCGCTGCCGCCGTTGGCGTGCCAGGTGCTGAGGCTGAACTGCAGGCCGCCGTAATAGCCGTTGCCGGTGTTCTCGGCCCAGTTGCCACCGGACTCGCACTGCGCGATCCGATCCCACACCGTGTCGCCACCCGCGAAGTTCGCGGCCGCCGGAGCCTTGGTCCCGACCGTCACCTGCTCAGCCTTGGGCGCGGTGAGCACCCTCTTGGAGATCACTACCTTCTTCACCAGGTCGCCGTTGCGGTAGATCAGCCGGTACGTGACGTCGCGGCTGCCGTCGACGCCGGGCGTGGTGACCTTGCGGGTGCCCTGCGCGAGGGAGCTGTCCTTGTGCTCGACGACGGGCGCCGGAACGGTCTCCCCGGAGACCGACTTCGTCTTCGTCGAGTAGTCGGTGAAGACGATGGTGTCGCCGTCGTTGAGCGGCTGGTCGATTGCCGGGTGGACGATGTCGCGGCCGTGCGGGTCCACACCAAGCTGCTCGAGTGCCCCGCCGACCGTCCCGGCGGCGACCGTCCGCTCCTGCGGGCCGTGCGCGGCGAGCTCGACGGTGATCGTCTTGGGCGTGGTGACCTCGAGGGCCAGACCGGCGCGACCGATGGTGGCGCTGCGGCTCGTCGACAGGGCGGCAGCCCGGTAGGTGCGGCCGATCTCGCCCAGGGCGTCGTTCACGGTGTCGGAGGTGACCCAGTAGGTGTGCTTGGCGCCATCGACGTCCAGGCTGAACGGCTTGCCGTAGCTGACGTCGATCTGGCTGCCGTCGCCGACCTTCTCCGAGAGACCGGGCGCGACCGTGTCGTGCGGCCCGACGGTGATGTGCTGCGCCTTGAGGACGGCTCCGACGGTCGAGGCCATCGTGTCGACGTGCTTGGTCTTGCCGTCGATCGTGACGGTGACGTCGTGGTCCAGAGCGGCGTAGCCGGCCGTGGTGCCGGCGACACAGAGGGCGCCGACTGAAGCCAGGATGATGAGGTTCTTACGAGTGTTGAAACGGGCCCACAGGTGTGGGGCGAGCGTGCTGAACTGCACGATTCTCCGATGTTCGAACTCCCCGGGCCTCGGTGCCAGCCTCCCCCTCCCGAGAGCAAGGGCCCGTGCGGAACCCCGGAAGCTGGCGGCAAGTTCACGTATCCGATCCCGGCCGTCAGCGACCCAGGCCAACAAGAATCGGTACGAAACTCAATTCGCCACCTGTGATTTCGGTAAAATCGTGACAAGCGTCTCGGAAATGTGCATCAACAGTCACATGAGTCACAGCGGCGGAGACTCGCCGGTTGAACGCGCGAGCAGCGATCTGCAGCCGATGCAGCAGAATGCACACTCGTTCATTCGCCGGATCCGGGACTCCGACCCTGCGCATCCGTTCAAATTTCGCGACAGGGCTCGGCCACCTGCGCAGCTGTTCAGCGGGCGCTACCAGGCGCCGCCGTACGCCCGGTCCGTGTTCTCGTTGATGGTCACGCAGAGCGCTTCGAGGTCCTCGCCCAGCACCTCGGCCATGGCCCGCATCGTCGTCGGGATCATGTATGCCGCGTTGGTTGCACCGCGGTGTGGGTGCGGGGTGAGGAACGGAGCGTCGGTCTCGACCAGGATCCGGTCGCGCGGGGCGATGGCCAACGCCTCACGGAGATAGGCGGCGTTCTTGAACGTGACGGTGCCGGAGAAGGACAGGTAGGCGCCCCGGTCGAGGCACTCCCGCGCGAAGTCCGGGTCGCCGGAGAAGCAGTGCATGACCCAGCGCTCCGGAGCACCACCCTCCGCGTCGACCACCTCCAGTACCGCCTGGTGCGCGTCTCGATCATGGATCTGCAATGTCTTGTCGTGCCGCTTGGCGATGTCGATGTGGCGGCGGAACGACTCGATCTGCACCGCTCGACCCTCCTCGCCGGTGCGGAAGAAGTCGAGCCCGGTCTCTCCCACCACCCGCATCTTCGGATGGGCGACGACGAGCCGCTCGATCTCGTCCAGCGCCACCTCGAGGTCGGGCTGCAGCGGCGCGTCGTTGGGATGGAGCGCGGCGCCGCCGATCACGTTCTCCCACTCGCGCGCGGCCTGCTCCGCGAAGCGGGCCGAGGGTAGATCGCAGCCGATCTGCACGATCCGGGTCACACCGACCGACGCGGCCTTGGCGATCCCGTCGGCGACGGGCAGCTCATCGTCACCGCGGACGATGTCGAAATGACAGTGGTTGTCGACGACCGGCGCCGGCAGCGGCTCCGGGAGCGGCGCGAAGCTCACTCGCCCCGCCCACCCGGAAGACCGACCCTCGCGAGGATCGCGTCGGCAGCCTCCCGTGGCGCGTGGGTCGGGATCCAGTGCGAGACGCCGGTCAGCTCGACGTACTCATATGGTCCGCTGCAGTACTTCGCGGTCTGCTCCGGACCGCGACGGTCGATCGCCGTGTCGCCGTCGCTCCACACCATCGTGGTCGGTACGCGCACCGTCATGTCCCCGCGCAGCCCGGTTAGCGAGAGCGGCAGCGCACGGTAGTAGCCGAGCGCACCGGGCAGGGCGCCGTACTCGACGATCTCGGTCTGGAACCGCGCGACATCCGCGCGCGTCATCCCGGTGCCGCGCAGGATCCGGTGCATCACGCCGGCGTCGGCGAGCTTCTCCGGCAGGAGCGGCAGGTTGAAGGCCGCCATGTACCAGGACTTGAGCGCTTGGGGTCCGCGCAGCGCGCGCAGATAGGCGGCCATGTGCGGCACCGAGAAGGCGGTGTACGTCGAGATCAGGTCCTGCCCTCCAGAACGGTTGGCATGGATGGCAAGGTCCCAGCCGACCACGGCGCCCCAGTCGTGTCCGACGAGATGGACCGGTCCTCCCACCTTGCCGATCAGAGCGGCCACGTCGGCCGACAGCTCGGGCACGACATAGTCGCGCCGCCGCGACGGCCGAGCTCGTCGGGAGTAGCCCCGCTGGTCGGGGGCGAGTGTGCGCAGCCCGGCCGCGTTGAGCAGGGGCGTCACATCACGCCAGCACGTGGCCCGCTCGGGGAATCCGTGCAGCAGCACGACGACAGGGCCGTCGAGCGGCCCGCTGTCGGTGACGTCGAAGACCAGCCCGTCACGCTCGAACTCGGTGATCCGCTCCGTCCGCTCCGCCATCATCAGTCCTCTCGCTTGTGCCAGCCTCGTTGTGTCAGCCCGCTCATCAGGCCTTGTGTACGGCGTCGTAGACCTCGCGCTTCGGCAGTCCCGCGAGCTTGGCGACCTCGGCGATGCCCTCTTTGCGAGTCAGCCCGCCTGCCTCGGCCTCGGCCACCGCCGCACGCAGGCTATCGGCGTCACCGGCCACCGTAGCGGCCCCGGCGACAGTGCCCTGTACGACGATCGTGACCTCGCCGCGGATGCCGTCGGCGGCCCACGCGACCAGATCCCCAAGCGGACCTCGACGTACCTCCTCGTGGGTCTTGGTCAGCTCCCGGCACACCGCGGCCGGCCGATCCTCACCGAACGCGTCGCGCATCGCCTCCAGCGCCGCGAGCGTCCGGTGCGGGGCCTCGAAGAAGACCATCGTCCGCTCCTCGGCCGTCAGCGACGTCAGCCGGCGGCCGCGCTCGCCAGTCTTGCGGGGCAGGAACCCTTCGAAGCAAAACCGGTCGACCGGCAGCCCGCTCACCGCCAGCGCCGTCAGTACGGCGGAGGGTCCCGGCACGGCCGTGACCTGCACGTCGTGCTCGACGCAGGCAGCAACCAGGCGATAGCCCGGGTCCGAGACCGACGGCATGCCGGCATCGGTGACCAGCAGCACCCGCTCGCCGGCCAGCAGCGCCTCGAGCAGCTGCGGCGTCCGCGCTGTCTCGTTGCCCTCGAAGTAGGAGACCACCCGGCCGGCGATCGTCACGCCGAGCTCAGTCGTCAGCCGCTTGAGCCGGCGAGTGTCCTCCGCCGCAACCACGTCCGCAGCGGCGAGCTCCTCGGTCAGACGGGGCGGCGCGTCGGCGACCCTGCCGATCGGTGTGGCCGCCAGGACCAACACACCCGTCGCTTCACCTGGAGCACCACCGGAGGTCACAGCACCCATCGTAGAGTTCACGATCGTGACGACCGCGCCGCCATCCCCTGCCCCCTCGCGGCCTCCGCGCTCAGGCCCCGCGACGTCCATCGGGCTCTCGCGGACCGCCCTCGGCAGGCTGGTCCCGTCGGCTTGGCAGCGGGTGGCGGCGCGGGTGAGCAACGAGGACCCGGTGATCAGCTGGGTGATCTCGATCGGCATCACCGTGATGGCGTTCTTGATGCGGATCTGGCACCTGGGCACCCCTCACGTCTTCGCCTTCGATGAGACCTACTACGCCAAGGACGCGTGGTCGCTGATCCACTTCGGCTACGCCCGCAATCCGGTCGCGAACGCGGACCAGCTGATCCTCGGCGGCACCACCGACCCGTCGAAGGTCTACAGCCCCGACGGGGCCGAGATGATCGTCCACCCCGAGGTTGGCAAGTGGCTGATCGGTCTGGGCGAGAAGACCTTCGGGATGGACCCGTTCGGCTGGCGGATCGCCGCCGCCGTCATCGGCTCACTGATGATCCTGGTGATGATCCGACTGGCCCGCCGCATCACCGGGTCGACGCTGCTCGGCGCGGTGGCGGGACTGTTGCTGGCCTTCGACGGGCTGGAGTTCGTGCTCTCCCGGCTGGCCCTGCTGGACATCTTCGGCGCTTTCTTCATCCTGCTCGCGGTGCATTTCATGGTGATGGACCGCGACTGGTACCGGGCCAAGATGGCAAACCTGGTCTCGGGGCAGCAGGTGCTTCATCACCAGGCAGACGCTCGGAGCTTCGGACCTGTGCGCCGCCTGCTGTTCCGTCCCTGGCTGCTGGCATCCGGCATCACGTGGGGCCTGGCGATCGGCACCAAGTGGGATGCGGCCTACCCGCTCGCGGCCTTCTCGATCCTCTACGTCATCGGCTGGTGCGGCGGCGCACGAAAGATGTTCGGCGTCTCCTGGGCTCGTCTCAAGTCGCTGCTCGCCGACGGCGTGACGGCCTTCGTGCACCTCGTCCTGGTCGCCGCGATCGTGTACGTCGGGACCTGGACCGGCTGGCTGATCCACCACCGGGTCTATGAGGAGTCGCTCTCCTCCACTCAGTACACCCAGTTCACCGGCAAGGGGCACTGCACCGGCACCGGCCACAACAAGACCTTCGTCGCCGACCATCCGGACCCGAACGCGAAGTGGCCGACCGCGAAGACCCCGACCGACCCGCAGGTCCACGGTCTGGCGGCTGTCGATCAGGCCCTGCACTCGCTCTGGTACTACCACCAGGACGTCTACACCTTCCACACCAACTTCCTGGTCTGCGCCTACCACCCCTACGCCTCCCAACCGGCCGGCTGGCCACTGCTGAACAAGGGCGTCGGGGTGGCAGCGGACAACGGCATCCAGCCCGGCTCCACCAGCAACGGCCAGGTCTGCAAGGCAGCCCAGGGCGATACCTGCCTGCGCCAGGTGCTGCTGCTCGGCACCCCCGCGCTGTGGTGGGGCGGGGCGCTGGCGCTGATCGCAGCGGCGGTCCTGTGGATCGGCAGTCGCGACTGGCGCTACGGCATCGCGGTCATCGGAGCGGTCTCGACGTGGCTCCCCTGGCTGCCGTACGGCGACCGGCCGATCTTCAGCTACTACGCGATCGACATGATCCCCTTCACCGTGCTGGCGATCGTCATGGTGATGGGCCGGATGATCGGCACGTCCAGGGTCTCCACACCCCAACGGACCGCAGGCGTGATCGTCTCGGGCGCGTTCTTCCTGCTCGTCCTGGTGAACTTCGCCTGGTTCTGGCCCATCTACACTGACGGACTCCTGACCCGCAGCCAGTGGCTCAGCCGGATCTGGTTCCAGAGGTGGATCTGATGCAATACCGTCCCGTCGCCAGGACAGCCTGGCCGGCGCTCGTGCTCGACCTCATCTGTGTCGTGCTGTTCGCGGCCGGCGGCAAGTCGGCCCACGACGACTCGTCGACCTGGTGGGTGATCCTGCGGATCGTCTGGCCCTACGCGCTGGCCTGCCTGATGGGCTGGATCTTCGTGCTGCGGCGGCGATGGGATCCGTGGCAGTGGCAGCCGGCCGGCGTGACGGTGCTGGCGTGGACCTACATCCTCGGCATGGTGCTGCGCGTGATCGGCGGCCGCGGGATCGCGATCGGGTTCCTCATCGTCGCGATCATCTTCCTGACCGTGACGATGCTCGGCTGGCGAATGGTCTTCGGCTGGATCAACCGCCGGCGACAGGCCGCCGCCTGATCGCTACTCGGCCGCCGCCGTACTCCAGCGCTCCTCGATCCGCCCGAACTTCCAGATCGCCAGGGCGAACACCCACGCGACCACGAACAGGCCGACGATCGCGTAGCCGGCGTAGTCGAGCGGGATCGAGGCGATGTCCGCCAGCGGGCCGGTGGTGATGTCGGCGCGGTCGGCGATCACGCCGACCAACTCGATGGTGCCGATGACCAGTGCCACCGCCACTGAGATGGAGGTGATGGTGAGGTTGTAGAAGATCTTCCGCACCGGCTGGGCGTTGGCCCAGCCGTAGGCGAAGTTCATGAAGACACCGTCAACGGTGTCGGCCAGGCACATGCCGGCCGCGAACAGGATCGGCAGGATCAGGATGGCGTAGAAGGGCAGCGCGAACGCGGCCGCTCCCCCGGCGAGCACGAGCAGCCCGACCTCGGTAGCGGTGTCGAAACCGAGGCCGAAGAGCACGCCGACCGGGTAGATGTTCCACGGCTTGCGGACCGACTTGGTCAGGCCGCCGAGGAACCGGTTCATGAAGCCGCGCTCGTCGAGGCGCTTCTCCAACGCCGCCTCGTCGAAGCGACCGCGACGCAGGTCCCGGAAGATCCGCAGGATGCCGAGCAGGGTGACCAGGTTGAGGATGCCGAGAACCCAGAGGAAGACGCCGGAGACACTCGGACCGATCAGGCCGGTGATGGTGTGCAGCCGCGAGTTGTCGTCCTCGACCGGCCCGACCAGCGCCTTGATGCCAATCGAGAGCAGGAACGAGAGCACGAAGACGATCGTCGAGTGGCCCAATGAGAACCAGAAGCCGACGCTGAGCGGCTTGCGGTCGGTGCGGCCGGCGGCCTGGTCGGTGAGCAGCTTGCGGGTGGTGTTGTCGATCGCCGCGATGTGGTCGGCATCGAATGCGTGCCGCAGACCGAACGTGTAGGCGAGGATGCCGACGCCGACCGTGAAGACCGGGTGGTCGCCGCCGAGGTGGAAGTGCTGCGGCGCGACCAGGCCGAAAAGGACACCGAGCCCGACGACGTGGAGCAACACCACGAACGCCGTCATGCCGATCAGGGAACGGCGATCAGCGGCGGTGAGGCTGGCGCGGAATCGGCCGAGAGCCGGCGTGAAGTTGCCCATAGAGCAATCTTATTGCAAACCGCTTGCAACAACACAAGAGGGTCATCAGCGAGCAGCGGCGACCTGGCGCAGCTGGGGCTCGGTCGAGACGACGAACGCGGTGACCCGTTCGGTCAGCGGCTGCAGCAGGTGCGGTACGTCGCCCGGGTAGCGGGCGAAGTCACCCGGTCCGAGCTCGACCGGCTCGCTGAGCGGTCCGGTGCGCAATCGGCCGGCGATGACGTACAGATGGTGCAACGTGCCGGCTGTATGCCCCTCGACCTCGTCACGAGATCGGACCGAGCGATCCAGGCGCAGCAGGAGCGTGCGGACGTACCCGGAGCCGTAGACCTCGTCGAGCAGTCGCTCACTCCACCTCCCCATGTCCACCCACGAGGCAGTGTCACGCCGCTGCACGTAGACAGGCGTACCCCACTCGGTCAGGAGGCGCCGCAGCGTGACGTCCAGAGCCGCGGCGATCAGGCCGAGCGTCTCGACGGTGGGGTTGCCCTGGCCCTGCTCGATCGTCGAGAGCGTCTGTTTCGCTATCCCGGCGCGCCGGGCGAGCTCGCCCATCGAGATGCCCCGCTCCTGGCGGTAGCGACGCACGTTTCGTGCGACCAAGCGCTGGGTCTGGCTCATCCGCCTCCTCCCGATCCATCTCAGCCGCGACGGAGAGCCGCGGAGGCGTCAATTATATTAGGCCATCGTCCGATTGAAGTGATCACATGCGGTTGTCACCATTCTGGAGTGACGACGATGGCGGGGCAGCTGCAGGCGGGCCGAGACGACCGGGCGGCGGTCGACAAGGCGATGAGCGTGCTGGTCGCCTTCGGGGCCGAGGCGGCGACCGGGATCGGCGTGAGCGAGCTCGCTCGCCGTACCAGCCTGCCGAAGTCGACGACGCATCGTGTGCTGGGGACGCTCGAACGCAACGGTGCGGTGGAGAAGGTCGGCCAGCGGTACCGCCTCGGCGCTCGCCTGGCCGAGCTGGGCCGCAGCGTCTACGCACCCGACCACGACCGGATCCGTGATCTGATGATCCCGTTCCTCGCCGACCTGTGGGAGTCGACCCACGAGACCGTCCACCTGGCCGCCCTGCACGGCACCGACGTGGTCTATCTGTCGAAGGTCTACGGCCACCGCCAACTCAAGATGCCCACCCGCACCGGCGGCCGACTGCCGGCTCACGTCACCGCCACCGGGAAGGCGTTGCTCGCGCACGACCCCGATGCCCTCGAGCTCACCTTGGCCCGCCGACTCCAGCGGCTCACAACGCGCACCGTCGCCGATGCCGACTCCTTGCTCTGCCAGTTGGCCGAGGTCCGGCAGCGGGGGGTCGCCCGCGAGGATCAAGAGGTCGTGCCCGGTCTCTCCTGCATCGGCGTGCCCGTCTTCGGAGCCAGCGGGCGCCCCGTCGCCGCACTCTCCATCGCGGTGCCCACGAGCCGGGTCGACCCGCAGATCTTCGAGCCGTTACTACGCCAGATCGGCAGGGCTGCCTCTCAGCGGATGTGCCGCCAGCCCCAGGCGCGGCGCAGTCGCGACAGCGCCTGACACCTCAGGCTCCGGGCACTCGATCCAGATCCAT
>Ga0164242_10004244_pt1 | contig 16128 bp, 11 predicted proteins | sample OricomgcompostMG_FD_108783 | JGI IMG/M metagenome (GOLD analysis project Ga0164242, IMG submission 108783) | Miracle-Growth compost microbial communities from Emeryville, California, USA - Original compost - Miracle growth compost (MG) ... | reverse complement strand
GGCGGCTCGCCCCAGGTGAGGTAGACGTCGCAGTGGCGCGCCGCGACCTCGAGCGCCTTAGGTGACGAGCCACCGAAGTAGAGGTCGGGCACCGGGTCGGGAACCTGCGGGAGCACGGCGTGCTCGACAGAGAGGTACTTGCCCTCGAAGTTGACCTCTTCGCCGGTCCAGAGTTGGCGCACGATGTGGAGGAACTCGTCGCATCGGTCGTAGCGGTCGTCCTTGTCGAGGAAGTCGCCGAACATCCGCTGCTCGTGGCTTTCCCCGCCAGTCACGACGTTGAGCAGCAGCCGTCCGCCCGAGAGGTTCTGGAAGGTGCCGGCCATCTGCCCTGCCAGGTACGGTGCGGTCAGACCAGGTCGGAAGGCCACAAGGAACTTGAGCCGCTCGGACAGGCCGCTGATCATCGCCGTGGTCACCCACGCGTCTTCGCACCAAGCGCCGGTAGGAGTGAGCGCCCCCTCAAAGCCGAGTTGTTCAGCGGTGCGCGCGATTTGACCGATGTAGGGAACGGTGGCGGGCCGTCCCTTCATTTCGGAGCCGACCCCGTGCCCGCCGCGCAGGATTTGGCGGCCGTCGCCGCCATTGGTGGGAAGAAACCAATGGAACGTAAGAGACATCGCAAGCCTTCGGGAGAGTGATCGGTCAGAGCAGGCCGTGACGCGGCGGCGGTGTGCCGTGCAGCGTCCAGCGGCCGAGGTGGTGGACCTTCCAGCGGGTGGGGTCGTGAAGGGTGTGGGTGCGCCCGTCGCGCCAGTGGCGATCCAGGTTGAGTCCGGCCGCGGCTGATCGACTTCCGCCGAACTCGAAGAGCGCGGCCGATACGTCGACCGCGGCTCGAGCGGCCACCACCTTCGCGGCCGCGGTCGCAACCGATGCCTGGGCGGTGTTGTCGTCGTCGGGCTTCGCTCGTGCGGTGTCGATGGCCAGGCCGGCTTCGGCGATCAGGGCTTCGGCCGAGCGGATCAGGATCTCCAATTCGCCAGCCTGTTGGATCAGCAACGGATCGTCGATGGCCTGGTCCACGCCGCTCTCGAACCACGGCCGCGCACGCTGGGTCTGAAGGACGACTTCCTCGAGCGCGGCCCGAGCAATGCCTGCATCCAAGGCGGCGTGGAGCAGCTGGGCACGGCTTCCGTAGACCGTCGGCTCGCCGAAAATGGCGGTATAGGGCATCACCTGGTCAGCCGACACCTTCACCGCTCGAAGACGCACGGTGCCGCTGCCGGTGGTCCGCTGGCCCAGCCCGTCCCAGTCGTCCACGATGTCCACGCCCGCCGTCTCCGCTGGCAGAAAGGCCAAGCTCTTGGTGCGGGCGTCCGCCGGACTGTCGCTGTTCGTCGCGCGAACGACGAGCCAGTCGGCAAACAGCGAGCCGGTGGCATAGAACTTCTCGCCCTCCAGGACATAGCCGTCCCCAACCGCCCCCAGCGTGGTCTGGTCCTCGGCGATGGTGCGGCTGTTCCGTTCCGACTGCGCGTTCGCGAAGAGCCTGCCCGCTTGTGCCTCGCCGAAGAACCGCGCCCGCTGCTGGTGGGTCCCCTGGAGCCGGACGGCTTCCAGGAAGACGAAGTGGCTGTGCGGAACCTGGCCGATGCTCGGGTCGGCCTCCGCCAACAGCCGGAAAATCTCAGCCAGCGTGACTGTCGAGACGTCGGGCCCCCCAAGCTCATGCGGCACCGTGACGCCAAGCAGCCCGGACTCCTTGAGCAGCCCGATCTCTGCGAACGGAAGTCGTCGTTCCCGGTCGCGCTGGCCAGCCTCCTCAGAGAAACGGACCGCCAAGTCTGCGGCGACGTCTATCGCCTCCGCGTCTGAGGCGATCCGATGCGGGTGCAGCATGCCACTCCTAACTCGACTAAACTAGTAGACATACTGTTACATGCTCTGCCCTGCCACCGCACGCTCGTGGTCACCGGAGTTTCAGAGCCCGTGATCGGGTCTCCCTATCGCAGACGAGGACGACGACGTGCGCAGCGAGCAACTGGAGTACTTGGCCGCCGTGGTCAGATTGGGTTCGATGAGGCAGGCCGCCCTGGAGCTACATGTCTCCCAGCCCGCCATGAGCGAGACGCTGAGCAATCTCGAGCGCGAACTCGGGGTGGTCCTGCTCCAACGCAAGCGATCCGGAGTCGCCTTGAGCGACCAGGGACGCGAGTTGCTGCCCTACGTCACCGAGGTCCTCGAGTCCATCGACCGGCTCCAACGGGCGGCCAACCAGCAGCGTCACAGCGGACGGACAATCCGCGTGGGCACCGTGAATGCCGCCACTGTCACCGTGCTGGCGCCCGCGATTCAAACCTTCCGTTACCGCCACCCCGAAACACAGGTCTCAGTGCTGCCCTGGCAGCAAAGCGAGATCCAACGCGGGCTCGCGGAAGGGACACTGGACGTCGGCCTCGTCAATCTCCTCGACGGCGACGACCTTGCCCCGGATCTGGAGGCCACGCTGCTGCTGCGGGGAAAGGTAGCCGTCTGCCTTTACCCCGAACATCCACTGGTGAGCCGCGAGGTGGTGAAGCGGGACGACTTGGTTGGCGAGACACTGATCCTGATGCGCGCAGGCTATGTCATGCATCGCTTCGTGCACCGACTCTTCAAAGGGCAGATCCCGGAGAACTCGTTCACCATGGACGGCGCGGAGATGGGAAAGCTCATGGTCGCCGAGCGACTCGGTATCACGCTGCTACCGGACTACAGCATTGCCGAGGACCCGCTAGAGAGGCACGGCGCCATCACAGCGCGAGCACTCGACTATGACCACAACGGCGTCTCGCTGTATTTGTTGCGTCGGCGTTCGGCGCACGTCCCGACATCGCACGCAGAATTGGTGTCCGCGATAGCGGCTCGGTCCCATCAATATCAGGGTGAGCTCGCTCCGGCGTAAGACGCTTCAGGCGGCCCGACCGGAGGATCCACTCGGAGCAATCTACGCCGCCGATCGGGCGGCCTTTTCGAATCGCCGGGCTGACCTGCAAATCTCAACCGCTCACGGTGCCGCCTGAGTTGACCCGAACGAAGATGTCAAGGACGCGCTCCGCGAGTTGCTGACCCAGCACCGCATCCGGCAACGCATCGGTGGCGCCGGACTCCACACCGTGCCCGAGAACACCATCGTCGCCGAACGCAAGGAGATCGGAGAGCAGATCGCCCGCTACCGCCGCGCGGCACTCGTGTGGTGCCACCAGGCCATGCGCGCCGCCAACCTGCGCATCAACCTCGAAGGAAGCACCGGCGGCACCCGTGGTCCCGCTGAGAAACTGCGCTACCGCCTCGACGCTGCCATCAGCGCCGACCGGTCCGGGTTGCCGACGATGGAGGAACTCGTCGCCGGCCAAGGCTCCGTCGGCGGCGTTCCAGGTTCTGCCAGCGACGATGCCCGTAAGCACTGGTCCGGCGAAGCCGATGACGACGTCGAGCAACGTGGCGAACTCTTCGGGCAGGTGATCGGAGCTACTTCGGCGACGCCAGGCGCGCCACCGCGACTGGCCGAGGTCGGCGTACCCGTCGAGCACGTCCGCGAGGGGCCGGATCGTGGCTTCGCGATGCCGGTCAACCTCATCGACCGCCTGCGCGAGATCGTCAGCCTCGATGTCGTGCTGCCGCGACAGGCTCCAGATGTCACCGAAGTCGCGCCAGCAAGCGTTCGCGGTACCGCGTTGAATGGGACCGTCACATCCGCATCATCGACGCCGCCACCGGCGAGCTCCTCCGCGAACTCGACCTCGACACATCGAAGCACTACCAGGGCACCGGGCGCCCGTCGGGGCCCACCCGCTGAAATGAAGGAGGGCCGAACCCACAACTATTGGGTTCGGCCCTCCGCGATGTCTTGAGACATCACACAGTAGCGGGGACAGGATTTGAACCTGTGACCTCTGGGTTATGAGCCCAGCGAGCTACCGAGCTGCTCCACCCCGCGTCGGTTGTCTGGAGAAACCTACCAGACCTCCCAAAACCGCTGGTCAGGAGGGGTTTCCCCGCCCTGCCGGTTGGTGTCGGAGAGTCCAGACTACCAAACGTCTCGACCCATCTCGAATCGCCTCGGGACGCCTTCGCGCCGACTTTTCGCCGACCTATCAAATCTCCCGATCGCCTCTTCTCCGCCTCTCTCACCGGCAACCGTTCGAGCTTCGCGAGGATGCGGCCGCGTCACGGCCACGCGGCAAGTTCCTCAAGGAGTCGCGGCAGGACTGACTCCTCGTGGACTGCCCGATCATGGCGGCGCATCGCTGCTCCAAGGTCGGCATCCCACGTTGGCTCAACGACGTTCGGCCCGAGCTCGGGATTCTCGCGGCGCACCGCGGAAACGTAGTCGTCGGCAGTCATGAGCCACGGTTCGGCGCTGTAGCTCTCCCGGATGCGATTGGCGATCCCGATTCCGGGCCAGTCGAAGTCGCCGTGGTAGCGCAGCCGCGAACCACCCTCACGGAGACGACCCAAGATCCCCGCGACCACGAGGTTTGGCTCGCCCGACGTGCAGACGACGACATGACCAAGATCGGCGGATTCGGCGATGGCCTCTAGCACTCGAGGGTTCTCGCAAACCAGGACTCCACGATCCGTGGCGCCGATGGCACGCAATCGACGAATATCCCACTCCGTTACGTGGACAGGGTCCCCAGAGTCAGCCGCAAGCCTCAGCCGTTCCCCGACTGCTCCCGTCGCCCGCAGGCCAAGAACCAAGCACGTACGCGAGAGGAGATCTGGCTCGACGCCGAACCTCGACCACAGGCTGGCGACATCCGCAGTTGCATCCGGCACATCAGCTCCGGCGGCGGCGGCCAAGCCGCGAAGTACCACGCGATGCAGCAGGCGATCGCGGTCCAATGCGTGTGCGTTGCCCAGCAGCCGGGCGGCGAGCTCTACTCGTGATTGCGGATGAACCGTCGGGACAACGAGTTCGTTGAGGACGACGGCTGCATCTTCGATGGTGCGGAGCGCATCCTCCCTCGCCGTCAGAAGACCGATGCGTCGAAGACCGGCGATCCAGTCGGAAGCCCATGGCGTGTCGACCAACTCGGCCGCTCGATCCAACGGGATTTGGCGGGCCGCGGCCCTGTTGGCCCTGGCCGCCGGTCGGTCCTCGGGAGCTTTACCGTGCAAGGCGGTGAGGGTCTCAAGCAACCCGCCCACTCCAGAGCGGTCACGCAACCGCTGATCGAGGTCGGCAAGGTCGATCCGCACGTAACTGCGGGTGATGGACTGGCCCAAGAGCGCACCGACAGCATGGCGTTGGTCTCTGGTCGCGGTCTTCACCTCGACGCGCCCGGTCGCAACAAGCCCCGACTTCTCGAATCGTTCTCGGATCTTCGACCACGCGTCAGCGAGAGCGGGGTCGGCGATCCAGCTCGGCAGGCGCGTCATCCGATCGAGTGAAGTGTCCGGCCGTCCCAACGGGACTCGTATTGAGCGATGCCGCGCTGAGTGGGATCGCGCAGGGCTTCGTAGATGGCGAGGGAAGGAACCGTGTCGTGGCATCCCCACAGTCGCTCGCTGGTGATGACGAAGTCGAGGTCGAGCTGGACGAGCAGGCCGAAGAGGAGTGGGTGGGTCTTGACGTCGATCTTCGGGAACGCATCATCGAGAAGGACGAGGCGAGGAGCGTGTGGGGCTGCTCCGGCCAGGGACGTGAAGTGGGCGGCAGCCGCGGCAAACAGCGGGAGATAGCAGAGCACCTTCTGTTCGCCTTGGGAGAGCGCTGAGCGCCGATGGAGGCGTTCCCAGGTGCCGGGTTTCTCCGGTCTCGTGTACCGGATCGAGAAGTCTGACCAACTTCGGTAGTCCAACGCCGTTGCGAGGTGCTCACTGTAGGAGAGTTCAGGACTCAACGTCCGTGAAGTCTCGATCAGTCCGTGCAGGGCGTCGCGCAGCGATGCTCGCTCCTCTGGGACGAGGGCGCCGACCGGCTGCGCAAGCAGGTTGACGGCCGCACGGGCTTCAGCAGGAATGTCGTCGCGGAGGTCCCACTTCAAACGGAGGCGGATTCCTTGAGAGGTGCTCACCTGGCCGAGGAGTTCGTTCATGGCGGTGACCAGCTCGTCTGCGTCGCGCCTGCATCCTCGCAAGGCGTCTCCGAGTTCACCCAGGATGTGTTGCTCGAACTGCTTCTTCTCGCGTTCGGTCAAGAGTGTTCGGTCGTGCTCGACTGCCGCCGTGACTCTTGCCGCGAGTGCGACCACGTGGGCCTCGCCCGCATCGTCTCGTCCAGTGACGGCGAGGAGGTCGCTGTAGCGGGCCATCGCGGGCTGGTGGTCGGCTGCAGGGCCGCTCTCGGCGTCGCGGTGAGCGGACCAGACACGGTCCGTGGCCCGTGTGATGTCGTCGGTCGATCGCTCGGCGAGTTCACGCGCCGCATGCGCGATGACATCAGGGACCGGGGCGTCGCTAAGGATTGTCTGTGCCTGGAGGAACGGCTCGCTCGAAGCCACGTCGGCGGCCGCGAGGAGGCCGGGCGCTTGGGCAAGTTGCGCAAACGCCGCGAGCGCTTCGACTCTTGCGGGGGCGTGGGATGTGAGGCGTTCCCGAGCAGTCGTCAGGTCGCTTCGTGCCTCGCCTAGCGTGACGCCCAACTGGCGTGCTCGCGCGTCGGCCGTCTTCTTGGCTGCCTCGTGAGACGCCTTGGACTCCTTTGCGAGGGCGATCTTGTCTTCGAGCTCCTGGACTGAGGCGCCTACCGCCTCGCGCAGGGCGTCGAGTTCAGCGCGGGTTTGGTCGGAGCGCTCGACGGCAGCGGCGTGGTCTTCCTTTTCCGATTCCAACTCACCGAGCGCCTCAGCCACCGCTGCGGCGTCCGACGACCAGCGGACGAGATCGCGACGGAGCTGCGGAATCCGCCTCTCCAGTGCGCTGAGATCGGCGCGGAGTTGCTCCAGACGTTCTTTCAGCGCTGCCAAGGACGATTTGTCCACGGGAAGGTCGTGTTGCTGGGCAAGTGCAGTGAGCATGGTGTGCGCTTGAGCGGTCGCGTCACGTCGGTTGTGGGCTTCGTGTTGGGCATCACGGTTGGCGGACTCTTCGCGCAGCTCCGCGTCGACCTGCTCTGCAAGACGCGTCCATGCCTCCCGCAGCCGACTGTCGGCGGGGACGCTGAGGACCCAGGATTCCAACGCCTTGATGGCGTTCTCCGCACGTCCAGCAGCCTCCTGCGCCGTGTCTCTCACTTCGCGTTGGCGTTGGAGTTCCTGGTCGATCTCGGTAAGGCGTCGCGCACGCTCGTGTGCACGTGCTGTTGCTCCGATGTATTGGGCAGCAGCTTTGGTGGCTCGTCCGCGGGCTGGCCCGAGGCGCCACGTGCCGTCAGTGCCAATGGCTGCCTCGGCGTCTGTGTCGTCGCCGAGGTGGATGGCGTTGAGCACGGCACGCACATCCTCCTCCGCGACATCGGAGTCGTTCGGTAGGTCCACGCGGAGCACATCGGACAATGTGGGTTTGCTCGCTGGTGTGTGGCCCACCAGCAGGGTGTCGTGGAGTCCGGGGTCGAGGAGTCTGCCGTCTGACCGGAGCCAAGCGTCGAGAAGGCCGGCGGACTGGAGTGCTGCCTCGATGGCGGCGCGAACTGTCTCGTGAAGTTCGGGAGTGAAGTCGATGACCTGCCACAGGGGGTAGCCGTCTGGTCGAGGGGTCCGCGGGAGTGAAGGTTTCGGCGGCGCTGGATCGCGCTCGGCCTCGACTTCGCTGCGCTTGTGCGCCAGGGTCCGGATCTGCTCGTCCGCGGTGTCGCGCTTGGTGGACTCGCGCTGAAGTTGAGCGCGGAGGGTGTCGAGCGGGCCGGATGCTGCGGTTCGAATCAGTTCGGGGAACGAATCGAGCACCTCGACGGCGAACTCGGTCGGAAGGTCCACGGGTACGGCTTCGGGGAGTGCCGCCCATCTGGTCAGCGAGACGCCGTAGTCGCTCTCGGCTTGACGGGCCGCGGCCTCCGATTCCGAGCGTCGCTTTCGGGCATCCTCCCACCGCGACTCGGCCTCGTCTGCCCGACGCTGCGCCTCGGCCTCAAGGCGCCGGGCGTCCTCGTAGCGTGCCGTGGCATCAACTAACGCCGTGACGGCGGCGGACCGAAGTCCGATCGAGGTGCCGGCCTCTGTGATCGTCGAGCGCGCATCGTCCAGTCCGGCGTCCAGCACTGTGACGTTGGTATCGAGAGTGAGGTTGGTGGCTGCCAACGACACGGGAGTGACCATGACTGAGCCGGGCACGGAGTCCTGGTGTCGACGAACCGCGTCGGCAAGTTCGTCGGCGAACGCCCGAGTCATCTCGCCCAACTGGTCGACGGCGCTCGCGAGTGCCTTGGCCTTGCGCTCGTGTTCCTCTCCGCGTTGTTGCACCCGCTTGGCCGCTCGTTTCGCCTCGTCGGCCTCTCGCTGCGCACGTTCGGCCAAGTCGCTCAGTCTGCGCTGATCTCGAGCTTCGGGGCTTTCCTGGAATGCACGCAGCCGCGCCGCGGCCGCCTCAGCCTCGGTGGTTGACCGGGTGAGGGAGTCCTCGGCGTCCTTCAGGTCGGTGGTGACGCGCTGGAGCGCCGTTTCGGCCTTGCCGAGTTGGCGCCGCAAGGTCCTTTCGGTCGCGAGGATCTCTGCGAGCTTGGCAGCGCGTTGCGCTACGGCTGCTCGGGCATAGTCGGCGTAGGCACCAGCGAGAACAGTGAGAGCTTCTGCCGCTGTGGCGCGGCGTTCGATCTGCTCGCCGAAGGCGACCAGTTCGTCGAAGGTGTCCCCTGCCCTGCGGATGGCCAGCTCGTCGATCTGCGGGAGTGCTTGGGAGAGGTACTGTGCGAGTCTGGCGGGATCGATGTCTTCCCCGACCTGAGGCTGTCGGAGCCAGTAGAGCAGCCGGAGCACCTCGTCGTACTGGCTCGGGTCGAGTCCGAACAGCGTGCGTCCGACGTGTTCCTTGTAGGCAGCTGCCTTCTCGAAGACTTGACCGTCGGCTCCGAGCGCGTCCTCCAGACGGCCTCGTGAAAGCGGTCCGCCTGCGTCTTCGAGGGCGAGCTCGTGCCCGATGCGCCTGTGGGTGGCGAAGTGCCAGGCGGTGGCGGTCCGTTGAGATTCCGATGCTCGGATTCCAATTCCGCAGGTGAAGGCCTCGGGCTGCCCCGCGTCGCCGGTGCGGAGGAACTCCACCCAGATGTAGCCGACCCGCGCATTGCCCTCGAAGCCGTCCGTCATGAGCCAGAGCAGGCTGGTGTGGTGCTTGGCGGAGGCGGTGATTCTGGCCTTGTCGCCGTCGAGGGCGAATGGGAGCAGCATCTCAAGTGTCTTGGACTTGCCTGCGCCGTTGGCACCTCGGAGCAGTAGGCGGCCTTCTGCGAAGTCGAAGACTTGGTCGTCGTATTGCCAGACGTTGAGGATTCCGGCGCGGCTGAGCCGAAATCGCCGGTCGGTCTCCGTTGTCTCTGGCTCAGCGGGGCGGGCGAAGGTTGTTGTCATGACGCGTCCTCGTTGAACAGGGTCGGGAGCGCCTGCTGTGCCTCGATCAACTGCGCCTTCGGAGCATAGCGGGCTGCGGCGGCGTGGACACGAAGTCCATCGGCGTCTCGGTGGACAAGTCCCACGTCAGCAAGGATCTCGATTGCTTCGTCAAAGACAACGTCCGGGTTGTCGCGATGGTCCTTGCGGAGTCCTCGCCTCCAAGCCTGGAACACCCGGTCGCCCGCAGTTCGTGCGGTCGAGGTTGCTAGCCGCTCCCACGGAGCTGACGATGGCTCGGTCTTCGTGTCGGAACGAATCTCGGCTACCAGCTCGGCGAGGAGCAGGAGTGCGAAATGGGCTGCCGATCCAGTCCCCGGAAATGCGCGATCGGTCAGCTCCCCACTCGGGTCGACGGCGATCGCACCTTCTGCGCGCAACTCCAAGTCGAGACCGAGGGTGTTCCTGAACCACTCGACCTCGCGGTGCCTGTTCCGGCGCCACCAGCCCCGTTGTTCATCGGTCAGGCCATCGACGGAGAGGATGGGGTGCTCGACCAGACGTCGGCGGATCGGGACGCGGGAGCCTCCAGCCGAGGATGGAAGCGAGGCGTCCGCGAAGACATCGTCGGGTGTCGCACACCGGCTTAGGGGTGCTGCGACCAGGACGGCGAGTCGGTCCCGGTGGACGTCAAGAAGTGAGTCGGTGCGTCGCTCGGCCCAGTGCTCCAGGTCGCCGTCACGCTCGCTGAGCACGCCGATCTGGATCAGGGCGATCACCGCCGCGTGAAGTACCCGCCTCTCCGACAAGGCATCAAGGTCGACGTCGACTCCGGCATCGACTGCCGCGGACCGGACACCTGCGACAAGTTCGTCGACCATGATCTGCTGTCGCGACCGGGTGAGGGCTGCCAGGACGAGGGCCAGCATGGCGTAGGTGCGGGGCGTGAAGTGGTTGCCGTTGCGGCGGCGTAGGCCGCGACGTCCGTCCTTGCCGATGCCGGTCTTGTAGAGACGGGCGAGCGCCGGTTCGACGACGAGTCGATAGCCGAGACCGTCGGCGAACAGTCTGGTCAGCTCGTCACGGTGACGACGAACGAGGGCAAGATCGTCATGATGATGCTCGCTGTGCAGGAGCGGGGTCTGCAGGAGCGCACGGGCTGCTCGTCGAACGTCGGCCTCGGCGTACAGGTCAGGCGCGGGTGCTGGACGCTCGGGAACCACGGTCATGCTCCCGTCCCGGTCTGACGTTGGCTGTCGACATCGGCGGCGAGACTGACTCTGATCTCGATGTCGCGGAGAACGAGCTTCCCCGCGGGGCTTGCGATGGACACGGACGATCCCTGGGCACGCTCGACTGCGATCGTCAATCGATCTGAACCGACAGACGTTGTCGTATCGGCCGACGAACCGGTCACGAGTGGTCGTCCGTGGCCGGTGAGTGCCGAAGAGTAGAGGTCGAGGAACACCTCGCGCGCGTCATCGCTGCACCGGACTTCTCGCAGGCTGCCGACATGGGTCGCGAGTTCGCGCAGTGCGGCCTCGCGGCGCTGCTGCTGCCTGGCCCGCTCGGCGAGCCTGGCGCTCTTGGCTGCGGTGAAGTCCACGCGTGCTCCCGCCCGTCCGCGCGCGGTCCGGTCGCCATGGATACGGAGTCCGACCGGCACCTCGGCGGCCGGCGCTGTCCACCAGCTATGGGTGGCTGGAACCGGTTCGTCGTCGGATTCAGCCTTGAAGGCGAGGTGGCGCGTGGGGTACAGCCCGAAGACCGCTGCCCACAGTGCATGAGCGTCCTCGTCCGAGCTGGTGTCGAACCATGCCGCGAGCCGGGTGAGATCGCCATACCGACTTTGCTGTCGGTCTGCTCCTGCGGCGATCCGTCGAAGGTTCACCAAGAGGGAGTGCATGGCGTCGGTGGCCAGCGCTCGGACGTTGTCGGCGTCCGAGCGACGACCGGGCGACCCCACGAACCACGCGTGCAGGCTCTCCCAGTCGCCGGGTTCGAGGCCGGTAGCCCGACGAGCAGCGGTGCCGTCGATGCCAACGAGCCGTTCGCCCGTGTTGGCATACTCACAGAGTGCCGCGAGGTTGGGGCGAAGTTCTTGAAGCCTGTCGCCCACCTGGGGCATGTGTCGGGAGATCTCGTCGATGAACCGCTGGAGGTAGTCCAGGAGCGCAGTCTTGAACAGCTCGAACTCGTCTCGGCCGAGATCGAACCGGGTGAGCACCTGGGTGAGATAGGAGTAGAACTGCCGCGTCGAGTTGACCAGCACCTCGAACTGCGCGAACAGCGTAGTGATGCGTCCCGCGAGCTCGCGCGGGTCAGTGTCATCGAATCCTCGGCGGGCGTTGTTCACGAAGTCTTCGATCCCGGTGAGGATGACGGGGAGGACTTCGCTGGACACCTCGCGCGCGGTCTCGGAGTGTTGCAGGAGTTCCTCGACCTGACGGTGGACGAGTTCGCCTCGCTGTGTGAGTTGATAGCGCGCTCGGTTGGTGAGGTACTCCCGAATGCTCCGGGCTTCGGTCTCTCTCGGGCTGCGGGCTAAGTTGCCGTGCTCGACGAGGTACGACAGACGCTGCTCGATGGTGTCCTGGTCGAGCTCGACCCCGTCGGTCGCAAGACGTTCTGCGATGTCGGCGGCCGATTGATCCGAGAGGAAGCCGCTCATTCCCGACGTGAACAGCCGCATGATGGCGAGGTAACTGGCGGCCTCCTCGTTGACGGCGTAGCGCAGCGCCCCGAGCGTTTGACGCTCGCGCGGGTCGAGTGCGCCGGTGGACATGGGAGAAACGCTATCGGGAGGGTCCGACATTGATGACCCGATAAGCGCAGGAAGTCCTCGACACCAGGGCCCCTGCTGTCGAGGAACCCCTGCGACCGATCTCCGCGCCCTCGACGGATGGGAGAGCCTTCTGCACCGGGTTCAGAACAGGCCGAGCTGATCCAGCAGACCGCTCGCGGCGATGATGATCTGTCCGGCGTTGGTGACAGCCTCGGCCGCCTCGTCGATGGTGGACGAGTCACCTGGGCGTTCCGGATACTCCAACTCGTTGCGCCGACGCCGGAGTGCGCCGAACTGGCGGAAGCCCTGGCCAAACTGTGCCCTGGCGGCGCGCTCGACGGCGTAGTGGCCGCCCTTGGTCGTCGGTCGCAGGCCCTGCTGTGCCAGCAGAGCCGTGAGTGCCTGCCGGGAGGCGTCGTAGGCGAGCACGAACGCGGAGTCGGGGTCGGTTTCGATCGCGGACCTGGCCGTTGCCAAGGTCGTGGATGCCTTGGCGAGCAGTTGCTCGCCGTTGGCTGCATCCCCAGTCAGTTTCTGGAGTTCCCCGCCTGAGACGAGTGCCTCGATCTCGGCCTCGCCGATCTTCCACCTCGCCATCACGCACCCACCAGTTCAGGCGTATCGAGCACCTCGGCATGGGCCGACGCCTTGATCTGCTTCACGAGCGCGTCCTCGGGGTCGGACCACTGCTTCGACGTCCGGACGACCGGGTTGACCTCGATACCGAGACGGCTCGACGCACGGTCGGCCGCCTCGTAGACATCAGCTCGGTCAACCTTGCCGACAACCAGCACGTCGATGTCATTCGGCGGCGGGCCGGCTTCGCCGGCGTAGCGAGCGGCCCAGGACCCGAAGATGACGACTTGCTTCGCCCCCGGAATGGCGAACTCCTCAGCAACGACCACACGGGGACCGAAGGTGACCTCCAACAGTTGGGTGAGGGCCTTCGCCGCCGGATGGCCCGTGTTGGCGCGGATGAGCCGGTTACGGCCAAGCGTCCGGCTAACGATGAGACCGGCCTCGTCGAGGCGCACGACCTCGCGGTGCAGGGTCGACAGCGGCACCCCGAGACGCCCGGCGAGATCGCTCACGCCGTATTCGGTATCAGAATGCAGGTAGAGCCACATCAGCAGCTCCGCCTGGTGCTGCGACCGAAACACCGGAAGCAGGGCCGGACCATCACTACGCATAAATGAAAGATACATACCACCTATGGGTAGAGTCAACGACCGAGTCAGAGGCCCAGGTGAGTACTCGAAGTGGTCGCGAGCGCTTCGACCGGCCGGATGTAGCGGGTGACCAGCACGTTGAGGTCTTTGTGTCTGGTCTGTGCGGCGATGCGGTCGAGTGGGACGCCGGCCAGCGCTGCGGTGGTGGCGTGCCCGGCTCGCAGGGAGTGGGCGGTGAGTCGGGTGGCGTCGATGCCGGCGGCCTGGGCGCGTCCGCGGAGGACCCGCAGGACGGCTCTGCCCGCGAGTGGTTGCTCGCTGATGGTGTTGCCCCACAGCCGGGTGAAGAGCATTCCGGGCTGTTCTCCGCGCAGGGCACGCCAGGCGGCGAGCGCGGCGACGGGGTCGGTGTCGGCCTGTTGGCCGCGGGCGACCGCGACGAGGGCGCCGTGTCCTTCCTGGTCCATCTTGGACTGCCGGATGTTCAGCAGCAGACCGGTGGGCTGGTAGGCGATGTCGTCCAGGGTGAGGGGGACGAGCTCCGCGCGGCGCAGGGCGGAGGCGAAGCCGAGCAGGATCATCGCGGCGTCGCGGATGCCGATGACGCTCGTGCGATCGATGGCGGCGAGGATCCGGCGCAGCTCCTCGATCGTGAGTGGGCGGGCTCGTCGGCGGGGCGTGACGCCGTATGTGCGGCGCAGGCCGCGGCGGACCTGGTCAACGACCTCGGAGGCGACGGGGTCCTCGGCGGTGGCGACGCGGTGGACGTGGCGGATGACGGTGCGGGCCATGTCGAGCGTGGCCATCGCCCGGCCGTCCTCGGCGCGTTCGGTGAGGTAGGCCGCCAGAGCGTAGGGATTGCCGGGCAGAGCGGTCAGGCTGCGTTCGGCGCACCAGCGCTCCCAGTGGCTCCACGCCTGGGCATAGACCTTGCGCGTCGACGCGGCCCGAGCAGCGGTGATCGCTGTTCGGATGCGATCGGCGTCGGCTCCGGTCAGGCCCGTCGGGAAGTCGGCAGCGGAGGAGTCGACAACAGCGAAGGAAGCGCTGGACGCGGGCGAGAGTGACAGGTTCATGATCGCGTTGTAGCGGTCAACGCGGCGTTCGACCGCACCGGGGCGAGCCCGTCTGCACCATGGCGCAAAAGATCGACTTTGCGCCGAGTCCTGCATCGTTTCTCTCCTCGTTGGAGGAGGGAAAACCTTGCCTGACCTGCGGTTATTGGTAGCGGGGGATGTGTTCTGGTTCAGGACATCCCGGAGCCATGTCTCAAGACATCGTGGAGTGGTGTCGCGAGTCATCCCGGAATGATGAGTTAGGCCCCGCCAGCGTGCGGGCATGACACTGAACCGTTTGCTGATCACCGCCGTGGTGGTCGAGAACCGACCCGTCGCCCAGGTCGCCGCCCAGTACGGCGTCTCCCAGTCCTGGCTCTACGAGCTCCTTGCCCGATACCGGGCCGACGGCGAGGCAGCCTTCGAGCCCCGCTCTCGCCGACCCAAGACCGCCCCGCGGACCACACCCGCCGAGGTCGTCGACCTGATCATCGAGTACCGCGAGAAGCTGACCGCGACCGGCCTCGACGCTGGCCCCGACACCATCGCCTGGCACCTGGCCCACCACCACGACCTGACCATCTCGCGGGCCACCGTCGCCCGCTACCTGACCAAGGCCGGGCTCGTGGTCCCCGAGCCGAGGAAGAAGCCCAAGTCGTCCTACATCCGCTTCCAAGCCGCGATGCCCAACGAGTGCTGGCAGTCCGACTTCACCCACTACCGCCTCACCCGCACCGGAGCAGACCCAAGCGGCCGGCCCGGTGCGGACACCGAGATTCTGACCTGGCTCGACGACTGCTCCCGGTTCGCCCTCTCCGTGACCGCCCACGTCCGGGTCACCGGCCCCATCGTGCTGCGAACATTCAGAGAAACCGTTGCCGAGCACGGGATCCCGGCCTCCACACTGACCGACAACGGCATGGTCTTCACCACCCGGCTCTCCCAGGGCAAGAAGGGAGCAGGCACCCGCAACGGCCTTGAGACCGAACTACGCCGGCTCGGGATCATCCAGAAGAACGGGCATCCCAACCACCCCACCACCCAAGGCAAGGTCGAACGATTCCAACAGACCATGAAGAAGTGGCTGCGCGCCCAGCCCGTCCAACCGTCCACGACCGACGACCTCCAAGCCCTCCTCGACGCCTTCGTCGAGGAGTACAACGACCACCGACCACACCGGTCCCTGCCCCACCGAGCGACCCCGGCCACCGTCTACACCAGCCTCCCCAAGGCCACCCCGAGCACCGGTCAGCGCGACGACGACACCCACGAACGGGTCCGCAACGACATCATCGACAAGACCGGGAAAGTCACCTGGCGCTACCACGGCCAGATGTACTCCATCGGCATCGGCCGAACCCACACCCGAACCCGCGTGATGATCCTGTCCCAAGACCGTCACATCCGCATCATCGACGCCGCCACCGGCGAACTCCTCCGCGAACTCGTCCTCGACCCCACCAAGCGCTACCAGCCGATCCCACCCAAGAACACACAAGACTGAAAACCAAGGAGGGCCGAACCCACACGATTTGGGTTCGGCCCTCCGCGATGTCTTGAGACATCACATTGGTAGCGGGGGATGGATTTGAACCATCGACCTCTGGGTTATGAGCCCAGCGAGCTACCGAGCTGCTCCACCCCGCGTCGCAGGAGCTAGCTTACGGGACGCGAGCCCGCGGATTCAAATCGGCTCCTCAGCGCATGAAGGT
>Ga0164242_10004243_pt1 | contig 16133 bp, 8 predicted proteins | sample OricomgcompostMG_FD_108783 | JGI IMG/M metagenome (GOLD analysis project Ga0164242, IMG submission 108783) | Miracle-Growth compost microbial communities from Emeryville, California, USA - Original compost - Miracle growth compost (MG) ... | reverse complement strand
CATTGCTAGCGGTATCGAACACGGTCGGCCACATGCGGCAATAGCCGCGCACTTCTGATTCGAGTCGTTCGAAGATATTCATCGTCTGACTCCTTCTGACAGTGACTTCGCCAGTGCCCTCAGGCGGATTGCGGCAAACCTTCAACAACCCGTCACCCCAGCCTAGCACCCCAGCAGTTGGTGATGCCAGCGCAGGCGGATGCCGGGCATCGGAACCCGCCGATCAATCAATGTCGGTTTTCTGGCCGCACGAATTGTCGGTCTAGTGAAGAGTAAGACGGTGCCTCCTGTCCCGATCAGCCTTAGCGCTTTAGCTCACTCCATCATGTCGTCAAGAAACTCCGATACCGGGCTCACCCCAGTCACCAGCAACCGATCACGAGCACGCGTACAGGCTACGTAAAGCAGGTGACGCTCGGTGTTGTACACCTCATCAAGATCTGCCTGATCCGCAATCCTGTCGATGCGTTCCTGCAACGGGATTACCTCGTCATCGCAGGCCATCACCGCCACGCCCCGAAACTCCAACCCTTTGGCCAAATGCATGGTACTGACCACTGCTTTTCCGGGCTCAACTCTGGCCTGGCCATCCAGTTGCTGTACCTCCAAACCGCAGAATCTTGCCGCCCCTAGCGCCCGCGTCGCCTGCCCCTCCGAGCGAACGAAGAGAGCCAGTTCCTCCGGTTGCATTCCGTTTTCAAGACACTGCTGCAACCAGTCACTCACTACCTTTTGCTCATCCTCGGTAGTCGCCAGTTTCATCACCTCGGGAGCGCGTCCGTTGAACACCGACACAGTTCCCGTTCGTTTTTCGACATTGCCATCCACATCCGCGATATCCGCATCAAGAAGCTTGTCTGCCTGAAGGCGAATCTGGTGCGAGGTTCTGTAATTCACACGCAGGGTTCTTGATCTGCCGCGAATATCCACCTCCAGTGATCGCCATGAAAACGGTTGCTGGAATATGCGCTGCCCCAGGTCACCCGCAAAGAACAAGGCATCCGCACGGTGCGCACCCAGCGCCGCCAAGAAACGCAGTTGTGCTACCGTGACATCCTGTGCTTCATCCACCACAGCGAAGTCGTAAGGCGGATGATTGCGCTCAGCCATATCCTTCGTGAGCGCAGCAAGCAGCTCCGCTTGCGTGATCCAGCCGTTACCACGCAGTATCTCGCGCACCCGTTCGCAAATCGCCCACAAAGTGCGCCGGCGCTCTTCAGGCAGCCGGGTTTTGCGCCCCAGCCGCTGTACATCCCGGTACTCCGGCCAAGACGTCAACTGCCACGCATCAACGACGCTGTCCCATTCCGAGCGCAAGAACGCCGGGCTGAAACCCCGTCCGGGATACTCACGCGATGCGGTGTCCAGCACCGCATCCAGTTCCGCCTTGGTGACCAAACGGGGCACACCAAACTTGCTTCGGTAGAGTCGTGTCCCCAAGGCATCCATGGACAGGACATCAATACGCTCCGCCAGCTTTGGCTTGCCGCCGATCAACCTATGCAGCTTGATCCGCAGCATGTTGGCAAGCGCATCGGAGAATGTCGTGAGCAGAATACGAGCGTCGGGATGACGGGCGGCCAAATGAACGGTTCTATGCAGCGCAACAATGGTTTTCCCGGTACCCGCCGAGCCGGACACCCTGGCCGCCCCACTGTACTCTTTCTCGACCCACTCCCGCTGCGCCGGGTGAAGAAATACGGTCCACTTCTCCCACGGATACTCGAGAGCCTGTTGCAACTCGTCGACGTCTTTCAGTGTGCGGAAGCGGCGCTGTGCATCCGGGTGATCAAACGGCGCCGTGCCGTCGATCCGGACACTCTGCTGCGGCTGCCCTCCCGTTGCCAGTTCCAACAGCGCTTCCGCGGCTTCGCCCGGCAGGCGCTCCGCAAATTCCAGCAAGTCATCTTCACTGAAGGTGCGCACATCCGCCAGCCACTCGGCAGGTACCCCGTAGCCGAGCAACGTATCGTCATCAAGGTCTTCAAACAGTCGAGGCTTGGCCGGGGCCGTTTGCTCTTGCTCTACGGGTTGACGAACGACAATCGGCCTCACTTTCTCACGCAACTCGACCAGCTGAGCCGCCCCGGTTCTCGGGTGCGTTTCCAGCCGGCGCCGCTCAGCCCACTGATACGCCTTGTCGTGGTGGGCCACATAACACAGCAGCAGACTCGAAGCAGTCTTGTGCACGATGAGCCGGATATCCCGGCTGACACGCACCGACCAGAAGTTCGGATCTCTGGCCCGCTCAAGTTTGTGGAACTTGAGCCCCGGATTGGCCGGGTTCAGCTGCAAATCGAACGCTGCTGTCTTGGTCGCCTTCTGGCCGTCCCCGGAAAGGCGCCTCAAGCTATCGGTAAAGGTGTCGGAAATTCTGAATTCCATTCCCGTAATCCTCGGCAAGAAATCGATTGAGCCCAAACGCTGCCTTGCCTGCCGTCGGTCAAAGCCCAGCAGCGTCAGGGTTGGGACCCCGTCCCTCCGCAGAATCGGCAGCTATTCGCCACCACTAACCCTCCGGTTCCATCGCAGTGGCGGCAAATGCCGTATTCTCTCTCTTCAGAAATCTCGTCGGTTTTACTCTGATCGATCACTTCGCCAATATCAAAAGGGTCGAATGACAAACCATAAGCAACAGAAAGACGACTGTATTCCTGCCAATGCAGCCCTTCGGAGGACAATTTCTCGGGCACCGGCAAATCCAGCTTCTGCATTGGGCAAGGTAGCTCGCTTCTGACTATGTTCTCCGTCAGATCTGCGTACAACGCCGCACTGGCCCCACCTCCGCAAAGAAACAGCGGCAACCCGTCTTTCCACCCCTTGGACATGGGATACTTTTGCCTCGCCTCCTCTACAACATCCTTGATCTGCTGAAACAATCTCTTTCGAAATGGGTCGTCGATCTCGGACAGCGAGGATTTGGGGATTCCCAGAGAAACGGCGACTTCCTCATCCGACGCGCCCTCCTTGTACGGAATGCGCCGGGTACCTGCGTGCTGAACTCTATGTCGATGTAAGACATGAACACCATAGTGTCTCACACGGCCCGCAAACGTTGGAAAAAAATATTCGCCGTCGTTATCTACAACATTGAAAGCAGAAATATCCACCGTTCCTGCCCCGACATCTACAAGCATGTGAAGGTCGCTTCTACGCCTTGGTGAGCGGACATAACCGGTAATCTGGGCAACAAACTCTGGAAAAGTGAAAACCATTCCCGAATCGTGACCATTGCTTGCATCCTGATTGAAATCAGACAGGACGATGCCCCCTGCCTTTGTACTGGCCTGCCATGCAGAAATAACCACATTTTTATAAAAGCTTTTTAATTCGGCATCATCGTGATGCTCGGAAGGCAGCCCCACATTGATCACCCAATCGAGGTGGCAGCTCTGGTAGGTTGCCCTGTGCGTATTCATCAGCCAGGATCGGGTTTTTCTCAGCACGAAGGAAATGAATGCAGCTGCCAACGAAAACGTTCTCTGTCCTGTATCCCGATCCAGGATTCGCATTTTTATATTTGAAAACATCTGGCCGCTGGCCGTCGTGCCCAGATGAACACGGTTCATCTCATCCACGGTGACGACGCCGGGAAGAAGGTAGGGGTTCCTTGTCCCCATCAGCCCTTCCCCGAGCGGAACAGCATAGGCTCGACGGCTCTCCGAAACGACCACCTTGGTATAGGCCGTACCGAAATCAAGGCCAATCACCAGCTGAATCTTCTCGGCGTCAATCGGTATACCTTCATACTGGGTCCAATGATCAGGCACATTTCCTTCAGAGCCTGCACTCCTCGGCCGACCTTTTTCTTTATCTGGTTTTTTCTTTGATTCGAGCCTCTTCCAAAACCCCATAACGCCCTCACCTCACGTCAATCACCCCATAACAAACATCAAATGGACTGTAATGAAATTTCAGCTTTTCTTTCAACTTAGCCTCTTTGTTTTCGAAGCGCTCATTGACCTTTCTGATCTTCCCCGCCATCGCCGGAATCAGCCTTACCCGGCCGCTTTCCTGATATTTTCTCAACGTCTCTTTCTCCCGCATCAATTGACGATCCCGATGCAGCCTTGCTGCCTGAATCTGGAAATTGACACGATCTTCATTCTCAAGTTTCCTAGCGTGGGCCGCCTCTTCAAAATCCTCTTCCAAGACATCACCACAAAGATCCATCGCACTCCCGACTCGCTTTGACGCCAACTCATTTTTGGCAGCAAGCCAGTCATTACCCATCACCTTGACCCGATTCAAGAGATCAAGAGACTGATCGGCACCAAGAACCTGATCGTCACTGAGGCGAACGACGCGAGCCTGCAGTTGCTCTTCCTGCTTGAGTCCGGAAAAAGACCAGCGTTTGACGGAAAAAACATAAGCCCCCTGTGCAACCCCTTCTCCCGCGTTGTCCCCAACGAGTGAAGTGGCAACAAGAGGGTAGTACACTTCATCCCGACTTCTAAGGTCCTCACTAATAAAGCGTATCAGAGGATGGAATTGACTGATCGTCTCTTCTTCCCGGGAAAGCCTTTCCAACTTGTTCCTGAACCGACAGCGTCTCAGGTTACCTGTTGCAAGCTGAGTTTGGTCATACAGCCTTCGGGATTGCATGAAATTATCCAAGGACGCCGCCGTCGACTGCGGAAGCTGTATCTCAAAGAGATTCTTGTCGTTGCCAACCTGCCTAAAAGTGTGCCCTTTTACATATCTATTCAGATAATCCACCGCGTACACCATCAAATCTTCGGATGTAATACGCTTTTTGAAATCGTGGGCCGCTTGAACCTGTTCCAGGATATAACCACCATGAGCGATCATGTGAGAAGCTTGGCTTTCCAGCTCATCCTGCTGCTGCCTGATCTGCTCTATGGCCTTGGCCGACTGTTCAATACGCTCTTCCTGTTGCGCTGATGTCAGTTGGCGACTGAAAAGATCAGAGGCCAGCTCTTTTATCTGTTCGCCTAGTACGCTCTCCATCCCGCCCAGCGCCTTGGTAAAGATTTTCAGCCTGAGCATCAATTTGCTGTAGATACGATGGTCAATGGTATCGGCGTGCCCCAGGTTCAGAATGCTGATCTTCTCGGCCTCCTGGCCAAGCCGGTCGATACGCCCGATACGCTGCTCCACCTTCATCGGGTTCCAGGGAAGGTCATAATTGATCAACACTCGGCAGAACTGGAGGTCAACCCCCTCACTGGCCACCTCGGATGACAGCAGAAGCCTGCACTGTCCGTCATCACGGAAGCGGCTAATGATCTCGTCCTTCGGCCTCTTCACGCTACCATGCAGTACCACGCTTGATACTCCGTCGTCATGAAGGCGCCGGCTCAAGTATTCCAATGTCCCCGGGTAATAGGAGAAAACCACCATCTTCTCATCCGGGTTGTCCCTCAAATAATTCGTTACGGCCTCACTGAATATATGGTACTTGGTATCATTTTCGAGCAATGCATCAAGGTTGACCTCGGGGATCACCTTGTCAATCAGACGCCTTCTCAGTGGCCGATCATCACTGTCGTCTTGGTCTGGCACATCAAAACCAAAATCTTCATAGGTTTGATCGTGGCTCATCTGCCAATCCGATTGCCACGACTTTACCGCCGCATAGATGCAACTGGAGACACGCCGCTGCGGCTCTGCCAGCAAAAATCCCGAACTGATGTTTTCCTCAATGGCATAGTCGATGATGGCACGAGTCACCAGGTCATAGACGCGCTTTTCCTCTTCACTCATCGCCACAAAGTAATCCTTCGGTTCTCGAATCACCCTGAGCTCCTGCACATCACGCTTTCTGGTGCGGCTCACTGCATGCGACAGCATGTTGATCCGCTCAATACGGTTTGCCAGACGTATCCGGGACTCGGTAGTTGCGAGAGAGGCTTCGGTGACACCACCGTCGAGCAGGGCTGCGAGCTGACCATTTTCAGACAGCATCTCGTGACGGCGGGCGCTTTGCAGACACTTGTTGATCTGTGCGGCCGTCCCTTGCCGGTTCAGAGCGTACTCCCGCGCTCGGAGAAGAGGCTCGTTGGCCTGCAATACCTGCGAAAAGCTGCCGTCATGACCGAAGAAGTCGGGGTCCACCAGATTCAATTGGTGAAACAAGTCCTCTTCTTTCAGGTTCACGGGAGTGGCCGACAACAGCACCATGTAATCCGTAACCTCTCGCAACAGCCGTCCCAGCATGGCGCTCTGAGTGTCGGGATTACGCAAGTAGTGCGACTCATCAATGACGACCAGATCAATCAGTGGCTCACTTTCGGCTTCCGAGTCCAACATTCTTGCCAGCCGTGCGGCAGCACCGCCGGCGCCCTCCTGCTCTCGCCAACCACTGGGCGGGCGAATGGATTGCAGGCTGCATATGAGCGCCCTGCCATCGGCAACCTCTTCCTTGCCCTTCTGCAGTTCTTTCAGAAGCTCACCTGCATCCATGATCTGCGCCTGGATGGAGAACCGGGTCGCCAACTCATCCTTCCACTTCTCGCGAAGCACTGCCGGGCATACCACCAGCAAGCGCCGAGCGTCGTATCGGGCACGCAGCTCCGTCCAGATCAAGCCGGCCTCGATGGTCTTGCCGAGGCCCACTTCATCGGCGATCAGTAACCCATTGGAAGGAGAATCCAGGAAGGACAGCACCGGCTTGAACTGGTAGGCATAGAAGCTGGTGTTGGTGGTATCCATGCTGTACACCAGATTGGCCAGCTTGCCGGTCAGCTGTATGTGCGTCAGATTTCTTCTCAGGTCATTCAAACGCCCATAGCGACCGTTTTCCAGAAGCTCGTAGACGTCGCCTTCACCGTCAACGAGTTCCAGCTCGTAATCGTTCACATAGCTGACACCTTCAGTGAATCGGACCTGGTGCAATATCCGCTGACCTCGATTCCGGACCTTTCCCGTAAGCGTTCCAGTACGGCCAGGGTCCGTCTTCAAGCGAACAGCCATTCCCGCAGCAAACATAGGCGTTACACCTTGAACACTTTCATCACTTCATCTCCCAGATGGTTGATGACCTTGACGGCGATACGGCCGGTGTCCGGCTTCGGAAACGGCCGCGAGGTATCGCTGTGCAGCGTGTCCCAGGCGTCGCGGTTGATCTCGGCCTTGAGTGTGGTTTTCAGTGACTTGTAGGGGTCGTTGGCGCCAAGGAAGTACGCATGGCGAACAAAGAAGGATTCTTCGTCATAGTCGGTGTCGATGAACCAGCAGGCGATGCCGTCGGGGCCATCGGAGACCACTTCACCGGTTTGCGGCTTGAAGACGTCCACGCCATTGACCTTGACGCGAATCTGGCCGTCGCCTCCATCGAGAATGTCGATGTCCGGCTCACCGAAGATAACGAAGAGGTTGCCTTTGCCGGTGTTCTTGAGATCTTCGGCCATGTGCAAGTCCGCGTTCATGCGCGCCTTCAGTACCGGTATGCGTCCCAGTTTGTCGAATTCGGTAGCATGGGCTTCGTAGCTGAACGCGCAGGCGATCAGCACATCGAAGTCGGCATCGGCGGCTTCGCGGGCGGCCAGGACCAGGTCCTGGCGGGTCACGGTACCGAATTCCGGGCCGATGAAGAGGCCGGCACGGCGGGGCTTGTCACCTTCCTGGTAGCGGCCTTCGGCGCAGATCAGTTCGCCCGGCCAGGGGGCAATCATCTCGAAGGCAATACGACCGTCCTTGTGGGCCTGCTGCACGCCGGCGGTCTTGAGGTTGTCGAGAACCATGGCCACGAACCCCTGCTCACTGCCCTCCCCCGTGGCGCTGTCACCGGCGGCGTCGATCAACTCGTCGTTTTCGTCCACGCCCAGCACGCGGTGCGGGGACAGGCTCTCCACGGTGAAGGGCCCGGCCACCCGGACTTTCTTGTTGTCTTGATAGGGCTTGTCGTAGAGGTATTCGAAATCCGCCTTGGCGGCGATGGAGGCGTCGATCTCTCTTTGCCGCGCGATGCGCAGTTGCCAGAACTCAGCCACCTGCACCTTGGCATCTTTCGACCAGTCGGCGGGCGGCTCGCGCGGCACTTCCCATTCGGTGATTTCGGGCGGCACCTCGGCGGTGTATTTTTTCTGTTTGCGATAGGCGACCAGCCAGCCCTTGGGCAGCACCTCGGTGAGCTGCTTGCGCAGCGGCGCCAGTTCGGCCTCGAACTTGTCCCAGATGACGTCGATTTCGGCGTCGTTGGCGACAACGCCTGACGTGATGTACGCGTATCGGTGATACACGAAGCCGTGCATAATGTTGCCGTATGTCGGCGTGTTTTTGGCTACGCTGCGGGTGACCTCGGCTTCTTTTTTCTGACCTTCCTTTGAATCGGCCAGCAGGTAATACGCGTAGCGCGCGCCCATGATGCGCGCGCGGGCCAACGCCAGCGCTACGCGCGAGGTGTCGAGGGTGATCCAGCGTCGACCCCATTGCTCAGCGACATAGGCAGTGGTACCTGAGCCGCAAGTTGGGTCCAGCACTAGGTCACCTGGGTCTGTGGCCATCAAGATACAACGCTCGATGACACGCTCGTTGGTCTGTACAACGTAAACTTGGTCCGATGCACCGCCAAAGCCATCCCACCAATTGGACACCCCTTTGAACGGAAAATCTTCCAAGTACCGTTTGAAGTCGAGCGCAGAACGTGTGCGTACAAGCCGGCCAGAGACCAAGTTCCGCGTCATGCCGGAAAGTCCCTGTTCTGGTGGCAAAGACGTGTGGCTCCAGCATCGTCCTTTTGGTGGATGAATTAGTTGCCCCTCAAAATTGATCGGAGCCATTTGATTAGCGCGCTCACCGCCATTTGTAATTGGCCACGGCCGAAACAACTTGGCTTCAGGGAACTCTTCCTCGATCCGTCTCGGATAAGCGCGGAAATCAAGTGTCTCACCGTCTGCGGCAACATAGCGCTTCAGGTTCGCAGTTTCACCGGTTGGCAGCTCAACACGTGAGAATTCGTCGATCGTTTCAGAATCAAGCGAGCGTGCCTCAAAAAGTGGCCTGAACTTAGTAACTCCATGATGTCTTGGGAACTTAGAATACCAAAGGATGTAGTCGTTAACGGGATCTAGCAGAGATGACTTCTGGCTACCTTTCTTCTTTACGACGATTTCAATAACTGCGTTTTCACTTCCAAACACCTCATCCATCACCGCCCGCACCCGATGCACGTTCTCATCGCCGATCTGCACGAAGATGGAACCGGATTCCGTCAACAAATCCCGCGCCACGGTCAGCCGGTCGCGCAGGTAGGTGAGGTAGGAATGGATACCGTCGCGCCAGGTGTCGCGAAAAGCCTTGACCTGTTCAGGCTCACGAGAAATCTTGTCTGTCGAGTCATTATTGGTTCCACTGCGGTCAGTAGTGGACCACTGGAAGTTGGAGTTGAACTTGATGCCGTAGGGCGGATCGAGATAAATGCATTGCACCTTGCCGCGCAGCCCTTCGCGCTCGGCGAGGCTCGCCATGACCTTGAGGCTGTCGCCGAGGATCATGCGGTTTTGCCAGTTGCCCTGGTACTGGTAGAAGTCGGTCTTGTCGGCGCCCTCGGGCAAGCCGTTGAAGTCACCAAACAGATCACCCATGACCGGCTCTGCTGGCTCGCTCTTTTTACTTTCGTTCAGCAGGTCGTCAATCAGCACCTTGGGCTTGACCTTTTCCTGGATGTACAGCGGCGGCGCGTCGACGACAAGATCGGACCAGTCTTGCTGGTCCTTGCCGCGCCAGACCAGTTGCGGGTCGAGATCGCGGTTGCGGCTTTCCTTCTCTTCCTGCAAACCTTGCACTTCGCGTGGGTAGTTCACCTTCACCGGCTGGGTGTCGGCTTTCTCCATCACCGGCTGGTATTCGGCGGTGGGGATGTTGGTGCGTTTGGCGCCGCCGTGGCTGAGGCTGGTGACTTGTTTGGGGGTTTTGGGCTTGCGCGCCATGTTCAGTGCATTCCTTCTGGTGTCGGGTCACCGCTGAGAATCTGAAACAGCGGCAAGTTGACGTAATAGTTGGAGCGGCCGATTTTCTGTTTGTGCAGGAAGCCGCCTTCCACCAGTTGTTCCAGATACTTGGTGGCGGTGATGCGCGACACTTTCAGGTCGCGGCAGATGAAGCCGATCTTGGTATAGGGGTAGCTCATCAGGTTGTTGATGAGGTCCTGACTGTAAAAACGGTACTCGGCGCGGATGCGGTGCTTGAGGTGCTGTTGTAGCTCACTCATGGCCCCAAGCGTGCGAATGCCATCGGCGGCGGTGCGCTCGATGGCGGTGAGCATGTAGAGCACCCAGGCTTCCCAGGCATCTTCATCGCGCACGGCTTGCAGCAATTGGTAGTAATCGGCCTTGGTGCGCACGATGTGCCGGCTCAGGTACAGCACGGGCATGTCGAGCAATCCCTGCTGGACCAGATAAAGCACGTTGATGATGCGGCCGGTACGACCGTTGCCGTCATAGAACGGGTGGATGGATTCGAAGCGGTGATGAATGAGCGCCATCTTGATCAATGGGTCGGCCGCGAAAATCGTGTCGTCATTGATGAAGCGTTCGAGATCCGCCAGTAGCACCCGGATGTCATCGGGGTGCTGCGGCGGGGTGTAGACCACCTGCCCGGCGCCATTTTTGAGTGCCGTGCCCTTCTGCTTGCGCAGCCCGGCGCGGTTTTGCTCCAGCTCGGCCTGGATGGCGAGTATCTGGTTGGTCGTCAGCAGGCCATTTTTCTGTACGCTGGCAAACCCGACATTCAGCGCCTGACGATAGCGCAGCACTTCCTTGGCGGCCGGGTTGTGGTGCATTTTGGGGAAAGTGGCATCCCGGAACAGCTCGTCGTGGGTGGTGACGATGTTTTCCACCGCGGAACTCTCCTTGGCCTCCTGCAGGCCCAGGGTGCTGATGAGAATCTGCCGGTTGGGGATGCCGGCCACTACGCCCTTGAACTCGGCCAGCCGCCGGCTGGCCCGGGTCAGTGCCTTGAGAATCGCGGGCGTCTCGAACCGCTCCGGGCTTAGCTGATGCAGCGGGGCCATATCCATTTATGTGCTCTTCTCAACCGATTTGCCAGCAGTCGGCAGGCAACATGTATAGATATCTCCATTTTCTATATATATTCTTCGGCACATGTTAAGGCTTTCCTGTTTTTCTTGTCATGTCTCACCCGTTGGCAGTGCGCTGCTGCCTCAGGCGCTCGCCTCGGCCACAACACTGCCCGTGATCTGGTCGATGATTTCACCGAACTGTGCTTCGATCTTTCTGGCCAGGTCGTACTCCATGGCATAAACGTCGGTGAACTCGGCAAAGGCCCAACGGCCGTGGCTTTTGAGGAAATTGACACCCGGCACCCAGTAGGTCTCCATGGTGGCCTTCTTCTCCTTGGCATCTTCACCGCGGTAGCCCTTGATCTCCACAATCAGGTTGAGCAGGTCCTGATCGCCGTGGCCGTCTTCCACCTGTACGATGAAGTCCGGAATATAGGTGCGGTTAAGGGAACCGTAGCGGTACGGGACTTCCAGCCCCAGGTTATGGTTCTTCACGTAGCGTCTAACTCGAGGGTGCGCCTCGACCACGCGGCAGAGTTCCGCTTCCCAGTCGCTGTCGAGTATGGCCCAGTTGACATGGCAGCGGCTGGAGTCGGTCTCCCAGCGTTCGGTCTTGGTGGTAGTGAAGCTGACATGGGCAGTGGAACCGACCGGGTTGTACGGGTCCAGCATGGCACGAATCGGTCGCTCGTCACTGTGGGCACGGGTGATGGCTGCTGTAATGCGCTCGCAGGCCATGTCGCACAGTTCCCGATACATCAACTGCGCCGGATAGGTCCCTCCTTTGCAGACCAGGCACTCATCCAGCCATTGCTTGGCGATGCGTTTCAACGGCCCGAACAGGTTGAGCTGTGGCGGCTGGTCCGGCTCTCGCCATTTGCTGGTCAACAGGTGTTCAGTCAAATGGTAGAGCACCGTGGAGCGCCGCATTTTGCCCAGATACTGCGGGCTAAGCTCCACCCCTTCACCGACAATGCCGGCATTGTGTGTGGTTGAGGGCCCGACCAGGTCCGGCGTGAGCGTCAGCACGGAATCATCGTTGAACGCGGCGGACAGGCGATCCTGCGGCAGCTCCACTCGATAGCCCACCACACGCGGGAAGCGGATTTCCAGCGCGTCGCGTTCCGGGCGTACCGCTCGAACGTGTATTGTTTCGCGAGGTTTCTGTGGCGGCGCCACCACCGGCTTGGCGGTAAAATCGAAGGGTATGCCGAGTACATCGGCATACTCCACATCGAACAACCCTTCGTCATTGAGGTCATAAGACTGCCGGCGCAATGCGCGCCCCACCACCTGCTCACACAGCAGCTGGGTACCAAAGGCCCGTACACCGAGCACATGGGTCACGGTATTGGCATCCCAACCCTCGGTCAGCATGGAAACCGACACCACGCAGCGAATGCCGCCCCCAAGGCGCCCTTCCTTGCCAACCGTATTCATCACCTCTCTGAGCAGATCCTGGTCGCTGAGGTTGTCGGCGGCGTGCGGGTCGTTGGCCCGTTCAATGGCCTCGCGCTTGAAGTGCTCGATTTCGGGCGCGGCCATGTCGCGAAAACCCTTGTCCAGCGCTTCTCCGGACTCCAATTGCTCACTGTCGATCAGCAGAGTGCGCGGTTGCGCGCGACGATTGCCATGCTCATCGAAATTAGAAAACAACGGGAATTTGCCTTGCCAGGGCGGGGGCACAGAGCCATCCGCTTCCGGCTCGCGTTCGAAGCCAGCAATGTAGTCGTACACTGCCTTGGAGCTGGCCGTGTTGTTGCATACGATGATGAAGCACGGCGGCACGCGGATGCTGGCCTCTTCCCAGAGACGGAAAGTCTTCGCGTAATGGTCATAGAGCGCATCCAGTGCGGACTGCAGCATGTTCGGCAGCTGCAGCGGGTCCACTTGCTTGCCCTTGCCACGCCCTTTCTTCGGCATCTTCTTGCCGATGTGCTCCCAGAGATTGCGCAACTTGGGCATATCTCCACCGGCAACATTGTCGGCCACCGGTACGCGTGGCAGCTTGACAATACCGCACTCGATGGCATCCATGAGCGAGAAGTCACTCATGGTCCAGGGGAACAATGTACCTTCGGCATAACCGGAGCCGGCCAGGAAAAACGGTGTGGCGGAAAGGTCCACAACGCGCGTTACACCGAGCTTTCGATTGACGGCCTCCAGGCCGGAAATCCACAGGCGGGCCGCCTCGTTGTTGTCCCTGGCTTCGGCTTTGGCATCGCCCTTGAGTTCACCAACATCATCCGTGTCGGGCTTTTCGCGGTAGCAATGGTGCGCTTCGTCATTGATGACCAGAATGTTCTTCATGCCCATCAGCTCCGGCATGACGCGCTGGATCATCTGCCCTTCGGTTTCCAGCGTTTCCGGCGCGGCGCCGTGCCGGCCTTGCAATAGTTGACGGCCTCCTTTGGACAACGACAACCGCTCGCGCAATTTGAACGCGTGATAGTTGGTGATGACAATCTTGGCCCGCTCCAAGTCTCCCAGCATATCCGCAGGGACCAGTTCTCGACTCTGGTAGTAGCTGTTGGGATCATTCGGTTGCAACACACGCAGGCGATCGCGGATGGTGATACCAGGTGCAACAATCAGGAAGCCACGGGTAAAGCGCTTGCTGCCAGAGTGACGCACAGCGTTCACCGTCTGCCAGGCGATCAGCATCGCCATCACCGTGGTCTTGCCCGCCCCGGTGGCCAGCTTGAGCGCCAGCCGCATCAGCTCGGGGTTGGCCTCCGCATTGGCATTGGCCAAATGCTCCAGCACATTGCCAGCGGCCTTGCCTTGTTGTGGTGCCACCTCTGTCAGCCAGATCGCGGTCTCGGCCGCCTCCACCTGGCAGAAGAACGGACGCAGCCCGCTGAACGGGTGATGCCGCCAGTGCTTGAGGAGCCGGGCGGTTTCCGGGGTGACACGCCATTGATCCTCGGGAAGCTGGCGCCAACGGTCCACCTGCTGACGCACGCCATTGATGATGGCAGTGTGATCGTACTGCTGGCTGGTGGTCGATAACCCCTTGCCCTCATCAAAAGTCAGGCTGCCTTGCTCCCCCTTTCCCTTGCGCTTGCGCGGCTTGGGGATAGGCGTGATGAAATCCGCCGAGCGGCGCTGCTCCACAATCTTCTGCGTTGGCTGGCCGCTGTCATCCAGTTCCCAGTGCCGCGATGGGTAGTCGTAAGGCGAGTTCAGAATCGGATGCTCAAAGAAAGGATTGATCATGTGTCCCCAGTCGTTGCTGATCGGCGCCAAGGCTCGTTGTATTTGTGAACTGTGTCATGATGACAAAAGATACGGCATAAATCGATATTTTGCATGATCATGTCTTCATTATGCCGCATCTTTACCGTCTTCTGACCTCAGTAAGGCGAGTACTGGTCCTGCACCTCCCGTTTTTTCCTCACGTACTCTTCTTTAGTCAGAACGCCCGCCATCAGAGAGTCGTCAAGCTGGTTCAGATCGTGCCGCTCGTGCTTGCTGACAACCGCCTTGGTGGCGTAATAGTTGATGGACTTCGCACCATTCATGCCACTGAACGGGTCCCATAGTATCGAAGCTGGCCAGAACAGCAGGTTGACCACGCCAATACCATAATTGCGCGTATAGAACGACCCGCCTCCAGGCAACAGACCAAGTGCAGCCGCAGCCCCCACGTTTTTCTCTTCGACAGCCAGCCCTTTCCCCTGATAAGCCCGCAATTCCTGGTTCTGCCCCGAGGTCAACGGAGTCGCACAACCATACAAGCCAGCGAACAGAACCAGTGCCGATAAAAAAGCAATATATCTTTTCATGACATCCCCATGATGTTTTTGAGTCTGATGTTTGACAAAGCAACCCCACACGAAGACCAAACTACAAATGGCATCCCTGCCCGAAGCGTCCATCCGTGACACCGTCATTCTATGAAGCTATTATCGACACGTCGATACTGACTACATGAACACGTCGCCTTTTCAGGCAGGAGACAGACATGGCTCGCACCCGTCAGAAGAATGCCGGCAACTGGCCGATACGGTGGGATTTGCTGTTGCGCTACCGGCTGATCGAGGTCATTGCCCTGTGGGAAGGCCGGCTCACCACCAACCACCTGATGCGCGCCTTCGGCATCGGTCGGCAGCAAGCCAGCAAAGACATCAACACCTACCTCGCTGACTACGGCCCAGAGAATTTGCTGTACGACCGCTTTCTGAAAGGATATCGGCCCACCGAGGACTTTCATCCGGCCTTCACCCGTGGCGTGGCTGATGAATACCTGCAAATGATGCATTCCAGAGAGGACTTGGCCTGCTCATTCGAAGCCCTGGCGGTACGCGAACTGAATACTGAAGTACTGCTGCCGCCAGCACGCGACTTGCGCCCGGAAGTGCTACGCCCTGTACTCCAAGCCTGTCGTGAAAAAAAGAGAGTGGAAATCGAATACGCCTCACTGGCCCACCCGCAGCCGGAATACCGGGTCATCCAGCCGCATACGGTGGTACATACCGGCTATCGCTGGCACGTACGAGCCTGGTGCGAGAAGAACGGCGACTTCCGTGACTTCGTACTTAGCCGCATCAGCGACCGGCCGGAGCTGATTCTACCGGCGGATCACGATGCCGAGGACGACGAAGCCTGGAGTACGCAGGTGACTGTCACGCTGGCGCCCGATGCACGCCTCGATCAAAACCAGCGGGCGTTGATTGCGCGGGACTACGGCATGCACCGCCAACGACTTCATATCAAAACCCGTGGGGCTCTGGTGAGCTATCTGCTGCAGCAGTTGCGAGTGGACCTGCCCGCGGAACGGCGTCCGCCCGAGGCACAGCAGATCGTGGTTGCCAATGAGAAGGAGATTCGACGCTGGGTAACCATGCCGGGCTAACCACGTGATCAACCAGCGGGTTGTCAAAGCTCCGAACGAAGGAAGCTAAGAAGACCCGGACGCACCAGCACCCTCGGCTGCGTTTGCCGGACGGCTTGAGACAGAGAGCAAACAAAAAAGCCCTGATTTACAGGGCTTTCAGGACGTTCCGAGATGTTTCTGGAAGTATAATTGGCGGAGCGGACGGGACTCGAACCCGCGACCCCCGGCGTGACAGGCCGGTATTCTAACCAACTGAACTACCGCTCCGGCTTTCCTTGTGAGGTTTGACCTCTCGGGAAACTGGTGGGT
>Ga0164242_10004242_pt1 | contig 16134 bp, 13 predicted proteins | sample OricomgcompostMG_FD_108783 | JGI IMG/M metagenome (GOLD analysis project Ga0164242, IMG submission 108783) | Miracle-Growth compost microbial communities from Emeryville, California, USA - Original compost - Miracle growth compost (MG) ... | reverse complement strand
CGTCTCGGTCGTGGGCTACGACGACGCCGACCTCGCGCAGTACGTGACGCCGAGCCTGACGACCGTGCGGCAGGACACCGTGCGCAAGGGCAAGGTCGCCGCCGACCTGCTGCTCGAGGTGGTGGTCGAGGAGCGCGCGCCGCGCACGGGCGACCGCATCGCGGTCGAGCTCGTCACGCGCGAGTCCTCGGCGCGGGCGCCACGTCGGGCCTGAGAACCCGGACCCGTGCGCGGGCGCGACGGCCCGGCGCGGGTTGGTATCGGCACGGGCAGGCGGCTCCTTGACCACCCCCGGGCGGTCGTCAGGCCCGGGCGGCCCAGCCCGTCCAGCGCTCGACGACCGCGACGATGACCGGCCCCTCGGGCGGCCGGCCCGCGTACTGCGGGTACCGCGCGACCAGCCGCGCGACGGCGTCGGCGTGCTCGGCGCCGGCCGTGACGACTCGCGCGTGCGCGTCGGCGCGGACCCACCAGAGCCGGTCCCAGTCGTCCGCGTACTCGTCGACGAGGAACGCGACGGCCGGGTTCTGCGCGATGTCGCGCAGCCGACGCAGCTCGGTGGTCCGCTTGGGCTTGTGATCGACGGCCGTGACGACCGTGGCGGCGTCGGCGGCGAACGTCACGGGGACGAGGCGAGGTCGCGCGTCGACGCCGCACGTCGCGAGCCGGGCCACGCGGGCGGCCGCGAACCGCGCGCGGCACGCGTCCGGGTCGAGCTCCACCGGGCGGGGGCGCTCAGGTGCCCGGGTCCTCCGTCAGGTCGGCGGACCGGATGCGGTCGGCCTCGGTGCGCGTCGGGTCGTCCCCGACCGCCCCGAGGGCGGTGTCCGGCGGCTCCGCGATCCCGTCGGCGCGGATGCGCTCGGCCTCGCTGAGCGACGGGTCGCCCTCGACGCCGAGCGCGGTGTCCGACGGCTCGACGATGCCGTCCGACCGGATGCGGTCCGCCTCGCTGCGGGTGGGGTCGCCGTCCGCGCCCCGGGCCGTCGCCTCCGGCTCGCGGATCTCGTTCGACCTGATGCGCTCGGCCTCGTCGCGGAACAGCCGGCCCGACGCCGACGTCCGCTCGACGGTGTGCTCGGTGTGCTCGGTCTGCTCGACCGGGCGCCCGGCTTCCTCGTCCGACATGGTGGCAGCTCCCCTCCACGCGACTCCACGCGACGCTCGAGCCCCCGCCTCTCGACGGTACGTCCGGTCGTCGCTTCCCGCAGGCCGGGCGAGGCGGCTCGCGTCCCTTACCACCGCGGGCCGACGGTCGCCCGACGTGCCGGTCCGGCGCCTCGGCGGCACCATCGAGGAAGCGTCCGGCTCCCTCCCTCGGCGCCCTCGCCGAGACCGGTCGCGCGGAGGTGACCCGCCATGTGGCTCGCTCTCATCATCGTCGGCGTGATCCTGCTGATCATCGGCCTGACGACCGTCGCGAAGGTGCTGCTGTGGATCGGCATCATCCTCGCCGTGGTCGCGGCGATCGGCTGGCTCGTCGGGCGGTCGCGCGCGGTCTGACCGCGGTCTGACGCCGGGCGCCGGGCGCCGGGTTGCCGACGGGCCCGTCGTCACCGGCTCGCCGTGATCGGCCCGTCGTCGGCCGCTCGCCTTCGACGGCTGGTCACGCCTCAGGCAGGCACACTCGCATCGACGACGGGCCGCGCTGGGCCAGTCGTGACAGGCGACGAGCCGGACGTCGACCGCCTCGGTGTGCGTGTGTCGACGACGACGTCCGCAACGTCCATCCACCGCCCCGGCCCGGCGCTACCGCAGCTCCCCCGCGGCGACCGCGCGCGCGAGCCCCGGGCGGCGCGGCAGCCGCGGGACCAGCGTCGCCTGGAACGCGTGGTAGACGTCGGGCTTGCCGGGCCACACGTCGGCGGTCGGCACGTTCTGCGGCGAGAGCTCGTGGTGCCAGGAGCCGTGCTCCTCGTCGACCAGGTACCGCGCGACGTAGTCCCACCAGGTCGCGTACCGCTCGAGGAACCGCGCCTCACCGGTCGCGTCGTGCAGCGCCCACGCGGCGGCGACCGCCTCGGCGGCGACCCAGTGCATGCGGGCACGGACCACGGGCGCCCCGGACCAGTCCGTCGTGTAGACGAAGCCCTCGGCCCCGTCGACGGCCCAGCCGTCGGCCACCGCGCGGTCGAACAGCTCGACCGCCGACGCCACCAGCCCCGCCGCCTCGTCGGGCGGGCGCACGACCGCGAGCTGCACCAGGAGCCGCGACCACTCGAGCCCGTGCCCGACCGTGGCTCCGTACGGCTTGAACTGGTCGGCACGGTTGTCGTCGTTGAGGTCGAGCAGCGGCCGCCAGTCGGCGTCGTAGTGCTCCGGGATCCGCCAGTCGTGGCCCTCGGCGTGCGCGACGACGCGGCCCGAGATGCGCGCCGCGCGCACGTACCAGGCCGGGTCGTCGAGCGCCTCGCCGACCGCGAGGAACGCCTCGACCGTGTGCATGTTCGCGTTGACGCCGCGATACGGGTCGAGCACGGTCCACGGCCGGTCCCAGGTGTCGACGCACATGCCGGCGTCGTCGTCCCAGAATCGCGAGAGCATCACGTCCGAGGCCCGGTCGAGCGTCTCGCGCGCGCCGTCGAGGCCGGCGACGAGCGCGCTCGAGGCCGCGAGCAGCACGAACGCGTGGTCGTAGCAGGACTTCTCGCCTCCGTCGAGGGGCTCACCACCGGCGTCGACGCCGCGCAGCCAGCCGCCGTGCTCGGTGTCGGCGAGCCGTCCGCGCAGCCCGTCGAGCGCCGCCTGCGCGAGCGGCCGGGCACCCGGGACTCCCGCGAGCGCGCCGAGCGCGTAGACGTGGCACATCCGCGCGGTGATCCACGTGTGCACGGGCGCGGCCAGGTCGGGCGTGCCGTCCGCGCCGAGGTACGCGGCGCCGCCGTCGGGGTGCGGGAACCGCCGGCCGAACCGCAGCAGGCCGAGCGTCTGGTCCGTCAGCCAGGCCGCGTGCAGCGCGGGCAGGCGTGCGCCCGCGTGCCGGCCGGCGGCGAGCCCGCCGGGTCCCGCCACCGCTCCGGGCCCGGCGCCCACGTCGTTCGTCATGCCCGCTCCTCCGCACTCGGCGCCGCCGCCCCCACGCCCGCCCGCGCCGGCACCCGGCCGCGCAGGTCGTTCGCGCTGCGCAGCACGGGCCACCCGGTCAGCGCCGCGGGGTCGAGGTCGACGCGGCTCGTCACGTGGAACGTCACGCTCTCCGCCGCGGTCAGCGTGACGAGCTGGTCGTCGACGCGCGCCGCGGGGTCCAGCCGGTCGACGAGCAGCGCGACGTCCCGCACCAGCGACTGCGCGGTCACCGTCACGTCGTACCCCCCGTCGACCCGCTCGGCCGTCGCCCGCACGGCCGCGGGGTCGAGCGCGAGGTCCACGTCCTCCGCCCAGGTGTGCACGGTACGCACGGTACCGAGCCGCGCCACGAGGGCCTCGGCGCCAGTCTCGTCCGGCACGGCGACGGCGTCACCCGGGAGCACCGTGACGACCGCGCGCGGCGCGACCACCACGTCGTGCGACTCCACCGCGAGCGCGGCACCGTCCAGCGCGCCGCGCACGAGCCGCAGCGTGCCGTGCCACGGCTCGTCGCTGTCGTTGACGACCGAGACGGCGAGCCGCCCGTCCCGCGTCCCGACGACCAGCACGCGGTCCGCGAACGCGTGCCGGAGCGCGTACCACAGCGGCTTCGGCCGCTCGTCGCCGTCGACGGCGGCCCACGACGTGACCGGCCAGCAGTCGTTGAGCTGCCAGACGATCGCGCCCGCGGTGCGCGGCCACCAGGACCGGTAGTGCGTGACCGCGTGCTCGACGGCGCGCGCCTGGTTGAGCTGCGTCGCCCAGTGCCAGTCGACGAAGTCGTCGGGCACGCCGAGGTGCGGCGCGAGCCCGCGGTCGAGCTTGCCGTTCCCGTCCTCCGCCTTCTGGTGCAGCAGGAACGTCGGGTCGTCCTTCGTCAGCGGGCCGCCGTCGGTCGCGCGGACGGCGCGCGACAGGGTCGCCCACGTCGGCGGGCCCTGGAAGCCGAACTCCGAGCAGAACCGCGGCACGTCGTCGCGGTAGTGCACGTAGTCGACCCGGTTCCACACCTCCCACTCGTGGTGCGTGCCGTGGTCCGGGTCGTTGGGGTGGACCTCGTCGGGTCGGCGCCGCGGCGTCGACGGGCTGTTCGGGCTGTAGGCGCGCGTCGGGTCGAGCTCGGCGACGACGCGCGCGAGCAGGTCGAGCGCGTACCGCTCGCCCCACGTGCGGCCGTCGAGCTCGGCCTTCCAGCCCCAGTCCTCGTGGCCCCACAGGTTCTCGTTGCCGCCGTTCCACAGCGCGAGCGACGGGTGCGGCGCGAGGCGCACGACGTTCTCGCGGGCTTCGGCCTCGAGCTCCTCCCACAGCGGCGACTCCTCGGGGTACGCCGCGCAGGCCAGCAGGAAGTCCTGCCAGACGAGCAGCCCGCGCTCGTCGCACAGGTCGTAGAAGTCGTCCGACTCGTAGATGCCGCCGCCCCAGACGCGCAGCAGGTTGAGGTGCGCGCCGAGCGCCTGGTCGAGCCGCCGCGCGAGGCGGTCGCGCGTGATCCGCGTCAGCAGGTGGTCGTCCGGGATCCAGTTCGCGCCCCGGACGAACACCGGCACCCCGTTGACGACGACCGTGAACCGCGTGCCGTGCTCGTCGTCGCTCGTGTCGACCTCGACCGTGCGGAAGCCGATGCGCCGGGACCGCGCGTCGAGGACGGCACCGGCGGGGGTCTCGTCGGCGACGAGCTCCACCTCGAGCCCGTACAGCGCCTGCTCGCCGTACCCGGCGGGCCACCACAGCCGCGGCGCGGGCACCGCGAGCGCGACGACCGCGTCGCCGGCGTCGGGGGCGACGACGACCTCGCCCTCGACGCCGGCGACCCGCGCCCGGACCCGCAGACCGGAACCGTCAGCCGGCTGCGGCCCGGGGCGTGACGAGCGGCCCGCCGGCCCGGACCGCTCGACGTCCACGTGCACCTCGATGCGCCCGTCGCCGCGGGCGTCGACCGTGACGACCGGCCGCACCGAGGCGAGCCGCGCGACGCGCCACCGCTCGACGCGCACCGGCTTCCACAGCCCCGCCGTCTGCAGGTCCGGCCCCCAGTCCCAGCCGAACGAGCACGCCATCTTCCGGACCATGTTGTACGGCTGCGGGTACGGCGACGGCCGCGCACCGAGCCGGGCGGCCTCGCTCTCGGCGTAGGTCAGGGCGGACGCGAGGTCCACGCGCAGCGGCTGCGGCCCGCGCCCGGCGAGCTCGCGCACGTCGAACCGGTAGGACCGGTGCTGGTTCGCGGTGCGGCCGAGGACGCGCTCGCCGAGCGAGACGGTCGCGACCGTGTCGATCCCGTCGAGGACGAGGTCGACGCGCTCGCCGTCGGCGGCGGGCGCGAGGTCGAGCGCCCGCTCGTACGCCCAGTCGACGCGCTTCATCCACTCGAGCGCGGTCTCGTTGCGGTCGAGGTACGGGTCGGGGATCAGGCCGGCGTCGAGCAGGGCCGTGTGGCTCGTGCCGGGGACGGCGGCAGGGACGGGGCGGCCGAGCAGGTCGGCCGGTGCCGGCCCGGCGACGGCGGTCAGGGTCCAGCCGTCGGTCAGGTCCTCGTGGTGCATGGAAAGGGCTCCTGGCGTGGGGGTGCGATGTCTGCGGGATGCGTCGGTGCGTCCTATTTCACGGCCCCCGCGGTGAACCCGTTGTAGATGTACCGCTGCAGCAGCAGGAACAGGAGCAGCGTCGGCACGAGAACGATGACGACGCCCGCGCAGATCACCTCCCAGTGTGCGCCGAACGGCCCCTTGAACCGGAACAGCGACGTCGAGATCACCCCGAGCCGGTCCGACGGCATGTAGAGGAAGGGGATGTAGAACTCGTTGTAGATCGCGATCCCCTTGACGATCACGACGGTGGCGATCGCCGGCTTGAGCAGCGGCAGGATCACCTTCCGATAGATCGTGAAGTGGTTGGCGCCGTCGATCGTCGCGGCCTCGTCCAGGTCCTTCGGGATGCTCCGCATGAACTGGATGAAGATGTACAGCGAGATGATGTCGGTGCCCATGAACAGGGCGATCGCGGACCAGCGCGTGTCGAACAGCCCGAGCGTGTCGACGACCTTGAACGTCGCGACCTGGGTCGTCACGCTCGGTACGAGGGTCGCGACGAGGAACAGCGCCAGCACGAGCCGCTTGCCGCGGAAGTCGAACCGGTCGATCGCGTAGGCGGCGGTCGTCCCGATGAGGATCGTCCCGGCGAGCGAGACCAGCAGGATGACCCCGGTGTTCACGAACCCGCGCAGCATGTGGCCGTCGGTGAACGCCGTCACGTAGTTGGCGAAGTTCGTCCAGCGGTGCGGCATCGTCAGCGGGCCGGTCGAGGCGAACTCGGAGTCCGTCTTCAGCGACGACGTGACGATGACGAGGATCGGCACGAGCGCGAACAGGCACGCGACCACGAGCGAGACGTACTTGCCGGTCCTGGCCGCCGTGCCCTTCACGCCCGGCCCCCTTTCTCGTCGGGGAACACCCAGCGCTGGATCGCCGTGACCAGCAGGACGATCAGGAGCAGCACGACCGCCATCGCGGACGCGAGGCCGAACTTGTTGAACGTGAACGCGAGCTTGACGGTCTTGATGACGAACGTCGTCGTCCCGTTCGCGCCCGACGTCATGATGAACGGGATCTCGAACACCGACAGGCTGCCCGCGATCGCGAGGATGACCGAGAGCCCGATGATCGGCCGGATGCTCGGCGCGATGATCCAGCGGAACTGGTGCCACCGCGTCGCCCCGTCGAGCTCCGCGGCCTCGTACAGCTCGCCGGGGATCGACTGGATCGCGCCGAGGAACAGCACGAAGTTCAGCCCGAGATAACGCCACACGCTGACCCCCGCGAGCGACACGTTCGCGATGTCCGGGTCGCCGAGCCACAACGGGTACGGCGCGCTGCCGACGTGCAGCGCGTGCAGCACCGAGTCGAGCGTCCCGCCGGGCTGGAAGAAGAACAGGAAGATCAGCCCGATCGCGACGCCGTTGATCAGGTACGGGAAGAAGATGACGCCCTTGAAGAAGTTCCGGAACCGCGTGGAGAAGCTCAGCAGCGTCGCGAAGTACAGCGCCAGCGCGATCTGCACGAACGACGCCACGAAGTAGTAGAGGCTGACGAAGAACACCTCGAAGATGTCCTTGCGCGTGAACACCTCGACGTAGTTGTCGAGCCCCACGAAGTCCTTCGTCTTCGCGAGGCCGTCCCAGTCCGTCAGCGAGTACCAGAACATGTTGACGACGGGCACGTAGGTGAACAGGAGCAGCAGCGCGACGGCCGCCGCGACGAACAGGTACGGGGTGGCGAGCCAGCCACGGTGATGGTGCCGGCGGCGGTGCGCGGGCGGGGGTGGTGCGGGGTCGAGCGTCGTCGCCCGGGCCACGTCGGTCACGTCGGTCATCGCTCTCGTCTTTCGTGCCAGGGGCAGGTGCGGGGCCGCGACGCCACCTCGAGGCCGCGGCCCCGCACCGGTCGGAGGGAGATCAGTCGCCGACGCTCGCCCTGGCGTCCTTCCACTTCGAGTTCAGGTCGTCGAAGATCTGCTGCAGCGACTCCTTGCTCGCGCCGCGCGCCGCGTCGACGATCCGCTTGCGGTAGTCCGGCGCGTACAGGCCGATCTCCGCCTGCTTGTCGATGTCGTTGACGAGCGACTCCTTGCCCGGCTCGGCGGGCTTGAGCTCGAGGTACTGCACGCCGAGCGCGGTGAAGTCCTTGAGCGTCGACGGGTTCGGGCTGCCCTTGACGGGCGACAGCCCGCCCTGCGCGTCCGCGTAGCCCGACTCGTTGTTGAACCAGTCGATCCACGCACGGGCCGCGGCCTTGTGCTTCGAGTGGATGTTGATGCCCTGGTTGTAGTCGGGCCCGACGACGGAGTTCCACTTGCCGTCGACCTGCACCGGGAACGGCATGTAGCCGATCGTGTCGGCGCCGGTGCCGTCCTTGTCGGCGGCCTGCTGCATCTGGATGATCGCCCACGAGCCGAGCACCATCGTGCCGATCTTGCCGGTGGCGATCAGGTCCTTGGACTTCTCCCAGTTCGTGGTCGTCGGGTCGGCCTCGGTGAGCTTGTCCTTGACGACGTCGTAGAGCAGCGTGTCGATGACGTTGTGCTCCTGGCCGTCGGCCCACGGGTCGTCCATCGTCGCGAGCTTGTTCACGGCGTCGGGGTCACCCGTCACCGAGCCGACGTTGCCCTCCCACTGCGTGAGCGGCCAGCCGTCCTTGTAGTTCGTGTACAGCGGCACGGTGTCGGGCTGCGTCGAGGAGATCTTCTGCAGGTCCTGGACGAGCTCGTCGGGCGTCTTCGGCAGGTCCGTCAGGCCGGCCTTCTGCCAGACCGTCTTGTTGTAGACGATGCCCTGCGCGTTGACGACGACGGGGATGCCGTACGTGGTGCCGTCGTAGGACTTGCTGCTGATGAACTGGTACTTCTGCTCGAGATCGGCCTGCTTGCCGAGCGGCTCGAAGAAGTCCGGCAGCTGCGCGGGCGTGATGCTGTTGATGATGCCGAGCACGTCGCCGTAGTCGTCGGTGTTCATGAGGGTCTTGACCTCGCCCTCGTAGTCCGTGTGGCCCTCGAACGTGACCTTGACGTCCGGGTACTTGGCCTCGAACTGCTGCGCGTACTTGTCGAACGTGCCGTCCTGGATGAGGTCGGTGCGCCACGTGACGACCTTGATCGTCCCGGACGGGGTCTCCGCGGCGGTCGGGCCGGAGCTGTTGCCTGCGGTGCTGCCGCCGCTGGAGCACGCGGCGGTGAGGGCGATGACGGCACCGGCGGACGCCAGGGCGGCGAGCCGGTTGCGTCGGCTGTGAGGGAACATCGTCGATCCTCTCGGTCACCCGGCACCGCGTCGTGCCGGGGTGGGTGGAAGCCTCGACCATTCTTAAGGTTCTGAACTAAGTTAGGCAAGAGGCGGCGATGTCCGATTTCGTACCGCTACCAGATCGTTACCCTGAGCCCAGGCCAGGACGACCACGGAGGACCCGACATGCCACGTCAGCGGCTCGGCACGGACCACCTGAGCAGCCAGGCGGCGATCCTCGACATCATCCGGGCCGCCGGCACGATCTCCCGCGTCGAGCTCACGCAGCAGTCGAGCTTCTCCGCCCCCACCGTCTCGACGGTCGTCCGCCGGCTCATCGACGAGGGGCTCGTGGTCGAGGTCGGCCACGGCGAGTCCACCGGCGGCAAGCGGCCGACCCTGCTGCAGCTCAACCCCGCGGCCCGCTTCGCCATCGGCGTGCACCTCGACCACGGCGGCATCACGTCGGTGCTCAGCGACCTCGCGGGCACGATCGTCGCCCGGTGGAAGCGGCCGGGGATCGGCTCGCAGGAGCCGCCCGAGGTCGTCGAGCGCATCGCGGCCGACATCCGCGACAACCTGGCCCGCGTCGCCGTCGACCCCGAGCGCGTGATCGGCGTCGGCGTCGTCGCGCCCGGCCCGATCTTCCAGCACACGCGCATGACGCTGACGTCGCCCTTCATGGAGCGCTGGACCGACTTCCCGCTCGCCTCGGCGCTCGAGGACGCCATCGGCCTGCCCGTCCTGCTCGACAACGACGCCACCGCCGCGGCGCTCGGCGAGTACTGGGCGGGCGCGATCGACGTGCGCTCGACGTTCGCCGCCCTCTACATGGGCTCGGGCCTCGGCGCCGGCATCGTGCTCGACGGCACCGTGCTGCGCGGCTCGAGCTCCAACGCGGGCGAGGCCGGCCACATCTGCCTCGACGTCGACGGCCCGCGGTGCTGGTGCGGCGCGCGCGGCTGCGTCGAGGTGCTCGGCGGGCCGCAGCGCGTCGTCGACGCGGCGCGCGCCGCGGGGCTCGAGCTGACCGGCGCGGACGTGCTGCAGGACTTCGCCGAGATCGCGCGCGCGGCGGGACGCGGGGACGCGGTCGCCGTCGAGGTGCTGCGCGACTCGGCCCGGTACGTCGCGGCCTGCGCGCAGACGCTCGCGAACGTGCTCGACCTCGACCTCGTCGTGCTCACCGGGCCCGCGTTCGCGCTCGCCGGCTCGCTCTACCTGCCGGTCGTGCAGCAGCACCTCGACGCCATGTTCTTCGCGCGCGAGTCGCACTCCGTCGAGGTGCTGATCTCGTCCAACGCGCCCGAGGCGGCAGCGATCGGCGCATGCTCGCTCGTGCTGCAGTCCGAGCTGTCGCCGCGCCGGCCGGGGCTGCGGGCGGTCGCGGACGTGACGCCGGTCGCGGCGGGCTGAGCGCGGCGGCGGCCGGCCAAGCGGCTCAGGCGGGAGCCGGTCCCGTGGTCCCGCGCGTGACGAGCTGCGGCAGCGGCGCGTTGTAGACCGCAGGCTCGCCGGAGGCGAGCAGGTTGAGCACGCAGTCCGCGACGCGCACGCCCACCGCGTGCACGTCCATGCTCATCGCCGACAGCGCCGGGCTGGACAGCCGGCACAGCGCCGAGTCGTCCCACGCCAGCAGCGACACCTCGGCCGGCACGCGCACCTGCATCTCGTGCGCCGTGGCCAGTCCGCCGATCGCCATCACGTCGTTGTCGTAGACGATGACGGACGGCCGGTTGCCCCGGCCCAGGAGCGCGCGCGTCGCGCTCGCGCCCGACTCCTCGCTGTAGTCGCCCTCGACGACGACGGCCTGCACGCCGCGGACGGCGCACTCGTCGAGGAACGCCTCGTTGCGCGTGCGCGTGTGCGCGAGGTTCGCCGGGCCGGAGACGCGCGCCAGCCGCCGGTGGCCGAGCCCGACGAGGTGCCCCACCGCCTCGCGCACCGCGCCGGCGTTGTCGACGAACACGTGCGCGAAGCCCAGGTCGCGCGCCGGCCCGCCGACCACCACCGCCGGCAGCCCGAGCCGCTCGAGCACGCGCAGCCGCTCGTCGTCCACCGTCACGTTGACGACGACGACCGCCGCGACCATCTGGTCCCGCGCCCAGCGCTCGTACGCGCGGATCTCGTCGTCCTGCCCGTGCACGACGTGCAGCAGCAGCGAGCGGTTCTCGCGGCCCAGCGTCTCCTCGACACCCGCGATGAGCTCCATGAAGAACGGCTCGATGCCGAGCATGCGCGCGGGCCGGGCGAGCACGAGGCCGATCGCGTCCGGGGAGGTCACGGGCGACAGCGTAGATCGCGCACCGCCGCGGACGGGGCCGCGCGGGCCTCACCGCAGCCGGCGGTGCCCCGGCCGCACGACGCGCAGCCAGCGGTACCCGTACCCGTCGAGGTCCACCGTCACGCGACCCCGAGCGTCCGGTGCGCACTCGCCCGCCTCCAGCAGGTCGACGAGCCGCACGTCCTCGCCGCAGCCGTCGAGCTCGAGCGGCACGCTGCGCGCGTCGGGCCCGAGGTTGTGCAGCGTCACGATCTCGCCGTCGTCCCACGCGGACCGCAGCGCGAGCACCGAGGTCTCCGGCTGCGCCAGCGTCTCGACGCGCGCCGCCCACGCCAGCTCGGGGCACTCGCGGTACCGCCGGATCAGCAGCTGCATGAAGCCGAGCAGCGAGCCGGGGTCGTTGCGTTGCGCCTCGACGTTGACGTGCTCCGGCCCGTAGCTGCCCTCGGTGAGCGGCGCGACGAGCCGCGACCGCGGGGCGCCCGAGAACCCGCCGTGGCGCCCGGCGGACCACTGCATCGGCGTGCGCACCGCCATGCGCCCGGGCGCCGCGAGGTTCTCGCCCATGCCGATCTCCTCGCCGTAGAACAGCACGGGCGAGCCGGGCATCGCGAACAGCAGGGAGTACGCCATCCGCAGCCGCCGCGGGTCGCCGTCGAGCATCGGCGGCAGCCTCCGCCGCAGGCCGCGCCCGTAGAGCTGCATCTCGGGCTCGGGCCCGAACGCCGCGAACACCTCGGCCCGCTCGTCGTCGCTCAGCTTGTCGAGCGTCAGCTCGTCGTGGTTGCGCAGGAAGGTCGCCCACTGCGCGTCCCGCGGGATCTCGGGCCGCCGGGCCAGCGCGGCGGCGAGCGGCGTCGCGTCCTGCCGCGCGAACGCCAGGTACGTCGCCTGCATGAGGTTGAAGTCGAACTGCACGTTGAGCTCGTCGCCGTCCCGCTCGGGCGGTCCGCCGAAGAACTCGACCTGCTGGTCGTACGGCAGGTTGACCTCGCCGAGCAGGATGCCGTCCCCCACGCGCCGCGTCAGGAACGAGCGCAGCTCGACGAGGAAGTCGTGGCGGTGCTCGACCTCGTCACCCGGCCAGCTCGCGGCGTCCGCGAGGAAGTACGGCACGGCGTCGACGCGGAACCCGTTGACGCCCACCGCGGACCAGAACCCGATGACCTTCGCGAGCTCGTCGCGCACCCGCGGGTTCGCGGTGTTGAGATCGGGCTGCTGACGGTAGAAGTGGTGCCGGTACCAGAGCTGCGCCTTGTCGTCGAAGCTCCAGATGCCGTCCTCCTTGTCGGGGAACACGACCTGGCCCTTGTCCTGCGGCGGCTCCTTCTCGCTCCACACGTAGAAGTCGCGGAACGGGCTGCTCGGGCTGCTGCGCGCCGAGCGGAACCACGGGTGCCTGTCGGACGTGTGGTTGACGACGAGGTCGACGATGACGCGGATGCCGCGGTCGCGCGCCGTCCGGATGAGGGCCACGAGGTCGCCCGCGCTGCCGGACCGCGGGTCGACGCCGTAGAAGTCGGTGACGTCGTAGCCGTCGTCCACGCCGCCCGCCGGGTAGAACGGCATGAGCCACAGGCACGTGACGCCCAGGTCGGACAGGTGGTCGATCCGCTGGATCAGTCCCTCGAGGTCGCCGACGCCGTCGTCGTCCCAGTCCATGTACATGTCGACGTCGACGCAGTAGAAGACCGCGTCCTTCCACCACAGGTCGCCGGTGTCGCGGATGCGCATGCCACGTTGCTACCCCGCCGCACGGCCGGGCGCCCGTCGAGCGGCCGCGCGCTCGTCAGTCGCCGGGCGTCACGCCCGCACGGCCCACCCGTGGGGTGCCACCCGGGTCGGACCGCGTCGCGTCTCCGGGTCGGCGGCGAGCAGCTCGCCGGCGGCGGCGGGCGCGGGGGCGTCGTCGAGGTTGAGCTCGACCGTCAGCGCCTCGCCGTCGCCGGTCAGCGTGACGACGTACTGCCGGTTGCTCAGCCGCTCGGTGACCGTCGTCGCGCGGTGCAGCCACGGGTGCCGCCGGCGCAGCCCGAGCAGCACCTGGTGGACGCGGAACAGCTCCTCGTCCCGGCCCGCGAGCGCCGCCGGTCCCGCGGCCGGGAACGTCGGCCGGATCGCGTCGTCGCCGCCCGCGCGCTCCTCCTTGACGCCCGCGAGCCCGTACTCGTCCCCCGCGTACACGGTCGGCGTGCCGCCGAGCATCGCGAGCAGCACCACGGCGTGCGGCAGGTGCCGCCGGTCGCCGATCTGCGACGCGATGCGCGTGACGTCGTGGTTGCCGACGAACGTGGCGGGCGCGAACGTCGCGAGCATCTCGTCGTGCCGCCGCAGCGCCCAGTCGAGCTCCCAGAAGTTCTGCGACTCGATGCTCGACCAGATCGCCTTCCACAGCTCGTACTGCGTCACGGTGTCGACCGTGCTGGCCTCGACGAAGGCCGCGTAGTCGCCGTGGATCACCTCGGCCTCGAACCACGCGTCGGGGTGGCTCGCGCGGACCTCGCGCAGCACCGCCGCCCAGAAGTCCGTCGGCACCTGGTAGGCCGCGTCGAGCCGCCACGCGTCGGCGCCGCGGTCGAGCCAGTGCCGCATGATCCGCGCGACGAGGTCGCGCACCTCGGGCTCGTCGTGGGCGAGCGTGACGAGCGAGTCGTGGCCCTCGAACGCGTGCAGCCGCGCGGCGCCGTCGGGGCCGGTCGTGGTCCGCAGCCACCGACCGGCCGGGTTGTCGAGGCCCTGCCGGAGCGCGTCCTGCACGAGCGCATGCTCCCGCCCGACGTGGTTGAACACGCCGTCGAGCTGGACCCGCAGCCCGCGCTCGTGCGCGGCCGCGACGAGCGCGTCGAAGTCCTCGTCCGTGCCGAGCCGGGGGTCGAGCTCGAAGTGGTCGAGCGTGTCGTACCCGTGCGTCGACGACCGGAACACCGGCCCGAGCGCGACGCCGTTCGCGCCGAGCTCGACCACGTGGTCGAGCCAGCCGATCACGTTCAGCAGCCGGTGCTCGTCGGGCGTCGCGGGTCCGGCGGCCGGCTCGGGGAACGCGCCGACGAACCCGAGCGGGTAGAGCCGCCACCAGATCGCGTGCCGCACCCAGGCCGGCTCGGACCGGGTAGCCCGAGACGGTCCTGCGGCCGAGCTGTCGTCCACGTCGCGCCCTCCTCGTCGACCGAGTCTGCCGCCTGCGGGGCGCCGACCCGGAACGACGAAGGTCCGGCTCGTCTCACCAGGAGCTCGAGCCGGACCTTCGCGAACGGTCGGGCTGGTCTTGCTGCGGCTGCTCGTGGTCCGTGACCTGCTTCAGGCATGTGGACGGGTACGCCGTCGCTCGCAGGTGTCGAGGCCGGGACGACCCGGACCGCGACACTGTCGTCCGCTTGAACCGACCACGGGTTGGATCAAGTTTGGCTCGTAATACTGGAACGAGATGCACGGGCGTTCCAGTCGAGTTCAGTCACCGGACTGCTGGTGAGGACGTCGACGACGGCTGATGCCCGGTAGATGCGGTTCTGCGAGCGCCCGGTGACCTCGGAGAGGATCTTGAGGCCCTCGAGCCGTCCGACAGCAGTGCTGGTTGCCTGGTAGGTCGTGCCTACGGCGTCCGCTAGCGAGCTGATCGTGACGAAGGGGGTACCGATGAGTAGGTCGGCGATGTCTCTGATCGCGCCGCGCAGTCCGGCGGCGCGGATCTGCTCGCGGTAACGCTCTTGGGTGTCAAGGAGCAGATCGATCCGTCGTGCGGTGTCGACCGCGGCCGCCTCGATCCCCTCGGCGAAGAACTGCACCCACGGGGACCAGTCGCCGGTCCGGGACAGGGCACCGAGGTGGTCCTGGTAGAGGTCACGGCGACGTTCGAACCAAGGCGAGACGCTGAGCAGCGGTTCGGTGATCGCGTGATCGCGGAGTAGCTGCACGACGACGAGGAGGCGACCGAGGCGACCGTTCCCGTCGTTGAACGGGTGAAGGGTCTCGAACTGGTAGTGGCCCATCGCCGCCGAGACGACCGGGTCTCGTTGCGGCGCTCCATCGTCGGGCCGCAACCAATCGACGAAGTCATTGACTGCGGCGTCGAGGGAGGTGCCTGGCGGCATCGGTACGAAGCGTGCGTCTTCGACGGAGCCGCCTCGACTGCCGATCGCCACCGCGATGGACCGGATCTGCCCGGCCTGGCGGGTGTCCGCTTCCGTATTTGCGACGAGGATCTTGTGCAGACGGCAGAGGAGTCCGACAGTGACGGGACGAGCGTCGGCTAGCCAGTCGAAGGCGGCTTCGGCAGCCTCGACGAAGTTCAACACCTCACGGAGCGCGGCTGATCGGCGCGGGACATCGATGACGTCGGCGGCGAGGACCTCCTCGAGCGGCGCGAATGTGCCTTCGAGCGCGGACGTGCTCTGCGCCTCCCGCCGGATGGTCGGAGTTCGCAGCAGGGCCGGGTTGGGGATCATCCTGGCTGCTTGCTGCAGCCGACCGAGCGCGTGGTTCGCACGCGAGACAGCTCGCCACGCGGCGTTGTCGAGTGGCACTTCCGGGGGGAGCGGATCCGCGACGAACGCTGCGACCTCGTAGGTGCGCCCCAGACCGTCGGTGCCCTTGAGGGGTACCAGGTGCCCGATCGGGCTACCCGCGAAAGCGGCTGGATCCATGGTTCAAGCCTACGGCCTGAGACTTGAACTCACACGGATGGAATTCAAGTCCAGGAGCCGCCCCCTTCGCCCGCTGAGCCGAGCAGGGCAGTCCGACACGGCGCGAGAGGTCGTGCCGTCGTCGATGAGCTGGCCCAGCAGACGTCGGCCGACATCCGCTCTGAGAGCCAAAGTGGCGAGTGCCTGTCGAGCGGGAACGGCGAAGGGCCCCATCCGGCACGTGCGTGCAGGTGGGGCCCTTCGGCTGGCGGTAGCGGTGGGATTTGAACCCACGGTGGACTTTCACCCACACACGCTTTCGAGGCGTGCTCCTTAGGCCGCTCGGACACGCTACCTCGGGGGTAGAGGCTACTAGGTCGGAGCCGATG
>Ga0164242_10004240_pt1 | contig 16137 bp, 6 predicted proteins | sample OricomgcompostMG_FD_108783 | JGI IMG/M metagenome (GOLD analysis project Ga0164242, IMG submission 108783) | Miracle-Growth compost microbial communities from Emeryville, California, USA - Original compost - Miracle growth compost (MG) ... | reverse complement strand
CTCCGAAGACACGACACCGAGGACCGGGGAGCAGGAACGTGCTACACGTTGACCAGACCGCGCCGGGAGGCTGGCTCGCGGCGACGGCGCCGGGGCGGCTCGTCGTCGTGCGTGCGCCCGAGGACGCGGAAGATCTGATCCGACGTCTCTGGGCGGCCCTTGCCGGCGGCATCCAGCCGGTGCTCGACGTGCTGACCTCAGGCGGCCTGACTGCGACCCCGGCGTTCGCGCTCGCCGAGTGGTCGGGCGACGCCGACCACGGGTTCGACGTGCGGTTCATCGTGCGTGGCGCCGCGAGCGTCGAGATCACCTCGGATGCCGGCGGTCGGTCGATCGACGCCAGCGGCGTATCGACCTGGCTGGAGCAGCCCGTGGCCGCCGTTCGAGCGTTCCGCGTCGACTGCGACGGCGCTCAGGCGGGCGGTGGCATGCTGCCGCTCGGACTGGGCGCCGCCTGGGTGCGCAGCGTCTCGTTCGGCGGGGACCGCGAGGAGCAGGATGCCGAGGCCGGGCTCAGCGCCGGATCGCTGAGTGCGGGGGAGCCTCCCGCGCCCGTCGGGACAGGGCGTGCGGCATCCGTGGCCGCGCCGGCGGCATCCGCGCCTGCGGCGGCCCCGGCCGAGCCCGAGCCGATCGCCGATGTGACGGTGGTCGAACCATTCGGCGATGACGTCGACGAGACGCCTGACGAGGTGTCCAATGAGACGCTCGACGAGTCGGGAGAGGAGAACGCGGTCCCTGCCGCGGTCCCAGCGCCGGAGAACCCGACCGGCTACGACCATCTCTTCGGTGCGACCGTGATGCGTTCGGTGGAAGAAGCCGCCGTGCGCCCGGCCGATGAAGAGGACGTGGCAGAGGACGCTCCGGCGCAGCCGGAGACGCACACGATCGCACCGCCGCCGTTCGTCACCGATCCGACGGCGTCGACCGCGGGTGATCATGATGGTTTCACGGTGCTCAGCGGGGACATCAACGCACTGCGCGCATCGCGGCCAGCGAGCACCGGCCCGGCCCAAGAGCCCCCGGCGCCACCCGCGACCCCGACGTTCCGGCTTCAACTGTCGAACGGTACGACGGAGCCGCTCGCCGGCACCGTCATCGTCGGTCGCGCGCCGAGCGTGAGCAAGGTTCCCGGCACACAGGTGCCGCACCTGGTCACCGTGGACACCCCGGACCACGACATCTCCCGCAACCACGTTCAGCTCACGCTGGAGGGCGACACCGTCGTCGTCACCGACCTGCACTCGCGGAACGGAACGATGATCGTGCTTCCCGGCAAGACGCCACAGAAGCTCCGCCAAGGCGAGCCGACCTCGGTCATCGTCGGCACGGTCGTCGATCTGGGCGGCGGCGTCACACTCACGGTTGGCCAGGAATGATGGGACGGCCATGAGCAGACGGCTCGCCGCCGCCGAACCGGAGCTGCCCGGCTACGACTTCGTCAAGCTGCTGGGTTCCGGCGGGTTCTCCGACGTCTTTCTCTACCAACAGCGCCTGCCGCGCCGCAAGGTCGCCGTCAAGGTGCTGCTCACCGACGAGCTGAACTCGCAGGCGCGCAGCCAGTTCGTCGCCGAGGCCAACCTGATGGCCCAGCTGTCGACGCATCCGTACATCGTCACGATCTACCACGCCGATGTCGCCTCCGACGATCGCCCGTACTTCGTGATGGAGTACTGCTCCGGCCCGAGCCTGGCCGAACGCTACAAGCGGGAACGGTTCGGCGTCGAAGACGCCCTGCGCATCGGAGTGCGTCTCTCCAGCGCCGTCGCGACGGCGCACGGGGCAGGCATCCTGCACCGCGACATCAAGCCGGCGAACGTGCTCACCAACGATTTCGGCTGGCCGGCGCTGACCGACTTCGGCATCTCTTCGACGCTGGAGAGCGAGTTGCCGACGCACACGACCACCACGAGTGCTGCGCTGCGCGGTGGGCGGGACGCCACCACAGGGTCGAGCAACCAATCTGTCGGGATGTCGGTGCCCTGGTCTCCGCCCGAGATGTTTGAGGACGACCCGCAGCCTGACGTGCGCAGCGACGTGTTCTCGCTCGCAGCGACGATCTACACACTGCTCGCCGGACACACGCCCTTCGAGGTACCGGGACGCTCCAACGGCACGCTCGACCTGATCGGTCGCATCGAACGCGGAGTGATCACCCCGCTGAACCGGGATGACGTGCCGCGCACCTTGATCGCGGTGCTGAACAAGGGGATGGCCTCGCGCCGAAGCGACCGGTTCCAGTCCGCGGTCGACTTCGCCAGGGCGCTGCAGCGGATCGAACTCGAGCTCGGCTACACGCCGACCGGTATCGAGGTGCCGAACCTGGTGCAGCGGCACGAGGCTCCTCAGCGCTCAGACGACGGCGGCGACGACGCGACCCGCGTGCGCCCGGTATCGACGATCGTGGCGCAGCCGGCGCCGCCGCCCGCGCCGCCACGTCCTGCGCCCGCCCAGGCGCCGCTCGAACCTACCCGGATGCGCGGTGCGGTGCCCGTCGTCGGCGCCGTGCAGCCGCCGACGGGGGCCGCTGCCGAGGCGACCATCCGCCGCCCCGCGCCGACGGTCACATCGCCTCCGCAGGCATCCGGAGAACCGGAACAACCGGCCGAGATCGTCGAGGAGCCGCGCCGGCGACGCGGTCTGATCGCCGCGATCGTCGTCGCGTGCGTCGTGGTCGTCGGCGGCGGCATCACGGCGGCCGTGCTGAGCCAGCAGGGACAGCCGAGCCCGGTGCACACCCAGGGGAGCGGCGAGAACGACGGCGGCGGCATCCTGACCAGTGTGGTGCCGGCACCGGTGCAGGTCGGCGCGACGGCCAACGCGGCGAAGACGGCCGTGACGTTCACCTGGAAGAACCCGAAGCCGAAGGCAGACGACCAATACATCTGGACGCAGGAGGGCGCGAACAAACCCGCCACACCCACATCCAAGACGACCGCCACGGTCTCCGGCCTGCCCGTCGGCACTCCGGTGTGCATCGATGTCAGAACCGTGCGCGCCGGTCGCGCCTCCGCGACGACGAAGATGTGCTCGCAATGAGGCCGCTGAAGGTGGAGTTCTGCGGCGAGTGGTACGACGTCGAGTCGCCGAACGACTTCTCGATCGGCCGCGAGTCCGACCTCACCATCGACGACAACCCGTACCTGCACCGACGTTTTCTGCGCATCTACGAGGACTTCGGCATGTGGTGGCTGGCAAACGTGGGCAATCTGCTGAGGGCGACGATCACGGATGCCACCGGCACCGTTCAGGCGTGGCTCGCCCCGGGTGCCCGGCTGCCGATCGTGTTCCAGCACATGCACGTCATGTTCAGCGCCGGCGCGACAACGTACGACTTCACCATTCACAGCGAGGAGGACTTCTTCAACACCTCCCAGCTGCGCGTCGACGACTCCGGATCGACGACGATCCTGCCGGTCACGCTGACCACGAGCCAGCGGCTGCTGATCGTCGCGCTCGCCGAGGGCGTGCTGCGGCAGCAGGTGCCGGGGCGAGGCACCATTCCATCGTCGGCTGAGGCCGCCGAACGACTCGGCTGGTCGATGACGACGTTCAACCGCAAACTCGACAACGTCTGCGACAAGCTCGACCGGCTGGGGGTCGACGGGCTGCGCGGCGGGAAGGGCAAGCTGGCCACCAATCGGCGGGCCCGGCTGGTCGAGTACGCGGTCGCCACGCACCTGGTCGGGCCCGAGGACCTGCCGCTGCTCGACTCCGCGAGCCAGCCCGCCGAGTGATCCGCCCCCGAAAGGGGTGTGTTAGCTTGGTGCGGTGTTCCGGGGGCTGTCAGCGTGGGTGCGCGGCCATAAGGCCGTGTCGTCCGCCGTCGCCATCGCGGTCGTGCTTGGCGTGCCCGCGACCTTCGCCGTGCTGCACAAGGGCTTCCCAGTCGACGACGTCGATCTGAGCTCACGCGATGTCTGGGTCACCAACGGCGATCAACTCCTGGGCGGCCGCCTGAACCATCAGATCAACGAGCTCGACGCCTCGGTGGCCGGGGCGTCCAAAGATCTCGACGTGCTGCAGGACGGCGGCGCATACTTTCTCACCGATGCCAAGAACGGCACCGTCGACCGCATCGACCAGGCGTACTCGAGCCTGGTCGACCGCATCTCGGTTCCGCGCTCGTCCCAGCTCGCCTACGGAGGCAACACGCTCGCGATCCTCTCGCCGAGCGGAAGTCTCTGGGTGCTGGATGCCTCCGGCCGGCTCGACTTCGACCCGGCCAAGACACATCCCACGGCAAAACTCGGCGCAGACGCGCGAGTGACCGTCACCAAATCGGGGATCACCTACGCGGTCGCGCCGAAGCACCACGAACTGGTCACCGTGAAGCATCCCGGAGCCGTCCCGAGCACCGCTGAGTTCCCCAGCGTCTCCCGCTACCAGCTCAGCGCGGTCGGCGACGCAGCCGTCGTGCTCGACACCGCGCACAACCGGGTCATCACCTCCGACGGCTCCACGATCGCGCTGCCACGCAAGGCGCTGAAGCTGCAGCAGCCATCGCGTCAGAACGACTATGCGTTGCTCGCGTCGGGAACCGGGCTGCTCGAGGTGCCCCTGAATGGCGGCGCAGTCGAATCGGTGCCGGCCGGCGTGAAGCAACCGGTGACATCCACGTCGCAAGTCTCGGCGCCGGTGTGGCTGGACGGATGCGCGTTCGGCGCGTGGGCGGGCGCGTCCCGCTACCTCTATGCCTGCGATGGCAAGCCGGCGAAATCGATGGAGATCGACCGGCAGGTCTCGGGCAGCGACCTCGAGTTCCGCGTCAATCACGACGTGATCGCGCTGAACAACCTGCGCAACGGGGATGCCTGGGTCGTCTCATCGCACATGCGACTCGTGCAGAACTGGGCGTCGTTGAAACCGGATCAGGTCACCAAGCAGGGCAACAAGGGCGAGGAGAAGCCTGTGCTGCAGTCGTTCTCCGACACGCTCGCGCAACGCACCAAGATCAACCGACCGCCGAAGGCCGTCAACGACGACTTCGGCATACGCGCCGGGCGAGCCACCGAGCTGCCGGTGCTCGCCAACGACACCGACCCAGACGGCGACGTGCTCGCGATCACCGACGTGAGTCGCATCCCCGCCGCGCAGGGGCGCATCCAGGTGATCGACGGCGGTCGATCGCTGCAGCTGACGCCGTCGAAAACGCTCTCCGGCACCGTGTCGTTCCGCTACACGGTCGACGACGGCCGCGGCGGAACCGCCAGCGCCCAGGTGAACGCGACCGTGCATCCGGACAGCGTGAACGCGGCGCCGAAGTCGATCCACCTCTCCGCAACGCAGGTCGAGGTGGGCCAGTCGATCACGTACAACGTGCTCGGCGACTGGCTGGACCCCGACGGGGACGGCCTGACGCTCGCCGACGCCGAGGCGACCACGGACGACACGGTGCAGTTCGCGCCGGACGGCACCGTGACGTTCACGAGCAAGAACGGTCAGGCCGGTTCAAAACAGGTGCGTGTGACCGTCTCGGACGGCCATCTTTCCGCCACCGGCACGCTCACGGTCACGGTGAAGGCCGATGGCAGTCTGGCGCCGGTGGCAACGCCGGACTATGCGAGCGGTTTCGTCGGCGAGTCCGTCGTCGTGCATCCCCTGGAGAACGACCTGACGCCGTCGGGCGACCCGCTGAATCTCGTCGGCGCGGCCGAAGACAGCGGGCCGGCGGCGAGCGTCACGACGGACACGGATCAGAACACGGTCACGCTCGAGGGGGCCGAAGCCGGCGAGTACTACGTGCGGTACACCCTGGGGGCCGGCGCGAAATCGACGGACGGGCTGATCCGAATCGACCTGGCGGACAAGGGGTCAGAGGCGGCACCGATTGCCGTCACCGACACCGTCTACGTGCGCCCGGCCGAGTCGTCGACCGTGAAGGTGCTGGACAACGACGTGTCACCGGCCGGGCGGGTGCTCGCTGTGCAGTCGGTGTCGAAACCCGCCGACGGGCAGAGCCTCAACGTCGAGGTGCTCGACAATGCCGTCGTGAAGGTGACGGCACCGAGCGTCCTGACGAAACAGGTGCAGTTGAGCTACGTGGTCTCCGACGGCACCCGCACCGCGACGGCCGGCATCACCGTTGTGCCGGTGCCGCCGCTGGTGACGCACCAGCCGCCGGCCGCGTCCGACGACACGGTCACCGTGCGCGCCGGCGACGTCGCCACGGTGCCGGTGCTGGCGAACGACCGCTCGCCCGACGCCGAACCGTTCACGCTCGATCCGACGTTGCACGACACCTCGCATGCCGGTCGCGGTGCGACGGCGTTCGTCAGCGGAAGCACGGTGCGGTATCAGGCCCCACGCACGCCGGGACAGTATTCGGTGACGTACGGAATCACCGACAAGTTCGATCAGAAGGCGCAGGCTGACGTGATCTTCGTCGTCACGGCTCCGCCGTCGAACAAGGCGAAAGACATCGCCCCGCGACCGAAAGCACTGACGGTTCGCGTGTTCGCAGGCTCGACCGTGCCGATCAGCGTACCGCTGGACGGCATCGATCCGGACGGCGATTCGGTGACGTTGGACGGCGTCGCGGGGTCGCCGAAACTGGGCGACATCGCCGGCAGCTCGAGCACGTCGTTCACGTATCAGGCGTATCCGGAGTCGGCCGGAACCGACACCTTCCACTACACGGTGACCGACACCTACGGAAAACACGCGACCGGCACCGTGCGGGTCGGCGTGATTCCACGGCCGGCCACACTGGCGCCGCCGATCGCGGTGAACGACACCGTCGAGGTGAAACCCGGCAAGACGGCATCCATCGACGTGCTGAAGAACGACTCCGACCCGAACGGCTACCCGATTCAGCTCGCGAAGAAGCTCAGCGACATCGATCACGGGCTGACGGCATCCGTGCACGGAAAATTCGTGCTGGTGCGGGCCCCGCAGAAGGAGGGGGTCTACCAGCTGCGATACCGCATCGGCAACGGTCACGGCGGACAGGCGAATGCGTACGTGCAGGTCACCGTGAGCAAGGATGCCAAGCCGCAGTATCCGACCGCAGCCGACCAGACGGTCGAACCGAGCCGTGTGGCGGGCAAGAGCAGCGTCAACGTCGACGTGTTCGACGGCGCAGTGAACCCGTCCGGACTGGTCGACGACCTGACGGTCTCCGTCTCCGGCGCCAACGCGTCGCGCGCGACCGTCGGAAAGGGTGGCAGCGTCGCCGTGCGTCCCGGCGACCGGCGCTTCGCCGTCACCTACGCGCTCACCGATCCGACAACGGGCCTGAAGGGCGAGGCGTTCATCATCGTGCCGCCCAAGTCGTCGAAGGCGAAGGACAAGCAACAGCAGACGTCGAAGTCGAAGCACGAGGCGTCCAAGGCTCCCTACCTGAATCCGGACCTGCCGAAGCAGACCGTGAGCATGAACGGGCATCGCACATGGAAACTCTCCGACATCCTCGTGGTGCCGTCCGGACGGCCGGTGAGCGTTTCCGGAACATCGACGGCGACGCATGGCACATCGCCATCGGCCGGCGCCGGCGCCATCGCCTTCACGCCGGCAAAGGACTTCCGCGGGCCGGCGACCGTGCGCTTCACCGTGAACGATGGACACGCCGCCGGTGAGAAGAAGGATCGGCTGACCTCGATCGTGCTGCCGGTGACCGTCGGCAACGCCGACCAATCGGATGTCCCTCCCACCTTCACACCGCCGAACGTCACGATCGAGGCGGGCGAGGCCGCTCAGACGATCAACCTGCGCGACTCGACGTATCACCCGAATGCCAAGGTGAAGAACGCGATCACCTATACGAACGAGGCCGGTGGAACGAGCGCGGTGCATGCAAGCCTCTCAGGTTCGACGCTCAGCGTGTCGTCGCCGCTCGGCACGCAGCCCGGAGCCCACGCGACGATCACCTTCAACGTCAACTCGGCTTCCTACACGATCAAAGGCTCGGTGAAGGTGACGGTCGTCAGCTCCACCCGGCCGCTGGCCACGCAGAAGGTGAACCCGCAGAAGCAGGAGGTGAAGCGTGCGAAAAGCGTGACGCTGAAGAATATGACGGCTGCCTCGCAGTGGACCAACCCCTTCCCCGGCAAACCGTTGGACATCATCAGCGCCAAAGTGGTCACCGCGCCGAAGGACGTGCATGTGACCTATACGAAGACATCAATCACGACGAGTGTCGACAGCGGCGCGAAGATCGGCTCCGTCAACATCCAGTACACGGTGCAAGATGCCACCAAGGACCCGAAGCGCCGCGTGATCGGCCAGTACCAGGTCACCATCCACGACGTGCCGGCGACGCCGAAACAGCCGACGGGCGTCGATGCGGGAGACGGTGCGGCCACGATGAAGATCGCGGCGCCCGCGAAGAACGGCAAGGACATCACGAACTACCGCATCAGCAACGGCACCAAGACGATGTCCCAGCCGGCCGCGGGCAAGGTCACCTTCACGGGTCTGACGAATGGCAAGGCCTACCACTTCAAAGTGCAGGCGTACAACGCGGATGGATGGAGCCCGTATTCGGCATGGAGTGCGACGGTCACTCCGTATGGCAAGCCGCGCGCCGTGCAGAATCCACGGATCAGTGCCGACCAGTACGCACCGGCCACGGTGCGGATGTCGTGGGCCGGTCTCTCCGGTGCGGCCGAGACCGGTGGCGGCAAGGTCACCTATCACTACCGGCTGAACAGCGGCGCGTGGAAGACGACAAGTGGGACCTCCGTGAGCGTCGGGAACAAGTCGACGGGCAAATACAGCTTCAGGGTCTACGCGACCAATAACGGCAGCGGCGACAAGGGCCCGACGAGTGGGTCGAATACCGTGACGGTCACGAAGAAGCCGTACTCGTACACCGTGAAGCTCAAGAAGGGCGAGGGACCTGTCACGAGCGATACCTGTCACAGCGGCTGCTTCTACTACAAGATCACGACCTCCGACTTCCCGAGCGGAACCTACACGATCCACTACTGGTGCAACGGCAACAGCCAGTCGTACAGCGACACCATGAAGGGCAACAGCACGTTCGACTCGAAGAACGGCTCGCAGTTCAACTGTGGATTCCCGAACGCGTATGTGAAGGTCGGGGGCCATCAGAGCAACGTGGTCGACTTCAGAAACAACTGAACACGCATGAGAGGGCAGACGATCCGGTCGCGTCGTAACCGCGGCATGCTACCGTTGACGAGTCTTGCCGCGGAACGTTTCCCGACACACCGCGGATCCTGGGGAGAATTCGTTGTTGCGAGCACTGTCGAGATGGGTGCGCGGTCATAAGGCCGTGGCATCCTCTGTGGCGATCGCTCTTGTCGCTGGGGTGCCGGTCACCATCGCCGTCGTGCACAAGGGGTTTCCGGTCAGCGACGTCAACCTCGACTCCCGTGACGTCTGGGTGACCAACGGCGACAAGCTGATGGGCGGCCGCCTGAACCATCAGATCGGCGAACTGGATGCGTCGGTCACAGGCTCGTCAGCAGACATCGACGTGCTGCAGGACGGTGGGGCGTACTTCCTCAGCGACGTCAAGCACGGCACGCTCGACCGCATCGATCCGGCGTTCTCGTCCCTGGTCGACCGGGTGTCGATCCCGGTCGGCTCCGAGCTCTCCTATGGTGCCAACACCCTCGCCGTGCTGTCGCCTTCCGGTTCGCTGTGGGTAGTGGATGCCTCCGGCCGGCTCGACTTCGATCCGTCCAAGACCAAGCCGGTCGCGAAGCTCGGGTCGGGCTCGCATGTGGCGGTCTCGAAGACCGGCACCGCCTTCGCCGTCTCGCACCAGAAGAACCTGCTGTACACGATCGGACATCCCGGCGACTCAGCGACGACGCAGCGGCTTACGGTACCCGATCACGCCCAGCTGACCGCGGTCGGTGACGAGCCGGTGTTGCTGGATGAGAGCGCGAACCGCATCGTGAAGGCCGACGGATCGACGATCGCGTTGCCGAAGAAGGGCCTGCAGCTGCAGCAGCCTTCGGCGGCGAACGACTACGTGCTTGTGGCTTCCGGCTCCGGCCTGTTGAAGGTGCCGCTGTCCGGTGGCACGACCGACCAGGTGCCGGCGGGCATCGATCACCCGCTGACCGATGCTTCCGCCGTCACGGCGCCGGTCTGGCTGAATGGATGCGCCTATGGTGCGTGGGCCGGCGCGCAGCGCTACCTGTACTCGTGCGATGACAAGCCCGCGACCGCGCTGGACATCGACAAATCGGTACAGGGCGACGAACTGAAATTCCGGGTCAACCACAATGTCATCGCGCTGAACGATCTGCAGAACGGCAACTCGTGGGTCGTCTCGTCGCACATGCAGCTCGTGCAGAACTGGGCGATGCTGAAGCCGAACCAAACGACGAAGCAGGGCAACAAGGGCGAAGAGAAGCCGGTTCTGCAGTCGTTCGCCGACATGCTCGCGCATCGCACAAAGGTCAATCAGCCCCCGAAGGCGGTGAACGACTCGTACGGGGTGCGAGCGGGCCGCTCCACCGTGCTGCCCGTGCTGAGCAACGACAGCGACCCGGACGGCGACGTGCTGACGATCACGAAGGTGTCGCCGATTCCCGACACTCAGGGCACGCTGAATCTGATCAACGGCGGACGCGCGATCCAGTTCACGCCGTCGAAGAAGGTCGTGGGGACGATCTCGTTCCGCTACACGGTCGACGACGGCCGTGGCGGCACGGCGACGGCCCAGGTGGACGCGGGCATCCACCCGGATGATGTGAACGCCGCACCGAAGTCGATCCACCTGAGCACCGCGCAGGTCGAGGTCGGTCAGGTCGTGAGCTACAACGTTCTCGACGACTGGCTCGATCCAGACGGCGACGATCTGTCGCTGGTCGCAGCGGCGGCGACAACGGACGACTCGGTGCAGTTCACGCCGGACGGCTTGGTCACCTTCACGAGCAAGAACGGACAGACCGGGTCGAAAGAAGTGCGGGTCACCGTCTCGGACGGACACCTGTCGACGACCGGAACGCTCACGGTCACGGTGAAGCCGCAGAACTCGCTGAATCCGATCGCCACGCCGGACTATGCCACCGGGTTCGCCGCAATGCCGGTCACCGTGCATCCCCTCGACAACGACGTGTCGCCATCCGGAGATCCGCTGCAGCTGGTCGGTGCCGAGCTTGACAGCGGACCGGCGGGCCGGGTCACGGTGGACGCAGACCGGCAGACCGTGACGCTCAACTCCAATTCTGCCGGCGAGTTCTACATCAAGTACACGCTCGGATCCGGTTCGAAGACGACGATCGGCCTGATTCGCATCAATCTGGTCATCAACGGCACCGAGGTGCCGCCGGTCGCGGTCACCGATACCGCGTACCTGCGCCCAGGGGAATCGACGACGGTCAACGTGCTGCAGAATGACGTGTCGCCGAGCGGTCGGGTGCTTGCCGTGCAGTCCGTCTCCGGCAGCGATGATGCGCCGGACCTGAAGATCGAGGTGCGCGACAACGCGGTCGTCAAGCTCACCGCTCCCGGTGTGCTCGACAAACAGGTTCAGCTGCACTATGTCGTCTCGGACGGTGTGCACACCGCGATGGCCGGCATCACTGTGGTGCCGATCCCGCCGCTGGTCAACCACCAGCCGCCGATCGCAGTCGACGACGCCGCCACGGTGCGCGTCGGCGACATCGTCACCGTCCCGGTGCTGGACAATGACTACTCGCCCGACCACGAGCCGTTCAGTCTCGACCCGGCGCTGCACAATACGTCGAGTGCCGGCGCGGGGTCGACGGCGTTCATCAGCGGCAGCTCGGTGCGCTACCAGGCCCCGAAGAAGGCCGGGCAATATTCGGTCGTATACGGGGTGACCGACAAATTCGGGCAGAAGGCGCAGGCGGCCGTCACGTTCAACGTCACCGCTGCGGCGAAGGGCAACGACCGCGCTCCGGCACCCCAGCCGATCACGATCCGCGCGTTCGCCGGATCGACGATCCCGGTGAACGTGCCGTTGTCCGGCATCGACCCGGATGGCGACTCGGTGACGCTGAACGGCATCGCTCAGCAGCCCAACCTGGGGCGGATCTCGAAATCGACGAGCACGTCGTTCGACTACGAGGCGTATGAGACCTCCGGTGGCACCGACACGTTCACGTACACGGTGACCGACACGTACGGCAAGTCGGCGACCGGCACGGTGCGCGTCGGCGTGATCCCGCGTCCGACCCAAGTCGCTCCGCCGATCGCGGTCAACGACACGGTGCAGGTCAAACCGGGCAAGACCGCCGCCGTGCCGGTGCTCGCCAACGACTCCGACCCGAACGGCTACACCATTGCGCTCACCAAGAAGCTGACGCAGGTGGATGCCGGGCTGACGGCATCCGTGCACGGCTCGATCGTGCTCGTTCAGGCGCCGAAGAAGCAGGGCGCCTATGTGTTGCGCTACACGATCACGAACGGTCAAGGCGGTCAGGCCAGCGCGTACGTGCAGGTCGTGGTCACCGACACGGCGAAGCCGCAGTACCCGTCGGCCTCCGACCACTACATCGAGCCGTCCCAGGTCGCGAAGAAGTCGAGCGTGCGGGTCAACGTGCTTGACGGAGCGACGAACCCGTCCGGGCTGGTGAACGACCTGAAGGTGTCCGTCGATGGTGCAAACGCATCGGCCGCGACCGTCGGCAATGGCGGTGTTGTGACGGTTCGGCCAACGAACTCGCGCATGGCCGTGACATACACGCTCACCGATCCGACCACCGGGCTCACCGGCAACGCGTTCATCATCGTGCCGCCGAAGGGGGATGCCACGGCGCCCCCGATCATCAAACCGTCGCTGCCGCAGCAGATCGTCGCGATGAACGCATCCAAGACCTGGCGGCTCTCGGACGTCATCGACGTGCCGAGTGGACGCCCGGTGAAGATCGTCAACGCGAGCGGGTTGCGCTCAACCGGCGGCACCACGGGCGATGCCGGCCAGCAGACGCTGAAGTTCGCGGCGATGAAGGACTACCGCGGTCCCGGTTCGATCACCTTCGAGGTGAACGACGGTCGGGATGCCGGCCAGACCAAGGATCGGATCACGCAGCTGGTGCTGCCGATCACGGTCGGGAATCCCGACAAGTCGGATGTCGCGCCGACGTTCACACCGCCCAGTATCGAGATCCAGGCGGGGGAGAAGCCCACGACCGTGGACCTGCGAGCTTCGAGCTTCCACCCGAACCCGGCGATCCTGCGTGCCCTGACGTACTCCGGCATGTCGGGGTCGACGAAGGACATCCAGGCGAGCCTTTCCGGGTCGACGCTGTCGCTCTCCTCAGAGCTCGGCGTTCAGCCCGGCGCGACCGCGAAGATCACGTTCACAATCAGTTCGGCGAAGAAGAAGATCCAGGGCTGGGTGAACGTGCGCGTTGTCAGTTCGACGCGCCCGATCGCCTCGCAGAAGAACCCGCCGCAGACCGATGAGGTCAAGCGCGGCAACACGGCGACGATCGAGAACGCCGTCAGCGACCAGTACTGGATCAATCCGTTCCCCGGCCACGACCTGACGATCACCGACGCGACAGCCGTCAGCGCACCGACGGGCGTGACGGTGACGCACTCGCCGTCGTCGATCTCGGTCAGCGTCGACAGCGGGGCGGCGATCGGCACGGTGAACATCACCTACCACGTGGAGGATGCCACCAAGGATCCGAAGCGCACGGCCTCCGCGATCGGCCAGTATCAGGTCACCATCCACGACGTGCCGGACAAGCCGGCCGCACCGACGAACGTCTCGGCCGGTGACGGCACGGCGTCGATGCAGATCGCGGCGCCGGCCGAGAACGGCAAGACGATCGACAATTACGAAGTGCAGTGGGGTACCAACGGGTCGAAGACGGTGACTGGGGTCGGCAAGGTCGACGTTTCTGGTCTGACCAACGGCACGTCGTACACGTTCACCGTGCGGGCGCACAATGCCGACGGCTGGAGCGAGGTATCGGCACCGTCGCAAGCGGTGACGCCGTATGGCACGCCGAGCAAGCCGACCAACCCGAAGATCAGCGCGAACAGCACGTACGCGCCATCCACGTTCACGCTGCAATGGAGCGCGCCGGCTAACACCGGCGGTGGCGGTGTCACGTACGAGTATTCGTTCAACGGGGGCGCCTGGAAGTCCGCCGGCTCGGCAACGTCCGTGACAACAGGCAGCCAGGGCAAGGGAAGCTATCACTTCTCGGTACGAGCCACCAACAACGGCAGCCACAACACAGGACCGCAGGCGGACTCCGGGTCGGTCAGCATCGACAACCGGCCGCCGCCGCAGCCGAGCGTCTCGCTCTCCAAGGGTGCAGAGACGGGCGTCATCCACTCGTCGGAGGGCTACTGCAACGCGCCAGGCAATTGCTTCTATTACCACGTCACCGTCAGTGACTTCCCGGCGAACTCGTCCTTCGACGTCGTCTTCTACTGCAGCGGCACGGTGAACGGCACCAACCGCTCAATCTCGACGAATGGCAGCGGCTCGGGCACGTTGGACACCGGCGAGACGACATACAAGAAGTGGTGCGGCAACTCCGGTGCGTACGTGACCGTGAACGGCATCCAGAACAAAGAAGGTCCAGAGGTCTTCAAGTGATCGAACAGACTTCCGGAATGCTGATGAAGAGGGGCAACACACCATGGCAGTGACACAGGAACAGGCGGACTGGTTCGCGGGCGCGTTCACGCAGCTCGTCGGCAACGTCGACAAGGCGATCCTCGGCAAGGAACACAGCATCCGGCTGGTCGTGACGGCGATGCTCTCCGGCGGCCACGTGCTGCTCGAGGACGTGCCTGGCACCGGCAAGACCGTTCTCGCGAAGGCGCTCGCGAACACGATCGAGGGTACCCAGTCGCGCATCCAGTTCACGCCCGACCTGCTGCCCTCTGATGTCACAGGCGTCACGATCTATGACCAGTCGAACGGCCGGTTCGAGTTCCACCCCGGCCCGATCTTCGCCTCGGTCGTGCTCGCCGACGAGATCAACCGTGCATCGCCGAAGACGCAGTCGGCGCTGCTGGAGGTGATGGAAGAGGGCATCGTCACGATCGACGGCGTCAGTCACCCGGTCGGCAGCCCGTTCATGGTGATCGCCACCCAGAACCCGATCGAGCAGGCTGGAACGTACTCGCTGCCCGAGGCGCAGCTCGACCGATTCCTGATCAAGACCTCGCTCGGCTACCCCGATCACGAGACCACGGTGAACCTGCTGCTGGACTCATCGAACCGCTCCCGGGCCGCCGGGGTCAGCCCGATCATCGCCTCCGACTCGGTCAACACGATGGCGCAGCTGGCATCCGAGGTACACACCGACGGAGCCGTGATGGCCTACCTGAGTGAGATCATCTCCGCCACGCGCAACGACAAGGATGCCGCCCTCGGTGTCTCCATTCGTGGCGCCCTCGCGCTCGCGCGCGCAGCCAAGACGTGGGCGATCTCCGCCGGGCGCACCTACGTGACCCCCGACGACATCCGCGATCTGGCCGTCCCGGTGCTCGCACACCGCGTCATCGTCGACCCGGAGGCCGAGTTCTCCGGCGTCAAGGCCGAAGACGTCGTCGATCGTGCTATGTCGACCGTGACTCCGCCCGCGTACCGCGCCGCATAAGACGACAACCCCGAAAAGCCGCCCACCGAGAAGACACCGCATGACCACGAACTCCGCCGGCAACCGCCGCCTGTTGCAGACGCGCATCGCCCTGCGTGAGCTCTGGCGTGCGTTGCTGCAGGGGCTCGGCGCGCTCGGACGCGTTCTCGAGCCGGCGTGGCGTGTTGTCGCCGGTGTGCTCGGCCCGGCGTTCCGCGTCGTATCGGCACTGGGATGGCTGCTGCTGGCCGCGGCCGCGGCGTCCTTCGTGCTCGCCGGCGTGCTCGGTTGGGCGGAGTTCACCTTCATCGGGGCGACGCTGCTGGCCGCGTTCCTGATCGCGCTCTGTTTCGTCTTCGGACGTGCGACCTATGCGGTCACGATCGAGCTGAACCCGCGGCGTGTCGTCGCGGGCGACCGCGCCATGGGGCAACTGGTGGTCGCGAACTCCGGCGGCCGCCCCGTGCTGCCGACCCGCATCGAGCTGCCTGTCGGAGGCGGCATCGCAGAATTCATGGTGCCGCGGCTCGCGCCGGGAGCGGACAGCGACGAACTGTTCGCCGTTCCGACCGCGCGTCGGGCCGTGATCGTCGCCGGTCCCGCGCTGTCAGTGCGCGGCGACCAGCTCGGCCTGCTG
>Ga0164242_10004239_pt1 | contig 16139 bp, 14 predicted proteins | sample OricomgcompostMG_FD_108783 | JGI IMG/M metagenome (GOLD analysis project Ga0164242, IMG submission 108783) | Miracle-Growth compost microbial communities from Emeryville, California, USA - Original compost - Miracle growth compost (MG) ... | reverse complement strand
GGCGCAGGGCTTCGCCCGGGCCCGGATCGACGGGGTGGTGCACCAGCTGTCCGACCCGCCCACCTTGAAGAAGCAAGAGAAGCACTCCATCGAGGTGGTGGTCGACCGGCTGGTCAACAAGGCTTCCTCGCAGCAGCGCATCACCGACTCGGTGGAGACGGCACTGGCGCTGGCCGACGGCGTGGTGATCCTGGACTTCGTCGATCTGGACGAGGACGACCCGGCGCGGGAGCGTCGCTTCTCCGAACGGCTGGCCTGCCCGAACAACCACCCGCTGTCGGTCGACGAGCTCGAGCCCCGCTCGTTCTCGTTCAACTCGCCGTTCGGCGCCTGCCCGGTGTGCACCGGCCTCGGCACCCGTAAGGAGGTCGACCCGGAACTGGTTGTCCCCGACCCGGAGCTGAGCCTGGCCGAGGGCGCCATCGCTCCGTGGAACGGCGCGCAGACCGGCGAGTACTTCGAGCGGCTGATGCAGGGCGTGGCGTACGCCGAGGGGTTCGACCTGGACACGCCGTGGGAGCGGCTGCCCGCCCGCGCGCAGAAGGCGATCCTGCACGGCACCGGCGAGCAGGTGCACGTCAGCTACACGAACCGGTACGGCCGGCAGCGGTCCTACTACGCCAACTACGAGGGCGTGGTGTCCTGGATCGAGCGCCGCCACGCCGAGACCGACAGCGACTACGCCCGCGAGAAGTACGAGGGCTACATGCGTGAGGTCCCGTGCCCGGCCTGCCAGGGCACCCGGCTCAAGCCGGAGATCCTCTCCGTCACGATCGGCGGACGGTCGATCGCCGAGCTGTCCGCGCTCTCGATCGGCGACGCGTCCGAGTGGCTACGCGGGCTGACCCTGAACGAGCGCGAGAAGTTCATCGCCGAGCGGGTGCTCAAGGAGGTCCACGCCCGGCTGGGGTTCCTGGTCGACGTCGGCCTGCACTACCTGTCGCTGGACCGAGCCGCGGCCACGCTGGCCGGCGGCGAGGCGCAGCGGATCCGGCTCGCCACCCAGATCGGTTCCGGACTGGTCGGCGTGCTCTACGTGCTGGACGAGCCGTCCATCGGCCTGCACCAGCGCGACAACCACCGGCTGATCGAGACGCTGGTCCGGCTGAAGAACCTCGGCAACACCCTGATCGTGGTCGAGCACGACGAGGACACCATCCGCACCGCCGACTGGGTTGTGGACATCGGCCCGCACGCCGGCGAGCACGGCGGCAAGATGGTGTTCAGCGGTCCCGTCGACGAGCTGCTCAAGTGCAAGGAGTCGATCACCGGCGCGTACCTGTCCGGCCGGCGCGCGATCGACGTCCCGGCGATCCGCCGCCCGCGCCAGAAGGGCCGCGAGCTCGTCGTCGAGGGCGCCCGCGAGCACAACCTGAAGAACGTGGACGTCGCGTTTCCGCTCGGCTGCTTCGTCGCCGTCACCGGGGTCAGCGGCTCGGGCAAGTCCACGCTCGTCAACGACATCCTGTACGCGTCGCTCGCGAACAAGATCAACGGCGCGAAGCTGCCGCCGGGCCGGCACAAGCGCGTAAAGGGCATCGACCAGCTGGACAAGGTGGTCGGCGTCGACCAGTCACCCATCGGCCGCACCCCGCGGTCGAACCCGGCCACGTACACCGGCGTGTTCGACCACATCCGCAAGCTGTTCAGCGAGACCACCGAGGCGAAGATCCGCGGCTACCAGCAGGGCCGCTTCTCGTTCAACGTCAAGGGCGGACGCTGCGAGAACTGCGCCGGTGACGGCACCATCAAGATCGAGATGAACTTCCTGCCGGACGTCTACGTCCCGTGCGAGGTCTGCCACGGCGCCCGGTACAACCGCGAGACGCTCGAGGTGCACTACAAGGGCAAGACGATCAGCGAGGTCCTCGAGATGCCGATCGAGGAGGCCGCCGAGTTCTTCGCGCCGATCTCCAAGATCGCCCGGCACCTGAACACGCTGGTGGACGTCGGCCTCGGCTACGTCCGGCTCGGCCAGCCCGCGCCGACGCTGTCCGGCGGCGAGGCGCAGCGCGTCAAGCTGGCGGCCGAGCTGCAGAAGCGGTCCACTGGCCGGACGATCTACGTGCTCGACGAGCCGACCACCGGCCTGCACTTCGAGGACGTCTCCAAGCTGCTCGGCGTGCTGCACTCGCTGGTCGACAAGGGCAACACCGTCGTCGTCATCGAGCACAACCTGGACGTGATCAAGACCGCCGACTGGATCGTCGACATGGGCCCCGAGGGCGGCGCGGGTGGTGGCACCGTCGTCGCCGAGGGGACGCCCGAGGACGTGGTGGGAGTGCCGCAGTCGCACACCGGCCAGTTCCTGGCGCCGTTGCTCGGCCTGACCGCACCGGCACCCGCGTCCGGATCGGTCTCCGCCGCGCCACGGACCAAGCCCGCGCTCAAGAAGGCGACCGCCGCGAAGAAGGCGGCCGCCACCCGCAAGGCGCCCGCCAAACAGTCCCGCGCCCGCGCCGCCGCCGGCTGACTGACGGTGCCGTCCGTCCCCGAGCTGCGCACCGCGCGGCTGTTGCTGCGCGACTGGCGCGATGCCGACCTGGAACCGTTCGCCGCGCTGAACGCCGACCCCGAGGTGATGCGCCACTTTCGCGGCACCCTCAGCCGGGAGCAGAGCGATCAGTTCGCCGGGCGCATCCGCGCCAGGCTGGCCGAGAACGGCTGGGGACTCTGGGCCGTCGAGGTGCTCGGCGGGCCGGAGTTCATCGGTTTCGTCGGGCTGGCCGAGCAGACGTTCGAGGCGCACTTCACGCCGGCGATCGAGATCGGCTGGAGGCTGGCGCGCGCGGCCTGGGGACACGGGTACGCGCCCGAGGGCGCCCGCGCGGTCGTCGACTTCGCGTTCGGCGAGCTCGGCCTGGACGAGATCGTGTCGATCACGACCGTCGGCAACGCCAACTCGCGGCGGGTCATGACCAAGATCGGGATGACGCACGACCCGGCGGACGACTTCGAGTACCCGCTGCTGGACGAGGGCCATCCCCTGCGACCGAGCGTGGTGTACCGACTGCGGCGTTGAACGGGCGCGGTTTGGGTAGGTAGGACGCGCCATGGGTCCGTCCGCCGCCGCCCTCACCGCGCTGTGCGACAGCGCCGCGCTGCTGCTGCTGGCGTCCGGCCCGGCCAAGCTGCGCGCGCCCGAGCCCACCGTGGCCGCGCTGCGCGCCCTGCGTCTCGGCGCGCTCCGCCCGTTCGCCGACCCGCGTCTGGTCCGCACCGGCGGCGTCGCCGAGATCGCGCTCGCTTCTTGGGTGCTCGCCGGCGGGGGACGCGCCGCGTCCGCCGCCCTGGCCGTCGCCTACCTGGGCTTCGCCGCCGTGGCCGCGCGGCTCGTCGCCGTCGGCAGCGCCGCGTCGTGCGGCTGCTTCGGTGCCGCCTCGGCGCCGGTCGGGCGCGGGCACTTGGCCGTCTGCCTCGGCGCCGCCGCCGCGGCGGCGGCCGCAACCGTGAGCCCGGTGGCACCGGTGCGCACGCTGTTCACGCCCGATCCGGTGCTCGGCGCGGCAACGGTCGTGCTGGCCGGCTGCCTCGCCGCCGCCGCGTACCTCTGCCTGACCGCACTACCGGAGCTGCTGCGCGGCTGAGCCGGCAACAGGACGCGACGAAGGAGGCGCCGATGACCGCACTGGTCGTGGTGGAGGCGGTGTTGCTCGCCGTGCTGACGGTGCTCGTCGCGGGCCTGCTGCGCGCGTACGCCGACGTGTTGCGCCGGCTGCGCGCGCTGGACGGCGGCGGCGCGCTCGACGCAGCGGGACACGGCGCGGTTGGCCAGGACGGGCCCGCGCCGTTCCGGGTCGCGCCCGGCCTGCCCGAGCCGGCCGCGTCGGCCGACGGCGCGGACTGGCCGGAGGCGCACGACATCTCGGGCGTCGGGCCGGACGGCGCCGTGATCGCGCTGCGCACCGTCGGCGTCGCGCACGACACGGCGCTGCTGTTCCTGTCCTCCGGCTGCAGCAGCTGCGCCACGTTCTGGGACGAGTTGCGGCGCCCGCTCGCAGTGGGCCCGTCCGTGCGCGTTGTCGTGGTCACCCGCGGCGCGGAGCACGAGGACACGGCGGAGATCGCCGGACTCGCGCCGCCCGGGGTCGACGTCGTGCTGTCGACGCAGGCGTGGCGCGACTACGGCGTGCCCGGCTCCCCGTACGTCGTGCTCGTCGCCGGCGCCACCGGGCGGGTGCGCGGTGAGGGGACCGGGCAGTCGTGGCAGCAGGTGTCCGCGCTGCTGTCCCGCGCGGACGGCGGAGCCGCGGACCGCGGCGCCCCGGCCGGCCGAAGCCACGGCGGGAAGCCCCGCGCCGACCGCGAGCGCGAGAGCGACGTCGACCGGGAACTGCTCGCGGCCGGCATCCTGCCCGGCGACCCGAGCCTGTACCAGGTGCAGGACTGATGGGGATCGCCATCGCGCCGCGTCCGGTGGAGGTGACCGGGCACGGGCTGCGCGCGCTCGTCCCGCATCCGTGGGAGGCGCGGCTGTACCGGCGCGACGCCCCCGAGACCAACGAGCACGGCGAGCTCGCCCACCCGGTGCTGCACCTGGCGAATTTCGCCCTGCCGCCCGGGCGCGGCGACTTCGGGACGGGCGCGGTCGAGGTCATGGGTCCGGAGCACGTCTTCGTCGCGCTGCTGGAGTTCGAGCGGGCCGAGGCGTTCCGCCCGCTGTTCGCGCGCCGCGGCGTGCCCCGCCCCCGCCCGTCCGACTTCGGGGCGAACGCGCTGCAGCGGCGGCTGCCCGGGCAGGGCGGCTGGCAGGGCTTCTTCACCGAGAACGGCCGCCCGTTCTGCCTGTACGTCGTGCTCGGCTCGCTGCGGGACGCGCACCGGCTCGTGCCGCACGTGCACGCCGTGCTCGACGAGTTGCGGATCGGTGCGGGGTGACGGGCACGTTCGCCGAGCGGCTGGTCGGCCGGCTGGCGGGACGGGTGTCGCGGGCCGAGCGGTCCCGGCGCAGCTTCCTCGGCGGCGCTGCGCTGGTGGGTGCCGCGCTGGCGGTGAACCCGTGGGGTTACCTGACGCGTCCGATCAGCGCCTACGCCGCCGCGTGCGGCACCGACTCGGAGTGCAGCAGCGGCTACTCGGTGTTCTGCTGCACGATCAACGCCGGCAAGAACGCCTGCCCGCCCAACACGTTCGTCGGCGGGTGGTGGAAGGCGGACCGGTCGTCGTACTGCGGCGGCAAGGCGCGCTACTACATCGACTGCAACGCCCGCCCCGGCCACCACTTCGCCTGCCACTGCAACAAGACCACGTGCGACCGGCGGCTGGTCGCGTGCAACGTGTTCCGGTACGGCCAGTGCAACACGCACATCCCGGAGGTGACCCCGGTGGTGTGCCGGCAGATCAGCTGCCGCCCGCCGTGGGAGGTGCACCCGAAGGCGTGCGGACGGTCCAGCGCGACGGACAACAACACCGCCGGGCACACCGCGCCCTGCCTCACCCGGGCGAACACGTTCCCGGCGCTGACGCGGTTCCCGGAGGCGCCGAACGAACTGCGCGCCGGCCACACGCTGCACGCCGGTGACCGGCTCACCTCGCTGGATCGGCACACCACCTGCGTGATGCACGAGGGCGGCGCGCTGGTCGTGCGCGACAGCGAGCGGACGCTGTGGTCCAGCCACACGCACCCCGAGGCCCGCGGCGGCCACGCCACGCTCGAGCCGAGTGGCAACCTGGTGATCTTCGACCGGCACGGCCGGCGGGTCTGGACGTCCGGCACGGCAGGCTCCGGGGGACGGCCCCGGCTGCACCTGCGCAACAGCGGGGTGCTGGTCATCGACAACGGCGAGCGCGTCGTCTGGAGCTCACGATGAGCGCGATCCTGACCGGCCTGGCGTTCGGCATCGCCGCGGTCGCCGGCGTGCGCGGGCTGTGGTCGCCCTGCGGTCTGTCGATGGTGTCCGCGCTGAACCCGATGGCCGAGCGCGGCCGCGGCCATCGCTACTGGCTCACCGCGGCGTGGTACCTCGTCGGCGCCGTCGCCGGGGGCGGGCTGCTTGGCGCCGGCTGCGCCGTGCTGGCCGCCGGCGTGTCCGCGCTCGGGCTCGGCTGGCACGTCCGCGCGCTGCTCGCGGCCGCGGCGGCGCTGGTCTGCTGGCTGTCGGACGGGACGCTCGTGCGGTGGTCGCTGCCGATCCATCCGCGGCAGGTGAACGAGCGCTGGATCGGCCGGTACCGGCGCTGGATCTACGCGGCCGGGTTCGGCGTCCAGATCGGCACCGGGTTCGCCACCTACGTGATGTCGGCGACCGTCTACCTGACCGCCGGGCTGGCCGCGTCGACCGGCAGCCCGCGGCTCGCGCTCGCGGTCGGGATCGCGTTCGGCGCGGTCCGCGGGCTCGGCGTCTGCTGCGGCGCGCTGGCCCGCACGCCCGATCGGCTGCGGGCGGTGCTAGTCCGGCTGGACGCGACCGCCGCGGCGTCACTGCGGGCCTGCGTCGCGGCCGAGATCGCGGCGGCCGCCGTGGCGCTCGGGACGGTCGGCGGGCGGGCCGCGCTGCCGGCCGCCGTGGGCCTGGCCGTGCTGCTCGGGGCCGCCGGCTTGCGGACGTCGCCCGCCGCCCGCGGCCGGTTCCGGCCGGGGTGGAAGTCTGACACGGTCGTGTGAGATTCTGGCTCGATGCCGAACCTGACCGACTTCATCGCCGGACTGCCCAAGGCCGAACTGCACGTGCACCACGTCGGTTCCGCGTCCCCGCGCATCGTCGCCGAGCTGGCCGCGCGGCACCAGGGCGCGACCCCGGTGCCCGCCGATCCGGAGCTGCTCGCCGACTACTTCGTGTTCACCGACTTCGCGCACTTCATCGAGGTGTACCTGTCCGTCGTCGACCTGATCCGCGACCCCGAGGACATCTGGACACTCACCTACGAGATCGCGCGCGAGCTGGCCGGCCAGAACGTCCGGTACGCGGAGCTGACCCTCACGCCGTACTCGTCGGTCGTGCGCGGCATCCCCGCCGAGGCGTACTGCGACGCGGTCGAGGACGCCCGGCGCCGCGCCGAAGCCGACCACGGCGTGCAGCTGCGCTGGTGTTTCGACATCCCCGGCGAGGCCGGTGTGCCGTCCGCCGACGTCACCCTGGACGTCGCGCTCACCCAGCGCCCGGAGGGGCTGGTCAGCTTCGGCCTGGGCGGGCCGGAGATCGGCGTGCCGCGCCCGCAGTTCGCGCCGCACTTCGCACAGGCGCGCGCGGCCGGGCTGCACAGCGTCCCGCACGCGGGCGAGTCGACCGGGCCGGAGACGATCTGGGACGCGCTGAACCACCTGGGCGCCGAACGCATCGGGCACGGCATCGCGGCCGCGCAGGACCCGCGGCTGATGGAGCACCTGCGCGAGACCGGGACCGTGCTGGAGGTGTGCCCGACGTCGAACGTGCGCACCCGGTCGGTGCCGTCGCTGGCCGACCACCCGCTGGCCGCGCTCGTCGCCGCCGGCGTGCCGGTGACGATCAACTCCGACGACCCACCGATGTTCTCGACCACGCTCAACGCCGAGTACGCGATAGCCGCCGAGCTGCTCGGCCTGGACGAGCGCGGCGTCGCGGACCTCGCCGTCGCCGCGGTCGACGCGTCCTTCCTGGACGCGGCCGGCAAGGCCGCGCTGCGGGCCGAGATCGCCGACTACACCGCGACGGCCGCCGCGCCGCTCGGCTGAGCCTCGGCGTCGATCCCGAGCCGCTCGCGCAGCCCGTCGCGTCCAGCGTCGGTCAGCTGGACCGCGCGGCGCCCGGTCGGGCGGACCCAGTCGGCCTCGACCAGCGCCGCCAGCACCGCCGCGCCCAGGCCGCCAGCCAGATGGTGCTGCTGCTCGCTCCAGTCCACGCAGAACCGCAGCGGTTCCCGGCGGGCTGCGAGCACCGCGGGCAGGTCGACGCCCAGCGCGCCGAACACCGGCTCGGCGCGCGGGCCGAGCCGGTACGGATGCGTCCGCACGGGTGCCGACAGCCGGTCGCCGCTGGCGCGTTGCACGCCGGTGGCGCCGTCCGTCCGCCGCAGGGCGTCGGCCTCGACGAGCGCCGCGGTGACGGCCACCCCGAGCCGTCCGGCCAGGTGGTCGTAGCAGGTCCGAGCCCGGCGCAGCGCGGCCGCGCGCGTCGACTCGCGCAGCGACCGCACTGGCGGCTGCGGCGCGATCGCGGCGAGGGACTCGACCGCCGCCGCGACGTCCGGACCGGCCAGCCGGTAGTAGCGGTGCCGCCCGGAACGTTCGACGCGCAGCACGCCGCCCTCGACCAGCCGACCCAGGTGCTCGCTGGCCGTCGAGGCGGACACGCCGGCCTCAGCCGCGAGCACCGACGCCGGCAGCGCGCGCCGGTCGACCAGGGCGCTGACGATCCGGGCCCGGGACGGGTCCGCGAACAGGGCCGCGATCGGGGCGATGTCGGCCGGCGCCCGAGTAGTCGATGCAGTGTCGTTGCGCATGGTTCCAGGATGCCCCCGGCTCGCTTCGGCGCCCGCCGAAGCGTCCGGTGGGAACGATGAACAGATGCAGACGCTGTCGACGGGCCGGGACCCGTCCCGGAACACGCACGTCCGGCGAGGAGCCGTCCTGGCCGTGATGTGCGCCGGGATGTTCCTGGTGCTGCTCGACGTGACGATCGTGAACGTGGCGCTGCCCGCGATCGGGCACGGCCTGCACGCCGGTGTGCCGCAGTTGCAGTGGGTGGTGGACGGCTACGCGGTCGTGATCGCCGGGCTGCTGCTCGCCGGGGGCACGATCGGTGACCGCGTCGGGCACCGGCGCGTGCTGCTGGCCGGCTTCGCCGTGTTCGGCCTCGCCTCCGTGGGCTGTGCCGCGGCGCCGTCCGCCGGCGTGCTGGTCGCCGCGCGTGCGGTGCAGGGGCTCGGCGGCGCGCTGCTGCTGCCGACCACGATGGCGGTGATCGCCGACGTGTTCCCCGAGCGCCGCGAGCAGTCGCGGGCGCTGGGGATCTGGGCGGCCGTGTCGTCGCTGGCGCTGCCGGCCGGCCCGCTGCTCGGCGGCGTGCTGGTGGCGACGGTGAGCTGGCGGCTGGTGTTCTGGATCAACGTCCCGCTGGTGCTGGGCACCGTCCTGGCCGCCCGCCGGGTGGTGCCCACCGCGCGTGGACGCGTCGGCGGACGGTTCGACGTCGGCGGGCTGGTGGCCTCGGTCGTGGCCCTGGCCGGGTTGGTGTTCACGATCATCCAGGTGGGCCGGGGCGTCGGGGTGCCGGTCGTGGCGGCGTCCGCCGCGGTGACCGGCGCGGCCGGGTTCGCCGCATTCCGCTTCGAGCGCGCGGCCGACCAGCCGATCCTGCCGCTGGACCTGCTGCGCCGGCCGCGTTTCGTCAGCCCCAACGCGGTCGCGCTGACGATGAACCTGGTCTTCAACGGGCTGCTGTTCGTGCTCATGCTGTACCTGCAGGACGTGCTCGGGCGGTCCGCGCTGGTCGCCGGGCTGTACGTGCTGCCGCTGGCGGTGCCCCTGGTGCTGCTCGCCCCGGTGTCCGGACGGCTCACCGCACTGCGCGGTCCGCGCTCGGCGATCTCGCTCGGCTGCCTGCTGGCGTCGGCCGGTGCCGCGCTGCTGCTGGGCGTGCGGGTCGACGGCGGCACGGGCTGGCTGCTGGCCGGGTTCGCCGTGCTCGGCTGCGGCGCCGGCCTGGTCACTGCCTCCGTCGTGGCGGCCGCCGTCCAGGCCACGCCCGCCGACCGGTCCGGGCTGGCCACCGGCGTCTCGAACACGGCGCGGCAGGTGGGCACGGCCACCGGGGTCGCGCTGTTCGGCGCGGTGGCCGGATCGCCCGCCGACGCCGGGGGATTCGTCTCCGCGGTGCACGCCCTGGCGATTGCCGGCGCGGTGCTTTGGCTGGCCGCGTTCGCGGTGGCGATGACCGGCATCGCGCACGTGCCGCGTCAGGACCGCTGACTAGGCTCGACGGCGTGCCCGACCCCGCCACCTACCGTCCAGCACCGGGCACGATCCCGCTGGAGCCGGGGGTCTACAAGTTCCGCGACGAGCGGCGCCGCGTGATCTACGTCGGCAAGGCCAAGAGCCTGCGCCAGCGGCTGAACTCGTACTTCGCGGACGTCTCGGCGCTGCACCCGCGCACCAGGCAGATGGTGACGACGGCGGCGAGCGTCGAGTGGACGGTCGTGCGCACCGAGGTCGAGGCGCTGCAGCTCGAGTACACCTGGATCAAGGAGTTCGACCCGCGCTTCAACGTCCGCTACCGCGACGACAAGTCCTACCCGTCGCTGGCCGTGACGCTGTACGAGGAGTTCCCGCGGCTGCAGGTGATGCGCGGCCCGAAGCGCAAGGGCGTGCGCTACTTCGGCCCGTACTCGCACGCGTGGGCGATCCGCGAGACGCTCGACCTGCTGCTGCGCGTGTTCCCCGCGCGGACGTGCAGCGGCGGCGTGTTCAAGCGCGCGCAGCAGATCGGCCGGCCGTGCCTGCTCGGCTACATCGGCAAGTGCAGCGCCCCGTGCGTCGGCCGGGTGAGCGCGGAGGAGCACCGCGAGATCGTCGAGGACTTCTGCGACTTCATGGCCGGCAAGACCGACGCCATGATCCGCCGGCTCGAGCGGCGGATGGCCGAGGCCAGCGAGCGCCTGGAGTTCGAGCTGGCCGCGCGGCTGCGCGACGACATCGAGGCGCTGCGGCGGGCGATGGAGAAGCAGGCGGTGGTGTTCGGCGACGGCACCGACGCCGACGTGGTCGCGTTCGCCGAGGACGAGCTCGAGGCGGCCGTGCAGGTGTTCCACGTGCGCGGTGGCCGCGTGCGCGGGCAGCGCGGCTGGGTCGTCGACAAGCTCGACGACACGTCCACCGGCGACCTGGTGGAGCAGTTCGTCACGCAGTTCTACGGTTCGGAGACCGACGAGGGCACCGGCATCCCGCGCGAGGTGCTCGTCCCCGCGCTGCCGGAGGACGCCGAGGCGCTCGCCGAATGGCTCAGCGACCGGCGCGGCGCGCGCGTGCAGCTGCGCGTGCCGCAGCGCGGTGACAAGCGGGCGCTGGCCGAGACGGTCGCCCGCAACGCCGCGCAGGCCCTGACCCAGCACAAGCTCAAGCGCGCCTCGGACCTCACCGCCCGCTCGCGCGCGCTCGGCGAACTGCAGGACGCGCTCGCGCTACCGACCGCGCCGCTGCGCATCGAGTGCTTCGACATCAGCCACGTGCAGGGCACGAACGTGGTCGCCAGCATGGTGGTGTTCGAGGACGGCCTGCCGCGCAAGAGCGAGTACCGCCGGTTCGCCATGCGCACGGTCGGCGAGGGCACCGGCGACGTCACCTGGATCGCCGAGGTGATCCGCCGACGCTTCGCCCGGTATCTGGACGAACAGGTCGAGCGCGGCGCGGACTCGGACACCGAGCCGGAGGCCGACGCCCGTCCCGGCATCGATGAACTGACCGGCCGGCCGAAGAAGTTCGCCTACCCGCCCAACCTCGTCGTGGTCGACGGCGGCGCGCCCCAGGTCGCGGCCGCGTCGGCGGCGCTGGCCGAGCTCGGCATCGACGACGTCGCGCTGGTCGGCCTGGCCAAACGGCTCGAGGAGGTGTGGCTGCCCGGCGACGACTACCCGACGATCCTGCCGCGCACGTCCGAGGGGCTGTACCTGCTGCAGCGGGTCCGCGACGAGGCGCACCGGTTCGCGATCACGTACCACCGGCAGAAGCGGTCGAAGGCGATGACCGTGTCGGCGCTCGACAACATCCCGGGGCTCGGCGCCACACGGCGCAAGGCGCTGCTGGCGCGGTTCGGTTCGCTCAAGCGGCTGCGCGCGGCGTCCGTCGAGGAGCTCACCGAGGTTCCCGGTATCGGCCCGCAGACCGCCGCCGCGATCGTCGCCGCGATCAACCCGCCCCCGGTACGCAATGATGCTCAGCAGGAACCTGGGGAGGTGCGGGAGTGACCGCTGCCGAGAAGGTGGCACAGGGTGCGCTGGAGACCGTCGTCGTCACCGGGCTGTCCGGCGCCGGCCGCAGCACCGCCGCGAAGTGCTTCGAGGACCTCGGCTACTTCGTCGTCGACAACCTGCCGCCGGAGCTGATCGCCACGCTGGTCGAGCTCGGTAGCCGCACGCGGGGCACGGTCACCCGGCTCGCGGTCGTGATGGACGTGCGCGGCCGGGCGTTCTCGTCCGACCTGCGCGGCGTGATCCGCGACCTGACCAACCGCGGCATCCGCCCGCGCGTGCTGTTCCTCGAGGCGGCCGACGACGTGCTCGTCCGGCGCTTCGAGAACGTGCGGCGCGAGCACCCGCTGCAGGGCAGCGGCCGGTTGATCGACGGCATCGCCGCGGAGCGCGAGCTGCTGGCCGGCCTGCGCGAGGAGGCCGATCTCGTGCTGGACACCAGCGGCCGCTCGGTGCACGAGCTGCGGCACGCGATCGAGTCGACGTTCCTCGGCGGCCCGGACGGGGACGGCCGCCCGGATCTGCGCGCGACGGTGGTCTCTTTCGGGTACAAGTACGGCGTGCCGGTCGATGCCGATCTCGTCGTGGACGTCCGCTTCCTGCCCAACCCGTACTGGATCCCCGAGCTGCGCGACCTCACCGGCCGGGACCAGGAGGTGATCGACTACGTGCTCGGGCAGCACGACGCGACCACGTTCCTGGACCGGTACACGGCCGTGCTGGAGGTGATCGGCGCGGGTTACCGCCGTGAGAGCAAGCGCTACCTGACCCTGGCCGTCGGCTGCACCGGCGGCAAGCACCGCTCGGTGGTGATGAGTCAGCAGCTGGCCGATCGCCTTACCGCATCGGGCGTTCGCGCCACCGTCACCCACCGGGACCTGGGCCGTGAATGAGCTCAAGGCGGTAGCCCTCGGCGGCGGGCACGGCCTGCACGCCTCGCTGTCCGCGCTGCGGCTGCTCACGGCGGACCTGACCGCGGTGGTCACCGTCGCCGACGACGGCGGGTCGTCCGGACGGATCCGGCGCGAACTCAACGTCCTTCCGCCCGGCGACCTGCGCATGGCGCTGGCCGCGCTGGCCGGTGACGAGCCGCAGCACCGGCAGTGGGCCGACCTGCTGCAGTACCGGCTCGGGGGCAGCGGCGTGCTCGCCGGGCACCCGGTCGGCAACCTGCTGCTCACCGGCATGCTCGACCGCGGCGACGACCCGATCACCGCGCTCGCTGCCGTCGGCGAACTCGTCGGCGCCGTCGGACGCGTCCTGCCGATGAGCCCGGCCGCGCTCGACCTCGTGGCCGAGGCGGACCGGTTCGACCCCGAGGACCCGAACCGGCTGCGCGAGATCCGCGGGCAGTCGTCGATCGCCGCGACGCCCGGACGCGTCCGGTCGGTGCGACTGCGCTCGCCCGGCTCGCCGGCGTGCGCCGCCGCGGTCGACGCGGTGCGCGACGCCGACCTGGTCGTGCTCGGGCCGGGTTCGTGGTTCACCAGCGTGCTGCCGCACCTGCTGCTGCGCGAACTCGGGCGGGCCCTCGCGACGACGAGCGCGCGCGTGGTGGTCGTGCTGAACCTCGTTCCGCAGGCGGGCGAGACGGACGACTACTCGCCGGCGGACCTGTTGCGCATCCTGCTCACGCACGCCGAACCGTACGGCGGCCTACAGATCGACAGCGTGATCGCCGATGAGCACGCCGTGCTCGATCGCAAGGAACTGGCAGGCTACGCGCGCGCGATCGGCGCGCGTCTCGTAGTGTCGTCTCTCGCCGCGAACGACAGCGCGGAACGGCACGATCCGGTTCGGCTCAGTCAGGCCATCGGCCGAGTTCTGGTTGAGCCGGAGAACCGCGAAGGGGTAGACGCATGGCGATGACCGCCTCGGTGAAGGACGAGCTGAGTCGGGTCCCGGTTTCGCGGATGACGGCGCGCAAGGCCGAACTGGCCACCATGCTGCGCTTCGCGGGCGCGCTGCACCTGATCGGCGGCCACATCGTCATCGAGGCGGAACTGGACACCGGTTCCGTCGCGCGCCGGCTCCGCAAGGAGATCGCCGAGATCTTCGGCCACGGGTCCGAGGTGCAGATCGTCGCCGGCGGCGGGCTGCGCCGCGGCAGCCGCTACCTGGTCCGCGTCAGCCGCGACGGTGAGGGCCTGGCCCGCCAGACCGGCCTGGTCGACCTGCGCGGCCGCCCGGTGAAGGGCCTGCCGCACCACGTGGTCGCCGGCGGTGTCGCCGACGCCGAGGCCGCCTGGCGCGGAGCCTTCCTCGCGCACGGCTCGCTCACCGAACCCGGCCGGGCGTGCGCGCTCGAGATCACCTGCCCGTCCGCGGAAGCCGCGCTGGCGCTCGTCGGCGTCGGCCGGCGCCTCGGCGTCCAGGCCAAGGCGCGCGAAGTGCGCGGCAGCGACCGCGTGGTCGTCCGGGACGGCGACATGATCGGCGCGCTGCTCACCCGGATCGGCGCCCACGAGTCCGTGATGGCGTGGGAGGAGCGCCGGATGCGCCGCGAGGTGCGCGCGACCGCGAACCGGCTGGCCAACTTCGACGACGCGAACCTGCGCCGCTCGGCGCGCGCCGCAGTTGCCGCGGGTGCCCGTGTCGAGCGCGCCCTGGAGATTCTGGGCGACGACGCCCCCGAGCACCTGCTGCAGGCCGGGCGGCTGCGCCTCGAGCACAAGCAGGCGTCGCTGGAGGAGCTGGGCGCGCTGTCCGACCCCGTGATGACCAAGGATGCGGTCGCGGGCCGCATCCGCCGGCTGCTCGCGATGGCCGACAAGCGCGCCGCCGAGCTGGGTGTCCCGGACACCGAGTCCGCCGTGACCCCCGAAATGCTCGCTCCCTGACCAGATAGGGTTTGCGGTGTGGGCGCCGCGCTGTGGCGGCGCGTCGTGACGATTCGCTTCAGGGAGTCAGTGCAGTGACCGTTCGCGTTGGCATCAACGGCTTCGGCCGCATCGGCCGCAACTTCTTCCGTGCCCTGTCCGCGTCGGGCGCGGACATCGAACTCGTCGCCGCGAACGACCTCGGCGACATCAAGACGATGGCGCACCTGCTGAAGTACGACAGCGTGCTCGGCCGCTACCCGGAGCCGATCTCGGTCGGTGACGGCGGCATCACCCTGGGTGACCGCACCATCAAGATCCTCGCTGAGCGCGACCCCGCCAACCTGCCGTGGAAGGACCTCGGCGTCGACGTCGTCGTCGAGTCGACAGGCTTCTTCACCAAGGCCGCCGATGCGCGCAAGCACGTGGACGCCGGCGCCAAGAAGGTGATCATCTCCGCGCCCGCCACCGACGAGGACGTCACGATCGTCATGGGCGTCAACGACAGCGACTACGACCCCGCCAAGCACACGATCATCTCCAACGCCTCGTGCACCACGAACTGCCTCGGCCCGCTGGCGAAGGTCCTCGACGACGCCTTCGGGATCGAGAAGGGCCTGATGACGACGATCCACGCCTACACGCAGGACCAGAACCTGCAGGACGGCCCGCACAAGGACCTGCGCCGCGCCCGCGCCGCAGCGCTCAACATCGTCCCGACCTCGACCGGTGCCGCGAAGGCGATCGGGCTGGTGCTGCCGAACCTTAAGGGCAAGCTGGACGGCTACGCCCTGCGCGTGCCGGTGCCGACGGGATCGGCCACCGACCTGACGGTCGAGCTGCGCGCCACGCCGTCCGCCGACGAGGTCAAGGCCGCCTACAAGGCCGCGGCCGACGGCCCGCTCAAGGGATACCTGACCTACACCGAGGACGCGATCGTCAGCTCGGACATCGTGACCGACCCGTCCTCGTGCATCTTCGACGCCGGGCTGACCAAGGTGATCGGCAACCAGGCGAAGGTCGTCGGCTGGTACGACAACGAGTGGGGCTACTCGAACCGGCTCGTCGACGTGGTCCGGCTCGTCGGTTCCTCGCTGTAGGGGAACGTCGATGCGAACCCTCGACGACCTGATCAAGCACGGTGTCGTGGGGCGGCGGATCCTGGTCCGCTCGGACCTCAACGTCCCGCTCAAGGACGGCGCGGTCTCCGACGACGGGCGAATCCGGGCATCGCTGCCGGTGCTCACCAAGCTGCTGGACCACGGCGCGCGGGTGATCGTCGCGGCGCACCTGGGCCGGCCCAAGGGCGCGCCGGACCCGGCGTACTCGCTGCGTCCGGTCGCCGACCGGTTGGCGCAGCTGCTCGGCCGTCCCGTCGAGTTCGCGCTCGACACGGTGGGTGAGAGCGCGCGGCTGCTGGCCGACGGCCTGCAGGACGGT
>Ga0164242_10004238_pt1 | contig 16139 bp, 12 predicted proteins | sample OricomgcompostMG_FD_108783 | JGI IMG/M metagenome (GOLD analysis project Ga0164242, IMG submission 108783) | Miracle-Growth compost microbial communities from Emeryville, California, USA - Original compost - Miracle growth compost (MG) ... | reverse complement strand
GCGCAGAACGAGCTGTTTCCGGCGACGTCGAACGGCGACTGGGAATGGCACTCGATCCAGGTGCCCATGACGCCGGGCCAGTGGAGCGTGGTGGTCGCGACGTCGGGCGATGGCGGGCCGTCACTCGACGAGCTGATGGTCGCGGCCTACACGCCTCCCGCCCAGTCCAGGCGCTTGCGCTACGACGCCTACGGCGCGTACGCGCAGCACCTGAACGACTTCGTGCACTTCTATCGCGACAACGGCGTTCAGCTCTACGGCATCTCGGTGCAGAACGAGCCGGACTACGCCTACGACTGGACCTGGTGGACGCGCGCGGAGATGACACGCTTCCTGCGCGACTATGCGGGATCGATCGATACGCGGGTCATCGCTCCTGAGTCCTTCCAGTACGTCAAGTCGCAGTCCGATCCGATCCTCGACGACCCGGCCGCGCTCGCGAACCTCGGCATTCTCGGGGCACACCTCTACGGCACACCGTATGCAGACTTCCCGTACCCGCTGTTCGAAGAGAAGGGTGCGGGCAAGGAGCTCTGGATGACGGAGGTTTACTACCCGAACAGCTCGAGCTCGGCGAACCTCTGGCCGGAAGCATTGGAGGTGGCCGAGCACGTGCACCACGCGATGGTCGACGCCCAGTTCCAGGCGTACGTGTGGTGGTACATCCGCCGCAGCTACGGCCCGATCCTCGAGGACGGCACGATCAGCAAGCGCGGCTACATGCTCGCGCACTTCACGAAGTTCGTCCGGCCCGGGTTCACTCGCATCGAGGCACCGAAGGAGGCCCAGGCGGGAGTGCTGACCTCCGCGTACGCCAGCGAAGACGGCGGCCTCGTCATCGTCGCCGTCAACACCACAACAAACCCGGCGACCCAACCCATCGCCGTGCATGGACACGTCGTGAAGGCCGTGAAGTCGTGGATGACGGATGCCACGCGCAACCTGGAGCAGCAGCCGGACGTAGCAGGCCGCGGCACCGAGTTCGTCGCCTCGCTGCCCCCGCAGAGCGTGACGACGTTCGTCATCGCGTGATCAGAACCTCCGCAAGCAAGTAGAGAAGGCCGGTCGCGCGCACGTGGTGGCGCGCGACCGGTCAGACGAGGTCCAGCTCCACGGTCACGTACGAATGGGGCGGCATATCGAGCTGGAGTCCGTGCCCGAACGCGTCCTGGGTCCGCGCAACGTGGAAGTCGCGCACGGTCACCGCTTCCGGGGCCGTCGCTGTGTTGTGCGCGTTGAGCTCATCCGAGGTGAGGATCCGGCCGCGCACATCGGTGACCGTACGGCCACGCAGGTCGAGGATCACCGTGGCGGAGTCCTCTGCGGCGAGGTTCGTGACCGAGACCAGAGCCTTGTCGTCCTTCGTCGATGCCGACGCGGACACCGTGGACAACTCGACTCCATCCACGTCGTGGACGGGGACGCCCGAAAGATGCGTGGGCAGCGCCTGCGCATCGTGGTGGCCGACGTTCATCGCGAAGGCGTGATAGGTCGGCGTGAGAATGAGCTGGTTGGTCTGCGGATCGGTCAGCACGACGGATTGCAGCACGTTCACGGTCTGCGCGATGTTGGCCATGGCCAGACGGTCCGCATGGCGGTGGAACGCGTCGAAGTGCACGGTCGCGACGAGAGCGTCGCGCATGGTGTTCTGCTGGTAGAGGAAGCCCGGATTCGTTCCGGGTTCGACGTCCCACCAGGTGCCCCATTCATCCAGCACCAGGCCGATGTTCCGCTCCGGATCCTCGACGTCCATGATCGCCGAGTGCCGGGAGATGACCTCCTCGACGCGGACGGCGCGCACCATCGTGGAGTAGTAGCCGTCGGCATCGAAGCCCGTCGCGGTGCCGCGACCCCGCCAGTTGCCGCCCGGCACGGTGTAGTAGTGCAGCGAAATCGCCTCGAATGGATGCCCGCCAGAAGGCCCCTTCGCCGTCTCCATCAGCGCTTTCGTCCAGAAGTACGCCTCAGCGTCTGCGCCGGCGGCGATCCTGTAGAGGCGATTGTCGGCATGGTTGCGCAGATACGTCGAGTACTGCCTCGCGAGGTCGGCGTAGGCCTCCGCCCGCATGTTGCCGCCGCAACCCCACGGCTCGTTGCCGATGCCCCAGAACGGAACCTTCCATGGTTCGTCGCGACCGTTGCTGCGGCGCAGTGCTGCCATCGGTGAATCGTCGCCGCGGGTGAGGTACTCCACCCACTCGCTCATCTCCTGCACCGTGCCGGATCCGACGTTGCCGTTGACGTACGGTGCTGCGCCGAGAAGCTCGCATAACGCCATGAATTCATGGGTGCCGAAGTGGTTGTTCTCCACGACATCGCCCCAGTGCGAGTTCACCATTCGCGGACGTTGCTCCCGCGGTCCGACCCCGTCGCGCCAGTGGTACTCATCGGCGAAGCATCCTCCCGGCCAGCGCAGGTTGGGGATTCGCAGGTCGCGCAGCGCATCGACGATGTCGTTGCGGATGCCGCCGGTGTTGGGGATGTCCGAGTCGTCGCCGACCCAGAACCCGTCGTAGATGCACCGTCCGAGGTGCTCCGCGAAGTGCCCGTACAAGTGCCGGCTGATCGTCGCGCCGGGGATGTCGAGCTCGATCACGGCGCGCGTGGGGGAATGCATAGGTCTCCGATCGGTGGGTCTCGGCGCTCAGGTCGCGGCAACACCCTACGGTGTGCGGTGCTCGCGGTGCGCGCTACGGCTCGCCAGCCTAAGCGGGATCGGCTCATTGCTGCAACGTTGCAGAAATCTTGTCCGGATCTCTTGCGCGCGGATCCTCCCCCGTGTTTATCTTTCCTGCAACGTTGCACGCCTGGTGGATGCGCACAGACCGCGACGTCGGCAGTGAGACCACATGAACTCGCTGCATGGGCTCAGCGAAGTGGCCGAGCCGTCTCGTGATTCCGCACTGGAGAGGAATTGTTGTGAGAAGCAGAACCCGTCTGGCAGCCGCAGCTGTCGTGACAACGGCAATCGTCGCGTCCCTAGTGGGATGCTCGTCTGGAGGGTCCGGATCGTCGTCGGCGAGCAAGGACTTCACGTTCTGGTCGTTCACCGGGATCAACGCGAAGGCGGACGTCCAGGCCTATGAGAAGGCGCACCCCGGCGTCCACATCAAGCTGACCGAGGTGGGCAGTTCCACAGATACGGCGCAGGCGCTGACCACGGCCCTGGCCGGTGGCAAGGTGCCGGACCTCGTGCTGATCCAGGCAGCCGACCTGCCGAAGTTCGTCGAGAATCCCGACAACTTCGTCGATCTCAACACTCTGGGCGCGAAGAAGCTCAAGCCCGACTACGCGCCAGCGATCTTCTCCCAGTCCGTCGCCGCAGGTGGGCAGGTTCTGGGAGTGCCGACGGATGTCGGCGGCCTCGCACTGTCGTATCGCAAGAGCCTGTTCGCGGCAGCGGGGCTGCCCACCGACCCCGACCAGGTCGGCGCGCTCATGCCGGCGTGGCAGGACTTCCTCAAGGTGGGCAAGGAGTACACGGCGAAGACGGGAAAACCCTTCGTGGACAACGCCGAGACCTCGATCTTCTACCAGGAGATCGGCCAGGGATCCGAACAGTTCTATAACAACCACACACGCAAGCTCGACTACACGAACTCGCAGGTGAAATCGGCATTCGACACAGCGCTTCAGGCGGTGGATGACGGCATCACCGCCAATCTGACGTCATTCTCCACAGGCTGGGCCGCTGGTCTCCAGAAGGGTGCATTCGCGACCGTTGCCACCCCGTCCTGGATGCTCGGGACGTTGAAGACGGATGCGCCGGCCACCAAGGGAGACTGGGCGATCGCGAAGATCCCCGGCGGATCGGGCAACTGGGGCGGAAGCTATCTCGCCATCCCGAAGCGAGCCGCCCATCCGCAGGCAGCATGGAACTACATCAAGACGTCGCAGTCGCCCGAGTCTCAGCTGCAGCACTTCTTGACGAGCGGTTCGCTTCCCACGACGACCGCCAACTACACCAACCCGAAGCTGCTCGGGTCGACGGATCCGTTCTTCTCGGATGCCCCGACGGGCAAGATCTTCACCGAGGCAGTCGCGAACATGAAGTCGTTCTACGTCGGCCCTGATTCCGGGCAGATCGGCACGGACTTCTTGAACACGATCATCAATGTCGAGAACAAGAAGATCTCCTCGGCTCAAGCCTGGTCGAGCGCGCTCTCGGCGATCAAGCAGGACGTCGCCAAGTAGGAAAGGTGCGGAACGCCGCGGCGGGGTCAGATCTCGCCGCGGCATCCGACCGCGAGACATCACCATGACTGTCACCGCCACTCGCCGCCTCCGGCCGCGCTCACGTATCCGAGAGAGCGTTTTCGAGCGCTCCGCGCCTTACGTCTACGTCGCGCCGTTCTTCCTTCTGTTCGCCGTCTTCGGACTCTTCCCGATGGCGTTCACGTTCGTGATCTCGCTGTTCGACTGGAATCCGATCGGCACGAAGACCTTCATCGGATTCGAGAACTTCACGACGCTCTTCTCCGACCCACGGTTCTGGAACGCCGCGGGCAACACCCTGTCGATCTGGATCATGTCGACGGTGCCGCAACTGATCATCGCCCTGGGACTCGCCCACCTTCTGCATTTCGCACGACTGCGGTTCGCGAACTTCTTCCGGATGTCGCTGCTGGTGCCCTACATCACATCCGTCGCTGCAACGGCGATCGTGTTCGCCCAGCTCTTCGACACCCACTACGGATTGATCAACTGGGTTCTGACCTTGATTGGCGGCAGCCCTGTGAACTGGCTGGCGGGTCAGCTATCGAGCCAGTTCGTCATCGCGGTCATGGTGATCTGGCGCTGGTCCGGCTACACGACGCTGCTCTACCTGGCCGGCCTGCAGTCGATCCCGAAAGAGATGTACGAAGCAGCGTCCGTCGATGGGGCGAGCGGATGGCGACAATTCACGTCGATCACGATTCCGTCGCTGCGCCCGATCATCATCTTCACCATCATCACGTCGACCATCGGCGGTCTGCAGATCTTCACCGAGCCTCTGCTGGTGAATTCAACGGGCGGGCTCACGTGCGGAGCGGGCCGACAGTGCCAGACGCTCACTCTGTACCTCTACGAACAGGCGTTCGGCGACTACAAGTTCGGGTACGGCGCCGCCATCGGCGTCGCCCTGTTCATCATGGTCGTCGTCATCGCCGCCATCAACTTCGCACTCTCGACGCGCATGAAGGGATCCCGCTCATGACCGGGACGACGGCAGAACTGACGGCGACGGCAGACGTTTCGCCCGCGACGCCGGATTCGGGTCGACGCGATCGCGTGCGCGGGCGCCGCGGACGCATCGGCAAGGTCAGCTGGTGGGTGTACGGAATCCTGCTGCTTGCCGCGGCCGGAAGCATCTTCCCTCTGTATTGGATGTTCGTGGTCGCCTCAACGAATTCGGCGGCGGCCAGCCAGATGCCACCGCGTGTCATACCCGGTGGCAACTTCGCGCACATGGTCGGGGTCGTCTTCTCGACCGTGCCGTTCGCGCAGTCGATCCTGAACAGCGTCATCATCGCCGGGGTGGTCGCGTGCGGACAGGCCGTGCTCTGCGCGCTCGCGGGGTTCGCCTTCGCCAAGCTCCAGTTCCGCGGCCGCAACGCCTTGTTCGTGACCGTCTTGCTGACGATGACGGTGCCGGCGCAGCTTTCGATCATCCCGCAGTACATGATCATCAGCTCGTTCAATTGGGTGGACAGCCTCCAGGGCGTGATCTTCCCGGCGCTCGCCAGTGCCTTCGGCATCTTCTGGATGCGTCAGCACCTTGCCAGCACCATGGACGACGAGCTCATGGGTGCTGCACGGATCGACGGCGCAAGCAGCTGGCAGATCTTCTGGCGCATCGCCTTCCCGATCGTCAGGCCGGCGGCCTTCGTGCTCGGGTTGCTCGGCTTCGTTGCCAGCTGGAACGACTTCCTGTGGCCCTTCATCGTGCTGAAGTCACCGGAGAACTACACGGTGCAGATCGCCATCCAGGCGCTCCAGAAGAGCTACACGGTCAACCTGGGGCTGGCGATGACGGGGTCGTTTCTCGCCACGATCCCGCTGCTGTTGGTCTTCTTCTTCGTTGGACGCAGACTGGTTGCTGGGATCATGGACGGAGCCTTCAAGGGATGAGACCCACGCATTCTCCGCCCGGGCCTTGATCGCTCCGATGGCCGAACACCCTGCAGAGGAGGAAAGTGGCAGCCACGTTACGTGATGTCGCTCGTCTGGCTGGAGTCTCCTTCCGCACGGTCTCGAACGTCGTCAACGGCTACCAGTACATCAGCGACACCACGCGGTCCAAGGTCGAGGCGGCGATCGAGGAGCTGAACTACCGGCCGAACTACTCGGCACGGAGCCTTCGTCTCGGCCGCAGCAATCTCATCGGGCTTGCCGTTCCAGCGCTCACGCAGGGGTACTTCGCCGAGTTGACGTCGGAGATCATCGACACGGCGCGGGCGCGCGGAATCATCGTCCTGACCGAACAGACGAACTTGTCACGCGAGCTCGAGATCGACGCGCTCCAAGGCAGCCGACGGCAGATCACCGACGGGCTGATCATCGACCCGATAGCGCTGACGTCGGAGGATGCCGACCAATTCGTGACCCAGCGACCTGTGGTCGTGCTCGGCGAGAACGTGTTCTCGCCGAGCGTCGACCACGTCACGATGAAGAACGTGGAGGCTGCTGCCGCCGCGACGGAGTATCTGATCGGCTTGGGACGACGCAGAATCGCTCTGATCGGTACCACTTCCCCGGGCGGCGTGACCATGGGAACCTCAGCGCTTCGCACTCAGGGGTACCGGCAGGCGCTGGCTGCCCACGGCATCCCGCACGATCCCGTCCTGGAGCTGCCGGTCGGCGTGTGGGGTCGCGAGGACGGTGTGGCCGCCATCAGGTCCCTGATCAAAGCGGGTACGCCATTCGACGCCGTGTTCGCTGTCACCGATCTGCTTGCGCTGGGCGCACTGCACGAGTTGAATGCGGCGGGGCTCGACATACCGGACGACGTCGCGGTCATCGGATTCGACGATCTCTCCGATGACGTCTACGCGACACCGAGCCTCAGCTCCGTCGATGCGGGCAGGCGCAGCATTGCTGCGCTCGCCGTGGACACCTTGATGGACCGGATCGCAAACCCTGACCGTCCTCCGGTCTATCGTGAGGTGGATTTCGCGATCGTGGAGCGCGAGTCCACCCGGCGGCATTCTTGAGGCGGTGCACGGCATCCGTCCCGGCAGCGTGAGCCTGCCCTGACGACAAGCACGATGAGGAGCACTGTGCCACACCCCGAACACGATCCGAGACCTCGCAGGCAGCTCGTGCTGGACCGCCCGGCTGCAGGCTTCCTCGAGGCATTCCTGCTGGGAAACGGCTGGCTGGGTGCCAGCGTTCACGGCAGAACCGGTACCGAGCGGATCGACTTCAACGCCGACACGCTCTGGTCCGGTGGTCCCGACCTGTCATCCGCCAGAGTGCCCGACGCGGCGACCATGGCATCCCTCCGCAGCGCGATCGCTCTACGCGACTTCACGCTGGCGAATGAGCTGGGCCGGTCCCTCCAGGGCGATCGCTTCTGCCAGTCGTATCAACCCGTCGGGGCGATCGAGTGGGAGTACTCATCGCGGCGCCTCTCCGGCCCGTTTCCCGGCTCAGCCGCGGCTTCCGGTCCTGGCTCTGGTTCCGGCAGCAGCTACCGCGGCACAGAGCACTACGAACGCAGGCTCGACGTCGGCACCGCCACGGCGACGGTCACCTATGCCGACGCCGGAGCCGAGATCACGGTTCGCTCGTTCTGCAGCGCACCGGCCGGAGTCTTCGTCATGCACGCGACGGGTGACGTGGTGCCGACCGCTCCGGTGTTCACCAGCGAACACCCGGGCGTGAGAGAGCAGCTGGAGTCCATCGGGGAGGGGACGATCCTGACCGCTGTGGGACGTGTCCCGGCTCACGTCCTCCCGAACTACGTGACGGACGACTCGCCGATCGTCTACGCGGCGGACGAGCCGGACGACGCTGGGCTGGTCGACGCCGGCATGGGCTTCGCGATCGTTGCGATGTCCATGGCGGACCCCGACGGCGGATGCAGGCTGATCGTCTCCGTCGAAACAGGGTTCCGCGGATTCGACCAACGGCCCTCCGCCGATACCGTCGCGCTCGCGGCCGTCGCGCGCGCCCGAGTCGAAGCGGCATCCCACCGGACGACGGAGAGCATGCTGGCCGAGCACGTGACCGACTATCGGCGGCTGTTCGATCGCGTGCGACTCCAGGTGGCCGCCGACACCGGTCGTGAGCAGGATCAGCAGCGAGTAGATCGCGAAGTGCTGTACTTCGACTTCGGCCGCTACCTTCTCATCTCGTGTTCTCGCCCCAGCACGCAGGCGGCGAACCTGCAGGGAATCTGGAACGTCGACCGGCGGCCCGGATGGAGCTGCAACTACACCACGAACATCAATCTCGAGATGAACTACTGGGGCGCCGAACGACTGGGACTCCCCGAGACCGTCGAGCCTCTCCTTTCCTTCATTGCCGAACTCGCGAGCCGGGGACGGCGCATCGCGATGGGGATCTATGGGGCGCGCGGCGCTGCAGCACACCACAACTCTGACCTCTGGCGGTTCGCCGACGCGGTGCCGGGAGACCCGCAGTGGTCGAACTGGCCATCGGCTCTGCTGTGGCTCTCGGCGGCGGTCTGGGAGCACCGGGCGTTCGGGGCACGGGACGCGGATGACCTGCTCGATGACATCCTCACCGCATCGGCAGAGTTCGTGCTCGACATGCTCGTGCCCGATGACGACGGGAATCTCGTCATCAGCCCCTCCACGTCGCCGGAGCATTCGTTCATCTCCGAGCACGGTGCGCGTGCCGCGATCTCCGCAGGCACGACGATGGACCAGGAGCTGGCGCACGAGGTGCTGACGCGCGTCGTCCAGGTGTCGAAAGATGCAGCACTCATCGGCCGTGCAACGGCCGCTCTCGAACGGCTCGCATCTCCGGGCATCGGAAGCCACGGCCAACTGCTCGAATGGGCAGACGAGCGGATCTCGGAGGAGCCCGGTCACCGCCACCTCTCTCACCTCTTCGGGGTCTTCCCCGGCGAGCGGATAAGCGCAGGGAACGAACCCAAGCTCCTGAACGCGGCACGCGTCGCACTGCGCGACCGACTCGCGGCAGGCGGCGGGTACACGGGGTGGAGCCAAGCATGGGTGCTGTGCCTGGCGGCACGACTCGGCGACCGCGAGCTGGTCGGCGTCGCCATCGACAAGCTCATCCACGAGCTGGCTTCTCCGTCGTTGCTCGACCTGCACCCCGACGACAGTCGGCCGGAGGGCTCGCTCTTCCAGATCGACGGCAACCTGGGTGCCACGGCGGGAATCGCGGAAGCACTCGTCTCTGGCACGAGCGCTGGTGTCACACTGCTCCGAGCTCTCCCGCTGGACTGGAGCAGCGGCGAGGTGTCTGGGCTGCACTTTCCGGGAGGGAGTTGCACGCGCTTGAGGTGGGAGGATCATGCGCTTGTGGAGGCCGGAATCCTCACGTTGAACGCCGGGCCACTCGTGGTCGAGGTGCCCTCCGACGCGCTGTCCACCTTCACCGTGGAGGATGCGGCCGGCGAATCGGTACCGTTACTGGCCTCCGCGGAGCGCTCGACCCGCCGTGTCCGGCTCACCTGGGATACGCGTGCTGAAGGACTCTATCTCCTGCGGAGGCAGCCGCACCGAAAGGATGCCGAGCGGCCGGGGAGCCCCGCGTGAAAATCATCGCCAAGAATTTGTGATTGCGCGAAAATTCCTGCCAAAACTCCTTGACACCCGGATGGGAGGGGAGAAATCTCGTCAGGGGTACCCGCAGTGTTGCGGGTCGTTGAAGGAGCAAGCATGAATCACTCATCGTCCGAGCCGGACAACGCCCCTCAGTCCCCCGCCACCGGCGCTGCGTTCTCCCGCGGACCCGGTATGTCCCGCCGGGCGGTGCTCACCGCCGGGGTGGGAGCAGTCGCGGGATTCGCCCTCGCCGGAGCCGGCCTCGGAGCCGCAGCCCTTCCGGCATCCGCCACTCCGCCGTGGTGGGCGAAACTGTCGCTGCGCCAGCAGGCCGGCCAGCGCGTCATCTACTCGTACCCGGGCGCGACTCCGCCGCAGTCCCTCTTCGACGCCATCGCCGCGGGTGAGGTCGGCGGTGTGATCTTCTTCGGTGAGAACATAATGAGCCTCACCCAGATCGCAGGCGTCGTCTCCGACCTGCGCGCGGCACAGGCATCCTCTCCGGTCAAGGAGCCGCTGCTGTTCATGACCGACCAGGAGGGTGGCTACATCCGCAGGCTGCGTGGACAGCAGCCGATCCTGTCCGAGAAGCAGATCGGTCTGCAGCCGGACCCGGATGCCGCAGCCACCGCAGCGGGAGCGGGCGCGGCTGCCGCGCTCCGCAACGTGGGCATGAACCTCAACCTCGCCCCGGTGCTCGACGTGTTCCGCACTCCGGGCGACTTCGACGACCAGTGGCAGCGTTCGTACAGCTCGGATCCGGTGCTCGCCGGCCGCCTGGGGGCCGACATGGTCACCGCCCAGCAGGGCGCGGGCGTGGCAGCGACGGCGAAGCACTTCCCAGGACTGGGCGCCGCGACCCAGGCGCAGAACACCGACCTCGGGCCGGTCACTCTCACCCAGCCGCTGAGCGAGCTGCGCGGAGTCGACGAGTTCGCGTTCTCCCCCGCGATCGCGGCGGGAGTGCAGCTCGTGATGACCTCGTGGGCGATCTACCCCGCGATCGATGCGACGTATCCGGCCGGTCTGTCGACCACGATCGTGCAGGGCGAGCTGCGCGGACGCCTCGGATTCGGCGGTGTGACGATCACGGATGCCCTCGAGGCCGGCGCCCTGGATGCGTTCGGAGACACCGGTGCCCGCTCGCTGCTCGCCGCAGAGGCAGGAATGGACCTGCTGCTGTGTTCCGCCCGCGACATGAGCCAGGGACAGGATGCCCTCGACGCGATCACCACGGCCGCCGGCGATGGCACGCTGAACCCCGGTCACTTCAAGCAGACGCTGCGCCGTGTGCAGTCGCTGCGCGCGAGCCTGTTCTGATCCAAGGCGACCGCACGCCCGCCCGTGACGGCGAGAGTGCATGCCCGCCCGGAGAGCGTGGGGTTTACCCGCTGTCTCGGGGCGAGTGTGCAGTCTCGCGGTGAGCAGCAACCTCGGACCCACCGGGCGACGCCTGCGAATTATTGTGAACGTATGTCCGTGCTCTCCATCGTCATCCTGCTGCTGATGGTCGTCGCCCTGATCGACGCCATCCGCATCGACGACAGCCGGGTGAAGTACATGCACAAGATCGTGTGGATCCTGCTGATCATCTTCATCCCGCTGATCGGAATCGTGCTGTGGTTCGCGCTGGGACGATCGTACGAGGGCGCTTCGCGACCGATCCGGATGCCCCGGCGCCGGCCGCAGGCATCCGCGCCACGGATGTCCGCCCCGATGGGCACTGCGACAGTCACCGTGCAACCGGTGCCGTCCCGCGACGGACGCTCGACCGAGCAGCAGCTGGCCGATCTCGAACGGGAGATCGAGGAGGACAAGCGTCGTCGCGCCGCTCTGGAGCAGCGTCGTAACGACGACACCGGCACCCCCGCCGCCTGAGCCGCGGACCCGCGCCGCGGCTTGAGTGTCAGTCCGCGCCGAGATCGAACGCGGCCGCCTCGTTCGCGGCGTCCACTTCGGCCTGCTCGGTCGATTCGCCCGGGCCTGCGCTGATCTCGCCCGCCTCGCCCGCGCCGAGGTCGCCGACCAGCAGCGCGGTCGCGCCGCCGATCACGCCGGACGCCGAGTACTGCTCGAGCCGGGCACGGGAGTCGGCGATGTCGAGGTTGCGCATCGTGAGCTGGCCGATGCGGTCCTCCGGCTCGAACGCGGCATCCCCCACCCGCTCCATCGACAGCTTGTCGGGGTGGTAGCTCAGCGCCGGTCCGCTGGTGTCGAGGATCGAGTAGTCGTCGCCACGCCGCAGCCGCAGCGTCACCTCGCCGGTCACTGCGGAGCCGACCCAGCGCTGGATGCTCTCCCGCAGCATGAGCGACTGCGGATCGAACCAGCGGCCCTCGTACATCAGCCGGCCGAGCCGGCGGCCCTCGTTGTGGTAGTTCGCGACGGTGTCCTCGTTGTGGATCGCGTTCAGCAAGCGCTCGTAGGCGATGTGCAGGAGCGCCATACCCGGCGCCTCGTAGATTCCGCGGCTCTTCGCCTCGATGATGCGGTTCTCGATCTGGTCGCTCATGCCGAGCCCGTGTCGTCCGCCGATGGCGTTCGCCTCCAGCACGAGAGCGACCGGGTCGTCGTACTCGACGCCGTTCAGCGCGACCGGGCGTCCCTGCTCGAACCGCACACGAACATCCTCTGCCGCGATCTGCACGTCATCACGCCAGAACGCGACCCCCATGATCGGCTCCACGATGGTCATCGGGGTGTCGAGCTGCTCGAGCAGCTTCGCCTCGTGCGTTGCACCCCAGATGTTGGCGTCGGTCGAGTACGCCTTTTCGACGGATGCCCGATACGGCAGGTCACGCGCCTGCAGCCACTCGCTCATCTCCTTGCGTCCACCGAGTTCGGAGACGAAGTCGCGGTCGAGCCACGGCTTGTAGATGCGCAGCCGCGGGTTCGCCATGAGGCCGTAGCGGTAGAACCGCTCGATGTCGTTGCCCTTGTAGGTGGATCCGTCGCCCCAGATCTCGACGCCGTCCTCGAGCATCGCGCGCACCAGCAGTGTGCCGGTCACGGCCCGCCCGAGCGGGGTGGTGTTGAAGTACGTCTTGCCGCCGGAACGGATGTGGAACGCGCCGCACTGCAGTGCGACGAGTCCCTCCTCGACGAGAGGGAGCTTGCAGTCGACGAGCCGGGAGAGTTCTGCCCCGTACTGTGCCGCGCGACCGGGAACGGCTTCGACATCCGGCTCGTCCGGCTGACCGAGGTCGGCAGTGTACGTGCAGGGGATCGCACCCTTCTCACGCATCCACGCGACGGCGACAGACGTGTCGAGGCCACCGGAGAACGCGATGCCGACGCGTTCGCCGACGGGAAGGGATGCGAGCACTTTGGACATGCCTTCAAGAATATGGGGCCGCGGGCCGAGCATCCGCCGCGAAGAACTTCGCGACCCATGTCGACTTCCGTGCGCGAGAGGCGACGCGATAGTAAGAGGGTGCGTTTCGCATCCACGACGAACGAGGAGACAACCATGAAGTACATGCTGATCATGCGAGCCACCGACGCCGCCAAGGAGGCGTACGAGGAGATGGACTTCAACGAGGTCATCACCAAGATGGGTCAATACAACGAGCAGCTCGTCAAGGCCGGCGTGCTGCTGGCCGGCGAGGGACTGTCGGACGACGTCGACACGACCGGGTTCGTGGTCGACTTCTCCAGCACGCCGCCGGCGGTGACAGACGGCCCCTATGGGGAGACGCACGAGCTGTTCAACGGGTTCTGGATCCTCCAGGTGAACTCCAAAGAGGAGGCCGCCGAGTGGGCGAGCCGTTGCCCGCTCGGTCCCGGCTCGAAGCTCGAGGTGCGCAGGGTGACCGACGAGAGCGACTTCGCTGACTTCGCCGACAACGAGTACCTCCAGAAGCAAGCCGAGTGGCGCGCGGCGGCCGAGAACGCCTGACGGGCGGGGCGTAGGGGCAGCGATGAACAAGATCCCGGCGAGGGTCGACGCCGTCTGGCGTATCGAGAGCGCACGCATCGTCGCCACGCTCGCCAAGGTGACCGGCGACGTCGGCCTCGCCGAGGATCTCGCACAGGAAGCACTCGTCCAGGCGCTGCAGCAGTGGCCGCGGGACGGCGTTCCCGACAACCCCGGCGCTTGGCTCACGGCGGTGGCCAAGCGTCGTGCCATCGACCAGTGGCGTCGCGGCGAACGACGCGACGACCGCTATCGCGCGATTGCGGCGACGCTTGAGACGGCATCCGAGGATGTCTGGGAGCCGATCGACGACGACGTGCTGCGGCTCGTCTTCACGGCCTGCCACCCGGTGCTCTCGCGCGAGGCACAGGTGGCGCTCACGCTCCGCATCGTCGCGGGCCTGAGCACGGAGGAGATCGCGCGCATGTACTTCGTGCCGGTCGCGACCGTTCAGCAGCGCATCGTGCGGGCGAAGAAGACGATCGCGGAGGCCCGTGTGCCGTTCGAGACGCCGGATCCTTCGGAGTGGAAGGCGCGTCTCGATGGAGTGCTGAGCGTCGTGTATCTGGTGTTCACCGAAGGATATGCGGCGACATCCGGAAGCGAGTGGATGCGCGCTGACCTGGCGAATGAGGCGCTTCGCCTCGGCCGCATGGTCGCCGGGCTTCTGCCGCGAGAGCCGGAGGTGCACGGCCTCGTCGCGCTGATGGAGCTCCAGGCGGCGCGGTTCGGGGCACGTACGCATTCGGACGGCACCCCCATCCCGCTGGTCGAGCAGGACCGGACCCGCTGGAACCGGGCCCAGATCACTCGTGGGCGAGCGGCGCTCGCCCGGGTCGACGCGCTCGGTCGCGGACGAGGCCCCTACGCGCTGCAGGCCGCGATCGCGGAGTGCCATGCGGTCGCTCCGAGCGCGGACCAGACCGACTGGGCCCGCGTCGTGCTGCTGTACGAGGCACTCGGCCGGCTCGCGCCGAACCCGGTCGTCGAATTGAACAGGGCCGCCGCAGTCGCGATGGCGACGGGTCCGGCGACTGCGCTGCAGATCGTCGACCGCCTGGCAGAGCAGGGCGCGCTCCGCGGGTCGCACCTGTTGCCGAGTGTGCGCGGTGAGTTGCTCGCACGGCTGGGCCGCACCGACGAGGCGGCGTCCGAGTTGCGGGCGGCTGCTGCGCTCGCCGGGAACGAGCGGGAGCGCGAGTTCCTGCTCGCGAAAGCCGCGCGACTCTGAGACCGGGGCCCTGCGACACGCTGTGCTGGAGCCCCTCGCCGACCCGGGCTATTCGGGCAGCGTGACCACCTGGCCGGCGAAGGCGAACCCGCCGCCGAAACCGAACAGCAGAGCTCGGCCACCACGCGGGAGTTCGCCGCGGTGCCACGCCTTGGAAAGTCCGAGCGGCACGCTGGCCGCCGACGTGTTGCCGGACTCCTCGATGTCGTGGATCACGATCTGCTTGCCCGTCGCGCCGACCGCCTTCGCGAGTGGCTCGATGAGGCGCAGGTTGGCCTGGTGGAACGCGACGACGTCGATGTCGTCGATGGTCACGCCGGCGACTTCCAGTGCACGCCGCACGTGGGATGCGGCCTTCGTGAGTGCCCAGCGCATGATGCCCTGCCCGTCTTGCGAGAACACCTGCGGATCCCCGTCGATCACGACGGCGTTCGTCATGCCCGGCACCGAGCCCCACACCACTGGTGACACCTTGGGCTCGTCGGAGGCGACCAGCACTGCCGCGCCCGCGCCGTCAGCAGTGAGGATGCAGGTGCGCCGGTCGCTCCAGTCCGTCACGTCCGACAGTCGCTCGGCGCCGATGACCAGCGCGCTCTCTGCGGAGCCCGAGCTGATCGCCAGGTCGGCGATGGCGACGGCGTGCTCGAATCCGGAGCATGCGGTGTTGATGTCGATGACGGCGGGGCCGGGCATGCCGAGCGCGTCTGCCACGCGAGCCGCTGTGAACGGTGTGCGGTCGACGAGTGTCGTGGACGCGAGAACGATGAGTGAGACCGACTCGAGGCCGGCATCCTCTAGTGCCATGCGGGCCGCTTCGGTGGCCATGCTCGCAACGGTCTCTGAGCTGTCGGCGATGTGTCGCTCACGGATGCCCGTACGCGTGCGGATCCATTCGTCGCTCGTGTCGACGGTTTGCGCGAGCTCTTCGTTGGTGAGGATTCGTTTGGGCTGGTAGTGCCCGAATCCGGCCAGTCGTGATCCACGTGGAGTACGAGCGCTCATGTTGCGACTCTAGAGACCGGCGCATGCGCGTCGCAAAATACGTCGGTGCGTGGAATGCAATAGCGCGATGCGGCTGGCGCGACGTGGCGGTACGTCCGACGGGACTCGCGTTGTCGCTGGCGCGGCCGGTTTGTCCGGTGGCGTGGCCGGCGTGGTTCGGGGGCGGACCGGTTGGTCCGGTGGCGTGGTCGGGGTGGTTCGGGGGCGCGCCCGTTCGTCCGGTGGTGCGGTCGGGTGGTTCTGGGCG
>Ga0164242_10004237_pt1 | contig 16143 bp, 12 predicted proteins | sample OricomgcompostMG_FD_108783 | JGI IMG/M metagenome (GOLD analysis project Ga0164242, IMG submission 108783) | Miracle-Growth compost microbial communities from Emeryville, California, USA - Original compost - Miracle growth compost (MG) ... | reverse complement strand
GGCGTTCGCCGTGGTCAGCGTGGTACGCGAGAGCGCGGGCGACGAGGAGAACGATCTGCGGCGCTGGGCCGGTCTGGGTCGGCGTTACCCGTTCATCGGGGTGGTCTTCGCACTGTTCCTGTTGGCATTCGCCGGGATCCCGTTGACCAGTGGCTTCGTCAGCAAGTTCGCGGTGTTCAAGGCCGCGGCGGTCGGCGGCGCCGCCGAACTGGTGGTGATCGGTGTGATCGCGAGCGCCATTGCCGCGTATTTCTATGTCCGGGTGATCGTGCTGATGTTCTTCACCGAAGCGCCGGAGGATGCCCCGGTGGTCCAGATGGGTGCATTGAGCCGGGCAATGATCGTGCTGACGGCGGTGGTGACGCTGTTGTTGGGCGCGGTGCCTCAGCCGCTGCTGAATCTGGTCGACAGCGCCGGTCAGTTCGTGCACTGAGCACCCTGACTCGATCGGCTCAGTCCACGCGCATGGTGCCGTGGTTCAGGTAACGGCTATGCCAGGACAGCGATTCGTCGATCAGATGCGGCGTGTGTCGCCCGTAGCTGCCGGCCATCGCCCGCTGCAGGTAATCCTCCAACTGCGGCCGGAAGTCGGGATGGCAGCAGTTGTCGATGATCTTGCGGGCACGCTGTTTCGGTGACAGCCCTCGCAAATCGGCCAGCCCTTGTTCGGTGACGATCACGTCCACGTCATGCTCGGTATGGTCCACGTGCGACACCATCGGCACGATCGCCGAGATGGCTCCGCCCTTGGCCGTCGACGGGCTCAGGAACATCGACAGATAACCGTTGCGCGCGAAATCGCCTGAGCCACCGATACCGTTCTGAATTCGGCTGCCCATCAGGTGGGTGGAGTTGACGTTGCCGTAGATGTCGGCCTCGATCATGCCGTTCATCGCCAGGCACCCGAGCCGACGGATCAGCTCGGGATGATTGCTGATCTCCTGGGGACGCAACACGATCCGGTCGCGGTAGTCGGCCACATGCTCATTGAAGTACTGCACCGTCTGCGAACTCAGTGAGAACGCCGTCGCCGAAACAGCTACCAGCTTGCCGGAGTCAACCAAGGAAAGCATGCCGTCCTGGATCACCTCGGTGTAGGCGGTGAGGTTCTCGAACGGGCCGGCCTCCAACCCGGCCAACACCGCATTGGCGACGTTGCCGACCCCGGATTGCAACGGCAACAAGCTCTTCGGCAGTCGGCCCGCGGCTACCTCGGCGGCGAAGAAGTCCAGCACGTGCCCGGAGATCTGGTGTGAGATCGCGTCGGGCGAGGTGAAGGCGGCGTTGCGATCGGGCGCATTCGTCTCGACGATGGCCGCGATCTTCTCCGGCGGACAGTGTAGATAGGGCACGCCGATCCGGTCGGCGGCCGCGGTGATCGCGATCGGTACCCGGTGTGGCGGCAGCGCGGTGCCGTAATAAACATCGTGCATGCCGTGCAGGTGTTCGGACTGCCAGGAGTTGACCTCCAGGATCACCCTGTCGGCCTGATCGATCCAGGTCTTGTTATTACCCACCGACGATGACGGGATGAGCTCGCCATGCGCGGTGATGCCGCAGACCTCGACGAGCGCAACATCGAGATGCCCCAGAAAGCCCTGCCACACCTGCTGCGCCACGTGTGAGAGGTGGATGTCCAGGTACTCCATCCGGCCCTCGTTGATCTTCTGCCGGGACACCGGGTCGGACTGGTAGGGCAACCGCAGTTCGATGCCATCGGTGGCCGCGAGCGCCCCGTCGAGTTCGGGTGCCGTCGACGCTCCCGTCCACACCCCTACCCGCATCGGCCGGCCGGCGGCGTTGGCTTCGGTGATGCGGGCAGCCAGCGCCGCCGGGACCGCTTTGGGATAGCCTGCGCCGGTGAATCCGCTCATCCCGACGTTGTCGCCGGCGGCGATCATCGCCGCAGCATCCGCAGCGGTACACACCTTGCGCGCCAGTTCGGCGCAGGCGATCCTCGAACTATCAGGCATGGCGGTCTCCAGCGATAGGCATTGCCATCATCATGTACCCGTGACCAAGCCGGCGTTTGAGAAATTCCCCAGCTCACAGCGATAAGCTGACAGGCTCAAGTACAGAGCATCCGGCCCGCCAGGTTAGGTTCACTCATGAGCGTCGTTCTGACCACTGACCACGGCCCCGTCCGCGTCATCACCCTGAACCGGCCCGAGGCGCGTAACGCCTTGAGCCGTGAACTCATTGGTGCCCTGTACGGCGCGCTGATCGCGGCCGACCGCGATGACTCGGTACGTGCAATCGTACTGACCGGTGCCGATCCGGCGTTCTGTGCGGGCGTCGACCTGAAACAGGCGGCGGCCGAGGGCATGGCCTACTTCGGCGAATTCCAGACCCAGAACTGCATCACCGCGGCGGGCGAACTGCGCACACCGCTGGTCGGTGCCATCAACGGCGCCACCTTCACCGGCGGGCTGGAACTGGCGCTCGGCTGCGATTTCCTGGTGGCCTCTCAGCGCGCCGTGTTCGCCGACACCCATGCCCGCGTCGGGATCCTGCCCGGCGGTGGGATGACCGCTCGGCTGCCCCATGTCGTCGGCGCGGCAATGGCCCGCCGGCTGTCGATGACCGGTGAGGTGATCGACGCGGTGCGTGCCGAGAGGATCGGTCTGGTCACCGAAGTCGTTGCGCACGAGGAACTTCTGCCACGTTCGTTGGTGCTGGCGACGCAGATCGCCGAGGTTCCGGGGCCAACGATATCGGGGCTCAAGGAGATCTATCGTCGTGGCTCGGCGACGGTGCTGAATCCGGCACTGGCTGCCGAGCAGGACATCGCCGGTTCCCAGGCCCGGGATTTCTCCGGTCTGGATGACCGGTTTCAGGCCGTCTCGAAGCGCAACAAGGGACAGCTGTAGGCCACCACTGCGCGCTATGTCACCCGGGATAATCGGAACGGCATTTCGATCACCAACGGCTGGTTGACACCACAACCACCACTGACGCCGACCGTTCGATCCCAGCCCGAGAATGTGGACACCGCATCGAAACTCGGCGAACCGGACAGCTCCGGAGAGAAGTAGAGCAGCTGATCGGCGGGCGCCGCGGCACCGTTCTTGCAGGGCTCCCAATTGTCGAAATGTCGTCGAACCGACCACAGTCCGGCGGCATCACAGCTGATCGGAGCCTGCCAGCCCGCACTGCTGGCGACCTGGCCGGCACAGTCCGGCGGTGACGCGGTGTCGCATGACGTGGTGACCGTCCATGTGCTGGTGACCGTTGCTTCGTCGTGATAGACGTCGTTGGTTTTGGCCCACACCCCATCGGAGATGGCACTGTAGCGGCCGTTGAGCAGCGGGTCGCAAAACCCTGCGTGCGCCTGAGGTACTGTCCCGAACGTTACGAATACCGCTGCAACACAAAGGAATAATACCCAGGATGGAGTTGACCACCTATGCCGGAACGAGCGGAGGATCATCCGAGCAATCATGAATTCTTCCTCATCACCAGGTCTTTCCATGACTTGTCCGGTGGCCACGCAACCAGATCCGTCTGCCGGAACGTCTGCCCGGAGGGCGCGACGTAGCGTCCAGAGCCGGGGTCGTAGGTCGCAAAGGCGATCGAAGGCTGCGCGCCGGCGGTGCCACCGCGCAAACCGCTCGGAGCCGCGGGCGTTGCGCCTGACGGCGGGGGCGGTGAGGCCGGTGGCAGATCCGTGGGAGCGGTCGGGGCATCCGCGGGCGCGGGCGACATCGGCGGTGTGACCGGCGTATCGGCCGGTGCGGGAGGTGTGCCGTCCGTCGGTCCGTACAGGTGCGTGTCGCGGTTGGCCCGATCGTCGGGCGGAACGCCCTGCGCGATCAGACTGGGGTCCAATGGATACGGGCCGAGCATGTGCTCGCGCATCGCCAGCGGTTGGTACGGTTTGTCGCTGTCACAGATGGCCACCGTGGGCGCCCGTTTTCCGGGCTTGCCCATACACGGGTAATTCCGGGCACCCCGAACCGCTATCGAAGAGTCCTGGGGCAGTTTGCAGTACAGGCCGTCAGGGGTGTCCACCTCGGTGGTGTCTTCGGGGGAACGCCACATGTTCGGCGGTAAGAATCCGACCGTGCAGGTCGGTGGGTCGCCCAGGGTCAGCGTGAAGTCACCCTGCCCCAGTCCGGTCGGATTGTGGTCGGGCGCCTCCGATATCAGGTTGGCCATGAACGGCGGAAGCAGCACCAGTACCTGCTCAAGACTGGGCCGATAGGTGACCGCGATCTGACCTATCGATGTCATATTGGCCAGCAGTACCGGCAGGGTCGGTTTGAGTTGTTCGATCAGCCGTGTCGCCTCATCGAAGGTGGCCGGTCCATCCCGAACTATGTTGCGCCACTGCGGATCGTCGTCCGCAAGTTGGCGGGTGACCCCGGCCAGACTGCGCGCCCAGGTGCGAAGATTGCCGGTGGTGCTTGCCTGCGAGTCCAGTAGGGGCGCACTATCTTCCATGAGTTTTCGGGTCTGGTCACCGACGCCTTTCGCATGCCCGGCCACGGTGGCCGCGGAATCGATCAACGACCCGATGTCATATCCCGCTCCGTTGAAGGCTTTGAACGACTCATCCATCAGGGCACCGAGCTTGTCTTTGGGGATGCTCTTGAGCAGCGCGCTGGTTTGATCGAGGAGCGGACCGACCTGTTGCGGCACCGATGTTTTCGCCACCGGTATCACCGAACCGTCGTGCAGATAGGGCGGAGTGTCACCGCGGGGCCGAAGGTCGACGTACTGCTCGCCGATCGCCGAGACGCTGTGTACCTCTGCAGTCAAGTCGGTCGATATCTTCGGCGATTCATCAAGGGACAGAATCGCTTTTGCGCCCCGTCCAGCCAGATCGATATCGGTGACCTTACCGATCTGCACACCACGGTAGGTCACGTTGGCGAACCGGTACAGCCCACCGGTCGATGAAAGTTCCACGGTCACCCGGATGCGACCGATCCCCATCAGCGCCGGTGCCTGCATGTATACCGTGACCATCGCCAACAGACCCAGTATCGACCCGACGGCGAAAATCGTCAGTTGTGCACGGACGAACCGGGTGAGCATTACCGCACACTTCCCTCGGCCGGCGCGGTTGGGGTGGGCGTGGGGATCGACGGGTGCACTCCCCCGGGCAACATCAACGGCGGACCGGCCGGTGGTGCTGGTGGCGGGACCTCGCTGCCGGTGGGCGGGATCGCGGTCAGAACGCCCATGGGGTTCTTGGTGTAGTACCAGTCATAGCCCGGATCTCCTGGCGCCGGTACGAGTTCGGCGCCGGGTACACCCCAGCGGGTACCCAGGAAGGCGGTCTTCTTCAGCCGGGGGACGGTGATGTCGGCGACGGCGAACAAGTTCAGGTAGTCCCCCTTGAGGCCGCGATCGATGATGTTCTGGCCGTACGGAAACACGGTCGCGAAGGTGAGACCGTCGTCGATGGCGGGGCCGACGTCGGCCAGTGCACGAATCGTCGGCTCGAGGTCCTTAAGGTTTTTCACCAGGTCGTCTTGAACATCACCGACCAGGGCGGTCGCGGTGTCGCTGAAGGTTCCGAGTTTCTTGAGCGCGGTGACGATCCGTGGTTCTTCCGCGACCAGAACCGCCAGCGCGGCCGGTAGCGACCGCAGAGTCTGGACAATGACGTCGTGCTGTCCGTTCAGGATTGCCGCGAAGCGGTTGAATTGTGTGATCGTGGCGATCATGTCGCCGCGCTGTCGATCCAAGACACCGACGAACGTGTCCAGGCGGGTGATCAGGTCACGCACGGCATCCTGGTGTCCGGACAGCGCAGCGTTGAAATTGTGGACGATGTCGCCGATTTGGCCCAGGCCACCGGCATTCACCATCGCCGACAGCGACGAGAGGGTCTGTTCGGTTGACGGGTAGGTCGAGGATTTGTTCAGCCCAATGGTGCTACCCGGTGCGATGCGCCCGACCGCTGGTTGGCCAGGTGGCGGGCTGAGTTGCAGATGCATCGAACCCAAAAGACTGGTTTGGCCGATCGTCGCCACGGCGTTGGCCGGTACCACCGTCCCCGCTTTCACCCGGACCTCGACATCGGCGTGCTGGCCCTGCAGCGTCATCGGCCCCACGCTGCCAACCACGACGTCGTTGATCATCACCGGCGAATTCGACTCCAGTGTCGCGACATTGGCGATCTCCACGTGATAAGTGCTGTCGCCGGAGCCGGTGCCTTGTGCGCCCGGCAACGGCAGCGAATTCACGCCATGGAAGCTGCAGCCGGTCAAGGTCAGTACGGTCGCGGTGTTGACGGTCACCACCATATGGGCGAGTCGGCGTCCGATCACGGGTGCGGTTACCCCCTCGGGTGTAGGCGGCGTATCGGCCGGATTGGAGGGCGGGTCGGGCAGCAGCAGGTTTCCCAGGCTCGGTGGTCCGACATCGCCGTGGAAACCGGTGTACGCCGAAACGGCCGGAGATTCCTGCGCCGGCCCCGCCTTCGGCCCCTCGCCGCCGGGTGCCAACGCGGGCTCGGTGTAGATGACATTGGTCGATGCCGGGGCGAGGATCGGGTTGATCGGGAACGGAACGTTGTTGAAGTTCATCTGTTCCAGTGCCGGGCCGAGATACTGGGCACACAGCTTCGCCGTTTCGGGCGCGGTGGTGTTCTTGACCGCGCCGATTGCGCCGCAGATGAATTGCACCGGATTGGAGAAGTTGTTGAACGATACCGATCCCAGGATCGTCCCACTGTCGGCGTCGTAGTCGGCGTACCCGTTGGCGATGGCGGTGCCTGCCACATGCAGGAGCTGTTCCAGATCCTTGCGATGGTCAACCAGGTTGCTGGTGACGTCGGCCAGTCGTTGAACTTGCTCGCTGGTCTTGTCGCGGGTATCCACGAGAAAACCGTGAACATCGCCGATCGCCGAGGAGAGCGTCTTGAGCGCCGTGTCCAAATCGGATCGGTTGTCGCTGAGCACGCTGGTCAATGTGGCGAATCGCCCCTGAAATTCCACGATCTGGGTGCTGATGTCCCGTAGCGCACCGACCAGTGTCCGCAGATTCTTGATTGTTCCGGCGATATTTCCACTGCCCTGGGCCAGAACCCTTCCCACGCTGGACAACTGGGCCAGGGTCTGACGGAGTTTGTCTCCGTTGCCGTCCAGTGCGCCGGCCGCACTGTTGATGAAGCGCGCAATCGCCGGGTTCGAAACCTTGCTGTGGGGGCCCAGTTCGGTGGCCAGCCGCATCAACTGGGCCTTGACCTGATCCCACTCGACCGGCACGGCCGTGCGGTCGATGGGAATCACGGCGCCATTGGCCATTGTCGGGCCGCTCGTATCGGGATCGGTGGACCTGTAGGCCGGCGTCAGTTCGACGTAGCGTGCCGAAATCAGGTTCGCCGCAACGATGACCGCTTTGGCGTCCGCCGGTATCGGCACGTCACGATTGACCTGCAATGTCATGTTGACCCGGTCACCATCGGGGGTGATCGCGGTGATGTCACCGACCTTCACTCCGGCCACCCGTACCTCATCGCCCGGGTAGATGGCGGTGGCCGAGGTGAAGTAGGCAGTGATGGTCCGTGGCGCAAAACATATTTCGCGGACCAGCGTGACCGCACCGCCGACGATCAACACCACCAGCGACACCGCGATCGCCAATGTCGCACGACGCCGGGTCACGGAGTACCCCACCGTTCTTGCGGCTGTGGAATACCGTTGCGAGGCAACGGGAACTCTGCCCGCGGACCCGCGCTATCCGGTGGCTGTCCGGCGTTGGCGCCGCGGCGGAAGCCGAAGGCATAGTCCAGGAACGGCTGCAGCAGTTGCGGCATCGACAGGTTGGCGATCATGGCTTGGTAATACGGACCGCTGGACACCAGTTCACCGGTAGTGAGTTCGTACTTCGCCAAGCCCGGGATGGCCTTGGCGATGTTGTCCCGGTTCTTCTGCAGGATGGCGGTCACCGCGTTGAGCTTGTCCAGGGTTGGTGCGAGCTTGGTGCGGTTGTCGTGTACCAAGGCCGACAGTTGGCGGGCGACCGCCGAGGTGTTGGCAAGCAACTCGACGATCTGTTGCCGTACCCGTACCAGCACATCGAGCAGATCGTTGGCGTTGAGGATCAATGCATTGACTTCCTGGCTACGCGCCGACAGGATCGCGCTGACGTCACTGACGTTCTTGAACAGGTCCCCCAGGGTCTGGTTGCGGGCGTTGAGCGCCCGCGACAGTCGGGTGACGCCGTCGAACGTGGTGCCCAGTTCGGGTGCGGCGGCGTCGATGGAGGTCGAGAGGGCATCCAGCGACTGGTTGAGGGTGTCGGTATCGGTGCCGGTCACGTCGGTGGTGAGATCTCCGACGGCTTCGGTCAACGAATAGGGAGAGGACGTCCGGTTCACCGGAATGATGTCGGTGGAGCGCAGCTTGCCGGGCCCCAATGCGTCCACGGTCAGCACCCGTTGGCCCAGTAACGAACCGGTCCGGATATGGGCACGGCTGTTGGTACCCAACACGATCGCCGCATCCACCCCGAAGCTCACCAATGCCCGACCGTCACGCAGCATCACATCCGATACGGTGCCGACTTTGATACCGGAGACAGTGACATCGTTTCCGGCGGCTATGCCACCCGCTTGGGCGAACAGCGCGTGGTATCGGATCTGCTTTGCCTGAGCGACAAGCTGCTCGGGGTGCAGACCCACCGCCACGATCAACAGCGCCAGGACGACGCCGAGGATCCCTCGGCGAATGAGCTTGGTCCCGCGGTATTTCAGCATCAGTGGTCGGCGCACCTTCCGGTCTCTTGGCGCATCCACGGAAACATCGCCGTACGGCCCTGAAGATCGGTGACGCGTACCGCCACCCCGCACAGGTAGTAGTTGAAGAAGCTGCCGTAGGCACCCAGGCGGGCGAGTTTGCGGTAGTTCTCCGGGGCCTTCTGCAAGCTGACGTCGACGTGGTCTTTCAGCGCGTCAAGGTTGGGCGCCAGCCGGCTGAGTTGTTCGACCGTGCCCGCCAACGGGCGACGCGAGGACGTCAGCAGATCCGCCAACGAGGCGGTTCCGGTGTCCAGTGCGGTGATCGCCGCGCCGACCGGATCACGGTCGGCCGCCAGTTGACCGACGAAGGTATGTAGTCGGTCGACTGTCGCCGCGAATTGATCGCCGTTTTTCGATAACGTACCGATCGCCGTGTTGAGGTTGTCGATCAATTGCTGCACTACCTGGTCGTTGTCCGCCAGATCGGCGGTGAACGACGAGGTGTGCGACAACAGCGATTGCAAGGCGCCGCCCTGCCCCTGCAGCACCTGCAGCAATGACTGGGTCAGGGCATTCACATCATCGGGATTGAGCCCCTGGGTCACCGGACGAAGACCCCCGAGCAGCATATCCAAATCCATTGCAGGAGAGGTTCGTTCGATGGGAATCTGTGCGTCCGCGGCCAGGATCGTCGATGCACCGGGGCCCGTGGTCAAGTCCAGATAGCGGTCCCCGACCAGATTCAGGTAGCGCACATCCGCTCTGGTTCCGCTGGTCAGTACCGCAGTGCGGTCCGCGTCGAAGGACACCAGCACGGTCTTGTCGGGCCGCAGTACCACGGCGTCGACCGTGCCTACCCGGATGCCGGCCACGCGTACCGAGTCACCGGCCTTCAACCGCGACGCGTCGGTCAGTACCGCCGAATAGTCGGTGGTGGATCCAGAGCGATACTGGCCGAAAATGGCGAAGAGACATACCGTCAGCAGTCCCATCACCACGACGAAGATGCCGAATTTGACTGCCGGACCCCGGCCCGACGTCCTCATCCGGGCTGTCCGATCTGGGCACTGTTACGCGGCGGCCCCGCCAGCGGACCGAACAGCCACTGTTTGAGTGAATCTGCGTTCAGCACAATGCCCTGGTTGCCATAGCGGCCCGGGTCGATTCCGACATCGGCCACCACATACGGCGGCCTGGCCTCGAACGGCACATTCGGCAGTCCGGCCACACATTGCGGACCCCCGGTTGCCGCAACCTTGGGCAGATCCGTTGGGTACCTGTAACGTTCGCGCCCCATGGTGAATCCCGCATCCACCATCGCCCCGGGCATTTGTGGATTCGGGATGTAGGCCCCCTGGACCAAGCCGCCCAGTAGGCAATACAGCGCATCATGGTATTGGTTGGTCAGGTCGGTGGTCGGCGCCAACAGATGCACGACGTCGGCGAGTTGCCTGCCGTTGGTCGCCAGTACATCGTTGCCGCTGCCCGCAAGCCCAATGGTGCTGAGCAGCAAGGTATCCAGGTCATGCTTCTGGTCCACGATCGTTGCACTGATCCGGTTGGCGTTGCCGGCCGCGGCGAGTAGATCGGGTGCTGCATCGGCATAGGCGCCCGCAACTGTCGGAAGCGCCGAAAGATCGTGACTCAGCGCCGGTAGTGCCGGCTCCAAGGATGTCAGGTATGAGTCCAAATCGACGAACATCTGACCCATCTCATGGCCTCGACCGTTGACCGCGGATGCAATCGCACCCAGGGTTTCATTCAATTTCGTCGGATCGATCGTTGAAAGTACCTGTGTCAGCCGTTGAAATACGGTGTTGATCTCCACCGTCACCTGGCGGGCATCGAGAACCTGCCCGGCATACATGGCCTGCGGCGACGGCTGCGCAGGATCGATGAGCTGGACATACTTGGCGCCGAACACCGTGGTGGAGGCGATATCGACGGTGACGTTCGCCGGTATCGCCGCGACTTTGGCCGGGTTCATCGAAAGATGCAGTGCCGCAACGCCGTCGGGCAGGTCTTCCAATGAGCTCACCGTTCCGACCTGGACGCCGCGCAACTCGACCTTGGCGTCCGGGTTCATCACCAGTCCGGCACGTGGCGAAAGAACGGTCACTGGTACAGATTCGGTCAATCCGCCACGAAACAGCACGGCCACCAGTGCCACGACCGCACCGATCACCACCACGGTCAGAGCACCGGCAAGGAGTCGGCGGTTGCTTGCCACCGCCGACTCCGCAGTCCTACTCGTCAAGAGCCACGCCCTCCTGGGATCCGCCATTGCACCTCAACAACCCGGATCGACATCGGTTGATGTCGAGCTGTGTTAACGTCAGCTAATTAATTCAGATTATGAAGCATATCGGCGTGTGTCAATGGAGGCGACTGAATGAAACGAGCACAGGTGACGACGGGACCGACAGGAACCGAACTCGCGGACTACGTCGTCGTAGGGTCCGGTAGCGCCGGCGCGATCGTGGCCCGGCGACTCGCCGACACCGGTGCCACGGTCACCTTGATCGAGTCCGGACGTCAGCGTCGCGGCCCGCTGGTCACTGTTCCCGGCCTGTGCGGAGCGATGCACGCGGTGACGGCTCTGCAGCGCTTGGTCACCTGGCCCGCATACACCGTTCCGCAGCGACACATGAAGGGCCGCAAGCTTCCTCAGTCCCACGGTCGGGTCCTCGGCGGTGGCAGCGTGGTCAACGGAATGGCATTTGTTCGCGGTAACCGACAGAACTATGACGACTGGGCGGCCGATGGCGCTGACGGTTGGTCGTTCGCGGACGTGCTGCCGGCGTTCCGGAGGCTGGAACGTTTCGAGGACGGCGCCGACCAATGGCGCGGCGGCGATGGCCCGATTCCGGTGGAGCGTGCCTCGGGTCTGGCCGGCGTCACCGAACGCTGCATGGCCGCACTCGCGGCGACCGCAAGTGTGGGCCTGAACCCCGATTACAACGGCGCCCAGCAAGCCGGTGTGGCACCGATCCAGCAGAGCATCGGTGCCGGCCGCCGAGTCGGTACCGACCGCGGATACCTTTGGGACGCACCACCGAATCTGCGCGTGCTCACTGGTGCCACCGCAGCCCGGGTGCTCATTCGGAACGGGCGCGCCGTCGGGGTGGAGTTGGTCTCGAGCCACAATCGACGGCCACTTGCTGCGGTACACGCGAGGTGCGAGGTCATCGTCAGCGCCGGCTCACTGGGTTCGCCGCGACTGCTGATGCTCTCCGGTATCGGTCATGCAGAACACCTGCGTGAGCACGGCATCACGGTGGTCGCCGATCTGCCGGTCGGCGACAACCTGCACGATCATCTGTTTGTCCCGATGTCCTATCAGGCACCGGGCGGACGCCGTTCGTCGCCGCTGAACTTCGTCGGAGCCGGGGTTCGCGAATGCCTACGACCCCGGTCAACATTCATGGCGCACACACCATTTGAGGCAGTGGGATTTGTCGACAGCGGTCTTCAGTCGGGGAACGGCGTCCCGGACGTGCAGATGTTCATCCTGCCGCTGAGCTATCCGGAGAACCAGGACGAACCGGGTCTGCACCTGGCCGCCGATCCCTCGCCGTCGTTGACGCTGATGCCGACGATGATCTACCCACAGAGCCGGGGAACGGTGCGCCTGGCATCGACCGATCCGTTCACCGCTCCCCTGATCGATCCCAACTACCTGGCCGAGCCCCGGGACCTGCAGACCCTGACCGCCGGCATGGAGCTGGTCCGGGAAACGGTGGCGCACCGCGAACTCGCGCGCGAGGTTCGCCGTGAGGTGCTGCCGGGAACCGGCGCTACTGGCGATGATCTCGCGGAGTTCGTGCGCCGCAACGCCTCTGGCGTCTACCACCCGGTCGGCACCTGCCGCATGGGCAGCGATGAACGCTCGGTGGTCGAGCCCACACTGCGCGTGCGCGGCATCGAAGGGCTGCGCGTGGCCGACGCCTCGATCATGCCCAGCATCGTCGGCGGCAATACCAATGCCGCGGCCATGATGATCGGGGAGCGAGCCGCCGAGCTGATCCTCGGCGGCTGACGCCCCTAGTGGGGGTTGCAGCGCTGGGACCGCACGACAATGTCGGTGGGCCGACCCGCGGGCTGGCCGATCTGCCAGGTGCTGGCCGCACCGGCCGTGAATGGCCCAGGGGCACCCTGAGATTCGTACAGGCCACGCGGATCCCAGGTCTTGGCCTGCGGATACGGCCACGGGCAGGCCACCGTCGATGCCACCCCGGTCGCACGAACCAGCCAGAACGCCGAACTGAAGCTGATCATCGCCACGTTGAGCACCAGTGTCATCAGCAGAAACGTCGCCAGCTTGGGACGCCGCGCGTGCAGGCGCAACCGCCGGGCCAGCTTCTCCGCCTGGGATTCTCCGGTGTCGTCGCGATAGAGCAGGATCGAGGCCGGGATCATGATGATCGTGATCAGCGTGCTGGCCATCAACAGCGGGAACTGACTGTTCTTGCCCGCATCCAGCGAACCGAACGAGACAACATGGCTGTAGGTCAGGAACTGGGCGCGAGTCAGCAGAATTTCTTGTGCCGCATCCCAGATGACGCCGATACCGAACGTCAGCAATGCTATTGCGATCAGCGGATGACGCCAGACAAACGCCGTCGGCTCGCTACGCCGCTGGATTGTCCGCAGAATCGGCATCGCCACGAAGTACGGCAGCAGGACGTAAGGCGCATAGACGAACGAGGTCAACGGCTCGATCACCGGAGATATGTTGAACCATGGCCAGTTTCGTGGAAAGTGCCAGAGGTCGGGGTTGTAGACCAACCCGATCGCCCAATTGTTGATCGGGTCCCACCACAGCAGCGTGCTGGAGGCCAACACCATGAGCACGACGGGATGCCCGGGACGACGACGCCAGGCCAGAACTGAGGCGACAACTATCCCGGCGGCCAGCGCAGCGCCGGCGATCTGGCCCCAGAAGACCCAGTCGAAGGGGTACAGCAGCGGTGTCACCGGAGGCGGTTTGCCGACGCCGTCCGGATTGGCGTTGTCGGGTGCGACGGGCCCGTGCTTGTCCGCGGTGACCAGCACGATCGCGGTCAACACCATCGCGACCGCCCACCAGAGCAGGCTCCGGCCGAAGGTGAATCGGCCGGTGGCCGTGGGCTCGTCGACGCGAATCGGTGAGTTCATGACACCCCGCAATTGTTTCCGCGACTGTTGCTGACGCGTGAGGCGAACCTCGCCCAAACGAAGGGTAACGCATACTATTCAGATAATGAACTATTCATCCGAAGCCGATGCCGACCACCGAGGCGGTATCGTGTGGCCTCGTGAGCGACACGATCGGAGCCGCCGACGACGCCGACATCGTCGACTTCCTCGGCGCCGTGATGGACGTCCAACGCATGATCTCGGCCCTCACCACCCCGGTGGCCACCAAGTACGCGATCTCCGAACGCGCCCTGGGTATCATCTTTCTGGTCCACGCCGGCGTCGACCGGCCCGGCCTGCTGAGCGAGTTTCTCGATGTACTACCGAGCACCATCACCTCCGATATCGACAAGCTGATCGCCGCCGGGTTGCTGCGCCGCAGACCCTCGGAGACCGACCGGCGCGTCACCCGAATCGAAGTGACCGCGCGTGGCGCCGGCGTGCAGCAGAAGTCGCTGAACGAACTCCACGAATTCTTCCGCGCCAAGGTGGCCGGGGTGGCCCTGGAGGAACTTCAGGCATGCATCGCCACGCTGCGCAAGCTCAGTGGCGTCCCGCAGTCCCCCGTACCCAACCCGCTGCGCAAGGCCGAGGACACGCACTGATCCAACCCGACCAGCGGGAGCGCTAGCACATGGCCGATATGAAACCGTCGACGACGACCGTTGTGCCACATACGTTTCACTGGTTGGCGGCCAATCCAGGCAAGCACCGTACCGAAATCATCTACCTGCTGTGGTTCCTGCTGACGGTTCCGGTGCAGGCAGTGGTGGTGCTCAATCTCAGTTACGACCGGCCCAATGATCCCCTGTTGGCCGGGCAGGCGCTGCTGATGGCCGCCGGTACGTTGGTGCTGCCGTTGATCTTTCGGGCATCCGTAGATCGCGGGCTGCCGATGGTCGATCTCTACGGCTTCCGGATGGGTGTCTTCCTGATCATCTGGGCGGTGTTGGGTGGATTCATCGGCACCGATCCTTGGTACGAAGTCCTGCACGGACATTTCGCCTTCAATACTGCGTGGAATCCCAATGGCGTGCCGCTGTTCATGCTGCCGATGTCCATCAGCGTGTTCGGTTTCTACAGCGTGGTGTTGGGCACGCTGTACCGCGTGGTGACCCAATTACTGGATCGCGTCGGCGGCATCATCGGGCGTGATACCGCGTTCCGGCACGCCGCAGTGTGCCTCGCCCTCGCCGGAATCATCCCGCTCGGTGAGACTTTCGCCTATTCTGGCTCAAATTACTGCTTCGACAACGGCATCGGCATGTGGGGTCTGAACGTGCTGATCTACGGGTCGTGGCATTTCTCCGCGCTGCTGTTCTACACCCTCTGGGACCGTCGCCCCGGTGAGCGGGCCACATTGGGCACGACGGTGCTGTGCGGCTTCGCCGCCCTGGGCATACTGATGGTGCTGACCACGAGTATAGCCAATTTCATTGCGCCGCATTATGTTCAGGTGCAGCACGGGGTTCGCCACCTCAACGACTGGAGTCCGCACAACTGCCTGGGGCCCAAGCCGTGACTGGCGCCGAGATCGACGTTTTGGCCGGTTCTACTCGCACTTTGCGGCCCATACGTACGATTGGGCGCACAGGGGTCAGCGGATGACGCCGTGGGTGAGGATGGCGGTGATCTCATCGACCCAGGCCTCACCGAGCTCCTCGTCCGGACGTAGGAGCAGCCGCAACATCGTTGCGCCACCGATGATCTCGATCAGCCGCTGCGGATCGACGTCGTCGTGCACCTCGCCGCGCTGCACCGCCCGTTCCAGCCGGGTGCGCACCACCTCGAACAAGCTCTGAAAGCGGCTCAGCACCCGGGCGTTGAGTTCGGGGTCGGCGGTCATATCGGCGACCAACCCGGGCAGCGCCGCCCGCACCACCGGACTGACGAACACATCGCGGGCGGCCGCCACCATCGCCCGCACATCGGCGGCGATATCGCCTTCGGGGGTCTCCAACGCCGTCGGCGTGATCGGGAAGGTCGCCTCGTGCACCAACTCGACCTTGCTCGACCAGCGACGGTACAGCGCGGTCTTGGTGGTGCCGGCCCGCTCGGCGATGGCCGCCATGGTCAGGGCGGCATAGCCGACTTCGGTCAACAGCTCGGCAGCGGCGGCCAGAACCGCGGCGTCGATTCGCGGGTCGCGCGGCCGCCCTGCGCCAGAGGGCTTGTCAACCGGTTGCAGGTCTGATTTCATAACGCTACGCATCGTAGCGTAATAGCGTGGGAAAGGAAGGCTCCGTGCCCAACGAACCGGCCACTGAGGT
>Ga0164242_10004236_pt1 | contig 16146 bp, 13 predicted proteins | sample OricomgcompostMG_FD_108783 | JGI IMG/M metagenome (GOLD analysis project Ga0164242, IMG submission 108783) | Miracle-Growth compost microbial communities from Emeryville, California, USA - Original compost - Miracle growth compost (MG) ... | reverse complement strand
TACTAAATCTCGGATTCCTAAGATAGAATCGACTGGGGACATCGGCATTCACTCCATTAGACGTGTTTCTTCGCAAAAACAAGTTTAATGAATGTCGCTGTCCCCCTTTAATGATGAAGAGCCCTTTGTATTCTTGGGGGTTGCTGATCCATGCTTCCAAGGCGGCTGGAGTCCAACCACATGCACGGCCACCTAAATGGATAGGTCGAGGGAAGCACCCCTCTGCGATACGCCGGTAGATCGTGGCACGGCTGAGCGCCGTAATGCGCAGTACGTCTGCCAAGCGATAAAAGGCCGGCGCGGGCTTCTTGGCAATATCTTGCTCGTTGGGCATGGCCATCTCCTAAAAGCGGATATGGCATCAGGATGAATCAGCTTGTCTCAATTCCAAACCGGCAAGAGCGTAGTCCAGCGTACGGCCAGCGCTTTTCTAGATAACGCTCTGTCAATGTTTAAAGCGTTGTACCTCAAAGTAAGCATCCGAGGCATTGAATTCCTGAAGTGCAACTTGGCGCGCCTGTTCCGCCGCAATCAGCCATTGCCGCGCTACCTTCCATGTATCTTCCGAAAGATTGCCCAGCTTGTTCTCAGCGTCCTGCCAAGCTCGCCAAGTTTCCAGCACCGCATCACTTCCACCCAGCGCCTGTTCGAGCACTTGGCGATACTGAACCTCCGCCTCCTGGCATTGGCCGGGTGACAGGCTGGGATGGTGTAACGTGACGGTATAGGCGTGAGGCATGATCGTACAGGGCAGCAATTGAATGCTGTACATTTATACAGCTAATTTAGCCGCCCTGCAATGTGCCTTGATTTGTAGCCTGGCCTTCGTCGAGTGCGCCGCTAGGATCGCCGGAATCCCCGATCATTCCTGACGAACCAAGCCAGCATGTGCGGTACCAATGCGGCCGCATCGACCTTTTCGCCGTAGAGCTGGTTGTGGATGGCGGCATAGCGTTTTAGTTGAGCGTTCTGGGCCGCCGACAGACTGATGGTAATTTTTCACGAGATGTTTGCTAGGGCAGCAGGCCTCGCCCCATGCGTTCCGCCACCTGGTTGCGTCGTCCCTGTTGACGGCTAACGTAGGGCACCTTGGAGACGCAACTTCCTCGGGCAGAAACCACACCTCATCGGTGTCGATTGGCTCCCAGCAATCCGATAAATTCAGAGGGTTCTTTGGAGACCTCTCCCCCCGTACCGTGGTTTAAGCACCGCAGGCAATCGACCACCATGTGTCCGTCCTTAGTTCGTAATCATGGAAGCCTTACCGCGTGTTGCTGCTGCCGAAGATTATTGGCCCAGCCAGCAAGAGTGTCAATTTCGGCTGATAGTACCTCTGGTCTTGGCAAGGGGCGATTTAACTCTCGCGCTGCACTGTGCAGCAACTCGGAACAGCGGCTGTAGCTATCTCTCATTGCTTCGCAATCGGCGATGGTAATCGCTGTCAGCTTAACTAGGCCTGATGTCTCCACTTTATTGGAAAGACGACGGATAACGTAGCCCACAACTTCTTCTACTGCAATCTCCCATGTGTCACGCAAAGAGCCTGCAATAGATTTAACCGTTCTGCGCCATTCATCATGATTTCCTTGCTCAAAGTGAAAACGTTCATTAGCAAGCTGTCTGCTCAGGCCTGCTGCGATGTCATTGACACGGCGTGCTTTGAAAGGAGCCTCACTACGGCAATAGCCAGCTTTATCTGCGCCTCGGTTGATCGAGCTAATTGCGACATGGGGTCGGGGCTGAGCTTCGGCCGCTGCACGTTCCAGTTCGAATAAGAACGCAAGGTCATGGGTGAAGACGATGACTTGGCGATGTGCTGCTTCGGTAACCAGACGCTTGGCCACGGCTTCCCGGTGCATGTGATCGAGAGATGACACTGGATCGTCGAAGACAATGCCGGAATTGTTCCCAAGCGTCGCAAGTTCGGCCATGAACGCAGCCAGGGCGACGCAGCGATGCTCGCCCTCGCTTAGAACTTGTCCGACAGAGGCGGCAGGATTTCTCGTGAGAGCGACCTTGAAACGAGGGATACCCTGCGCGCTGCTTTGCTGGCGCAGTTCCACCGCTAGGCCCGCAATTTCAAAGCTAGCGACCTCTTGTGCAAACTGGGCTCGGAGCGCGTCCGTTACCAATGCTTGAGCTATTTCTGTGCTTTTCGCTGTGATGCGGTTGGTCGAAGTGTCCCGCTGCGCTTCTTCAAGCCGAGCAATACGCTGCCGTCGTTCGATCTCAGCTAATACATCGGCCTGCACCCCTGCTAACCATTGGCGATCTGCGAGTTCTGCTTTTTCGGCAAGTAGCGCAGTTCGGGCGGGCGACCCGGCTTCGGCGGCAAGAGTTTCCGCACGAGCGTCAATATTTGCGACCTGCTCGGCCAGCGCCTCCTTCGGATATGTGATGACAAAATCGTCAATCAATGCGTCAGCGTTCGCATGTCGTCGCTTGATTTGACGGTGACGCCATAGAGCACGGAGGGATGCGCGTCTGATCTCTGCCGCCAACGCATCCTGCCGGAGTTCATCACGGACGGTCGCCACAATGGTTGCAAGCTGAGCTATAGATGGTGCCTTACCATTGAACGCTGCTAACTCGGCGTCGTACGTACGGCGTGCTGTATCGGATCGCTGCTGGCTATCGTCGCGAACAAAGGCCTCGAATCGGTTGAGGCGATCAGCGGCAACAGGCGTCAACTCCTGCTGACAAAGAACGCAAACACTACCTGCAGCAGTGACGGGAAATTTTTGACCTACGTAGGCCTCCTCGTCCGAATAGGCTCGGGCACTTTCCCAGAGAGCCTGCCAAACCTCCGACCCAATTCGAGGTAGTGGCTCATCGCGAAAAAGCGCGCCGGAGGCGGCTTCTGCGGCCCTACGCGCGGTGTCGGCATTGGCAGCCAGAGAGTGCAAATTGGCTGCGTTGTCACCGCTAATAGAGGAAAAGAGCCCATCGAGACCCGCGATATATCCTTCAACCTTGGCTTTCAAGGTCGCTAGCTGTCGGGCTGCGCGTGTTGGATCATCAGCGAGATCCGCAGTGATCTGAGCCAACCGGTCTTGTTCTGCTTGGGTGAGTGCAGCGAGCGTTTCGACGGTAGCCGGTTCACTCCTGGCACCAAGCCCGGCCATCAATCTTCCAACTTCAGTATTCTGGCTCCATGTAGGTGTACGGATGACTTGGGGTGTTTGGGCCTTTATCTGAGTGACTTCATCAGCCAATTTTTCTTTGACCGATCGGCATAGCTGGGCCAGAGTACCAAGCAGTTTGAGGGGGAACGGCGTATATGCCACGTCATTGGTTTCATCGACGTGAATATTGGCAGTGCGCGAATCGAAAACACTCACAGCGGACAGCGCGCTATCGGTGGCTTGTCCGAGTTGCCATATACACGTTCGATTCTGATCCCCGATAGCATATTCAATCGTAGCACTCGGTGTGCCTGGCTCTGGATCGTAGATGTCGGGCATGATTTCATCGCCGCGATTGGGCAAACGTGCTCGGCACACTTTTTTCAAAATGCGCGCGTAGCCAGATTTTCCAGATCCATTGTCTCCGTAGATGATGGTCAAGCCCACCCGGTGAAACGTTAGCCTCTGATCTGACGCTAATGCATTGACGTGTTGCACGTTGTGGATGTGACGTAGAGAAGCCTCGCCATGACTGGGATTAGGGTCGCGCAAGTGCTCGGCGTCCAGGTGTGTCGGCGGCCTTTCTCCTTTGCAGATGGCAACCAACTCGTCAACCTCACCTGGCTCCATAGGAGACGCTTGTATAACAAGCCGACGCAGCGCATCTCGTTGCCAACTGGGGCAGGTCGTAGACCATGTAAGAATGCTCGCCAGAGCTTCAGCTTCCGTCGTCATATCCTTCCTCCCCAAGGAAATGTTGAATTTGTCTTGCAGTATTAGCTACGCTAGGAGCTTGTAAACGACCTACGCCCTGCATGCGAATTATAGTTACATTATGTTTGAATTCGAGAGCACAAGCTTAGAATCACAGTGGGCCTAGTGCACATCATCGGAAAGATGGCGGCGCGGACGCCGAGACCGCCTCAATAGAAACAGGAGAGCCGCTTGGCCTGCCGGGCGGTGGGCTGGCGCTCGATCTGCGGGGCGCGGCGAAACGCGGCCAGTTCGCTGTAGCCGAACCCGGCCACTGCCTCGACCCACTTCCAGCCCTCGGCGCGAATCTCGGCGACGATGGCTTCCAGCTTGTCCGCCGCCAGCCGGGCCAGCAGGTCGGCATCGGTCAGGGTGACGCCTTCGCCGTCCTGGGCGAACAGGTCGCGCCGGATGCCGCCGCCCGCCGCCATATAGGCGTCCACGCCCACGAAACGCGCCAGCGGGCTGCGCACCGCGTCCACGTCGCTATGCGTGAGCCTTCGGCGCAGCGCGTAGGGGTCGCGCTCATAGGCTGGAGCCTCGAAGTATGCGGCCTCCTGCGCCTTGTGGTCATCGGTGAGCGTGAGCACCATCAACTGTTCCAGCGTCACGCCGCCCTGGCGGTACTCGGCCATGAGGCGCGGCGAGACGCGGGCCAACTTCAGGCGGCGCTGCACGACCAGAGGCGTGACGCCAAAGTCCGCCGCAATGTCCTCGATGGGCCGGCCTTCGTTCACCAGGGCCAGGAACGCCTCGAACTGGTCGGCCGGGTGCATGTCCTGGCGCTGGACGTTCTCGGTCAGGCTCACGGTGACGGCGCTATCATCGGGCACGACCAGGCACGGAATGGTCTGGTCGCGGGCGATGCACTTCTTTTTGGCCAGCAGGCGCAGCGCGGCCCAGCGCCGCCCGCCCGCCACGACCTCGAAAGATTCGCCATCCGGGTGCGGCACGACGATCAGGTTTTGCAGCAGCCCAACACGGTCGATGCTCTCGGCCAGGGCATCGAGCGGCACGGCGGTCTTGCGCACGTTGCGCTTGGACAGGCGCAGATGCGAGAGCGCGATAAAGCGCAGTTCGGCAGCCGGGGCTTGCGGCTCGGGCGGTGCGGCCTCGTCCGCCGGGCCAGCAGCCCGGGCTTGGTCGAGCACGGTTTGCGCCTGCCGAGCGGCGTCTTGCGCCGCCTTGTCGCTGACAGCTTGCACGGCGGCGGTCTCGGAAATGGTAGTGGTGTTCATATTGCGCTCCTTGCGTGAGAGAAGCCAGGGGGTGAATTCCCGCCTGGGCACGAAGGGCCGGGGTGGCCCTTCGTGCCCATGGCCACCACGCGGCATGTCCCGGGAGCGCCCCGTCAAGGGAAAAAAGCGGGCGGCCCTGGCGCGGCCCGCAGCGCAGCGAGGACACGGGGGCCAGCCGCGGCCCTTGACGGGGCGCCCCAGACATGCCAAGCAAGCGCCGGCCGGCGCGCGCAGGCGTCCCTGACGGCGCCTTTGCCCAGCAGGAACGCCTCAATCGCCATCATGAGAAAAGGAAAAATGAACAAGGCGGGCATCGCCCGCCTTCGGCGCGAGAGGCTATAGCAGTCCTCTTTGCGCCATCGACACCACCTCGTTGCCGCCAACGATGAAGTGATCAAGCAGCCGCACGTCGATGAAAGCCAGGCCTTGCTTGACGGCCTTCGTCAACTGTATGTCCGCCTGACTGGCTTCGGCCAGGCCCGACGGATGGTTATGCGCCAGCATGAGCGCGGCCGCATTATGCTGCAGGGCCAGCTTGAGGATTTCGCGGGGGTAGACGGCCGCTTGGCTCAAGGTGCCGCGAAACGGCTCCAGGTACGTGATGAAATGAAACTGCGTATCGAGCAAGATCAACCCGCAAACCTCGTGCTCCAGGCCCGCCATGCGCAGCTTCAGAAACGCCATGGCCTTGTCGGGATCGCTCAAGTCCTTGCGCCGCAGCTCGCCGGTCGTGACCAGTTCGCGCGCCACGGCCAGAATCTCGGCACGTTTGGCGGGGCGCGTTGCGCCATCGGCCTCGCGTACCAACAGCGCGCCGCTGCGATTCATATTGCCATCGATGAAAAGAGAATATTGCCGCATGACTGCCTCCGGTTCGGAATCGGGCGGAATTGCCCGGGAACCGGAAGGGGCACGGCGCAGCGCAAGCCGTCACAGGGTCGAAGACGGCCGGCTGGCCGCAAGCGCACGCGTGCGCGCCGCCCTTGACGCGCGAGAACGACGTGACACGATGACCGCAAAGCAAGGCCGCCTGTTCTTCAACAGCAGACGGTGTGGGTGGGGGAGTGGCAAGCACAGCGCGCAGGCCCGACGCTGGAAGCCGGGCCAGAGGCGTCAGCCGAGCGGAGCGAGGGAACGATGAAAGTCCGACAGGAACGAAATCCCGAAGGGAGTTCGATGCGTAGCACGACAGCGCGACCGGCCATGCTTTCTGGCCGGGGACGTCCAGATTTCGAAGGAATTTCGTGGAGTCAAGATGGGCTGTAAGGGTGCCCGCTACTCTTGCTACTTGACGCCGCCGCATGAATCTGGTTACGATTTTATTGCGGTTCAGCCGAACCGTGGGTGAGTTGCTCCCGTCAGTGCACGCACCGGACACCTGTCCGGCCTGGCAAAACCAGCTTGAGGTATCCCAGTCTTTCTCCCGGCTTGGTATTGACTCCCGGAAGGCTGAACAACGCGTGCCGTTCTTCGTTATGCTTTCCATGATGGAGCTCAATCCATGGCAACGCCTACTTCAAGTTCATCGACCACCTCGGTCGCATCCACTTCATCTCTCGCTGCTTCAGCCGTTCCTCTAACCGACGAGGCACGCGCCAGCGTCCTCTGGACTTTTATCCAAACCCGGGCACCACGCTTCACCTTCGACCAGGCGCTCGAAGTCGTCCAGTCGCTGCGCATCGACCCGCGCGAGGACCACAGGACGCTCGCCAAGCGTCTGCGCAAGGCACTGAAAGAGCGGCGCATCGCGCTCAAGCATGAGAACGCCCTGCATGCTGTTGCTCGGCTGAGTGGCTACACCAGTTGGCACACCGATGACGAAGCGGCAGTTGCACGCCTGCGTTTCGAGGTGTTCGGGAGCGGTACGCAGATACAGCAGTCCGAATTTGCATCCTGGAGCGAGCTTGCTGTCGCGCTGCGCGCCTGGGCCGACAAGCTGTATGCCCGTGGCGAGTTGCCACTGGGCGTGCTGGCGATGAGCTTCACCGGCCGCTCGCTGCGTTTCACGGTTCCTGTACCCAAGCAAGGACAAGGCGCTAGTCCGGGTCGCAACGAGCTATGGCCGGTGGGCGGTGTCACGCCGGTGGCCGGCGATGACCCGGACTGGCTCGCCGAAGCGCCAGCCGCGCTGGAAAAGCTACGCCGACACCTGGAGGAGACTGGCAAGGCCGTCCTGGACGGCTATGCCGCGCTTTACCTGTGTGCTAATTCTCACGACCGGACGGGCAACATCAACGCCGTGACCACCAGCGACGTCGTGAATTCAGAGCTGGTGCTGTTGCGAGAGCTGGACGAAGACGATCCACACAGCGGCTACGAAATCGCCCGTGGCGATGAGCTGACGTGCTGGCACCAGTTGGAACTGTCGCTGCGCGACGATAAGACCGAGCGCAAGCCAGCATCCATCGATGTGCAAATCCCGCAAGAGGGAGTGGGCGTGTGGTTCGTCAACGGCGAGCGCTATGTATGGGCGCTCGACACACTCAAGCCTCACGAATTCGTGCCAGGCCACATCAACCGTCAACTCAGCATCTCGGATTGTGAGCGGCTGCTGCGTCGCTACAAACTCGCTCGGCGCATCCACGACGGCGGCTTCCGCCACCACGACATGACCAAGCATGTCGACTACCTGGGAGGGGTACCGGAGACGTGGCGTATCAATCTGCATCGGTTGCTGCACATCTTGAGTGAGGCCGGCCTGACCTGGGAGGGCTACATCGAGAAGTTCGGCGCCGAGCCGCTGCCGATGAGAGCTACACTGCCGGTGGGCTTTGTGATGCAGATGCTGGAGGATCTGGAGGTCGAAGAGCCAAACAAGGTGTTTGCTTGGCCGACACTGGCCGAAATGGCGCTCGTCACGGATGACAAGCTGCTGTACAGCCTGCTGCCGCGGGTAGATGCTGTCCGCTACGTCAGGCCAAAGGATCTCGACGAGCAGACTGCAGCCGATGTGCACAAGGCCATCAACGAGTTCGCCAGTGCGCTGCAGATGCACAAGATGGTCGCGGCCGGGGGGCTGCCCATGGAGAACGAGTTGCCGTACCTGGTGTACGCCAACGATGCCCAGGAACTGCGCATGTCTGCGGAGGCCCTAGGTATGCGGCTGTACGTAGCGGTGTCGCCGCACCTCATCTCGACCAAGGGCTTGTTGCCTGAAGTGCCCGGGGTGAAAACTTGGCCGTGGGCTTTCGCGCATGCGCTTCTCGTGTTCTACGAGCGCAAAGGAGTTGCGCAATGACGCCGGCCGCCGAAAACCTGCGCACCCTCCTTGAAGCCCGCGACATTGACGGTTTCCTGTCAGCCTTGGACGCTTACCGCCAACAGCACTCGGGCGAGCCGGGGGTCACAGCCCTGACCCAGCGTGTGCTCCCGCCACTGCTACGCACCGCATTTCATGAAGAACGCTTGCTACCCGCGACCCTGGTTCGGCTCTACCGCATGGTGTGCTCCGGCAGGCTGGTACTCGTCGAGGACGACCTGCTGATCGCCATCAACTTACGCATCAACGATGTGATCCGCGAGGTTGAGCCAGCCACAGTCACGCCAGTGCCGCCCCTGATCACCGGGGAAGATGCCCGTCCGAGGGAGATGCAGTGGTCTCCACCCTCGGCACCAAGCGGCCAGCGGCTGGCCGTGACGGAGATGAAGCGGATCGCGGTCGTCAGTGCCTTCAGCTTCGGTACTTGGGCAGCGGCCGACGCATTCGACTTCCGCCGCAACGCCTGCGCCAGCCAGCAGGAGCGCGAGTTCCTGCGCGCAGTCCGCCAGTTCTTCCCCTCGCTGCAAGCCTACCCCAACATGCCGTTGAAGAACTTCATCGACATTGACAAACTTGAGGCAACCGTTCCCGCACGGGTGCGCAAGTACGCCTGGCTCGCGCAGGTGGATGTCCTGCTGTGCACCACCGACGAAGACCCGGTGGCCGGCATCGAACTGGACTCTGTGCACCATGACACCGAAGAGGCAACTGCGCGCGACGAGCTGAAGAATATGCTTTTCAGGCTCGCCGGACTGCACCTGGTGCGCATTAGGGCCGATGACGAGAGGGCCGTGCGGGCCGAAGATTTCTACGACCTGCTGATGGCCGAGTCCAAGACGCTGGATGCACTCAGGCCGCGACGCTTGCGGCCGAGAAGGACTCACGACTTCCTGGTTCCGGCAGAGTCTGCCACATGCACAGCGCCTGCAAACATGGCACGGAGATAGACATGGAAGAAGGAAGCTCTCCGTTTCAGCATGAGATCGACCAGCGCCTTCGACCCGCCAGGCGGCGGGCACAGGCGAGGCCTGTTGCAGGCGAGTCGCTTGCGCTCGACAAACCTGAGGTCAAGGAGGTGATGGATACCGAGACAGGCCGGCATCTACCCGTCTCGGCCGTCATGGGCACCGACTACGAGAAGCTCATGCAACTGCGCATGGCGGTCCGCACCCAAATGCGCAAAGGTGATCCACTCTACCGGTGCTCGCTGTGCGGTGTCGCAGTCCACATCTGCCGCGCCAAGGACAAACCGAAGTTCTTTTTCCGGCATCAGCACGAAGATGGAAGCTGCCCCGCGCAAACCAAGGGGGAGCTAAGTCAGGACGAGATCAACGCCCGCAAGTACAACGGCGCCAAGGAAAGCAGGCTACACCGTCGAATGAAGGACTGGGTCTGCCAGTGCCTGGCGGTGGATGGCCGGTTCAGAGACATCGCGCAGGAGCCTACCTGGATGGGTTCGCTGACCAGCACCCGCCGGCGGCCGGACGTCAGAGCTGTCTACAACGGACTGCCTATTGCCTTCGAAATCCAGCTCTCTACGACGTTCTTGGACGTCATCGCCGCGCGGCGCGACTTCTACATGCAGGAAGGCGGGCAACTGATCTGGCTGTTCGCCGAGTTCGACACTGATCACCGTCGCATGACTGACGACGATGTCTTCTATAACAACAACCTGAACGCCTTCGTCGTCAACGCCAAGACGGTAGAAGGATCGCTGGACGCGAAGGAGTTCCGACTGGAGTGTACCTGGGTCCAGCCCGTCAAGGATGGTGGCCATTCAGGACTATATCGCCGCGTCATATCCTTCCACGAACTGCGGCTCGACCCGAAGGTTCAGCAGACATACTACTTCGATTACGAGGCTGCGAGGCGGCAATTTGAGGTAGAGGTCGAAACCGAGAAGCAATCGCTGCGCGACGACTTCGAGGCCTGGATGGGTACCGCCGGTTATTATGGCCCGAAGGCGTCCTTACAATGGTCCACGTTCCGAAAACGTTTCAAGCGGTTCGAGATCGAACTGCCGCAGTATCTTGGCGAATTTGACAGGCCGCTGCTGACCAGTCTCTACTCCGCGAAGCATAATCGTCCATGGGGCCAGGGGCACAAACATCTGGTTGAAGTCGCGCATCGGGTGGCCAACAGCGAGAAGAACCATCTCAAGTGGTTCATGCACGCGGTTCGTAAATATGGACGACTTGAATCCATGAAGGCTGAGGGGAAGCCCGGGCTTTGGCAAAAGCGATACGGCGAACTCCGCACGGAATACGAGGCTGACCCAGCCCCATTCCAGCCGGCGCGTGAACTTCAGCCGATGGTGTTATTCCTGTTTCCGGAGCTCCTCCCTTTGCCTTGAACAGGAAGCGCGCCGCGCCCGCGATGACGGGGCGACGCGCAAGATGGATTCAGCGTTTCAGTCCGCAGCCGGTTCGATCATTGCCTGCAAGCGGTCGATCACCTCGGGTTCGACGAAAACGCAAGGCTGCTGGGCCGAGACCGGCACGTTGAAAACCTTGGCGAACACTTCGCGCCTCAGATGCGCCAGCCGGCCCGTGCGATACGCCTGCTCGGGATCAATGCTGTCCGAGGACGGTGCGCCGCCGCTACGCTGCGGATCGCATTCGACCAGGGCGATGAAACCCTCCTTGAACATACGTTCATGTTCGGGGCACAGGCCCCAGCCCGTGACCGTGTGGTGCGCCATGCTTTGGCGCAAGCGCTTGTCCAGCAAAACATTGCCCGTATCGAACGGGCTGCCGCACGCCAGGCATACGCGCTGCTCCAAGGAAACGTGGGATTTGTCACTCATGACCTTCTCCGGTAACTGGGCGGGATTGCCCGGAAACCGACGGGGCACGGCGCAGCGCAAGCCGTCACAGGGTCGAAGACGGCCGCCAGGCCGCAAGCGCATCGCGCGCCGCCCTTGACGGGCGAGCACGACGTGGCACGATGACCGACACGCAAGGCCGCCCATTCTTCAACAGCCGATGACGTGGATAGGGGCGGCAAGCGCAGCGCGCAGGCGTCAGCGATACGCAAGGCGGGCGCAGACCGTCCCGCCAGGGATGAGCGGACAGCGAACCTGTAGGAGCGCGCCCCGGCCGTGACCGGGAGACGCCAGATGGGTACTATGGGAAAGTCGCTACCCCTACTTGAATAAGCCCATCCGACATGCGCCAACTTATCAGCCCCAACTACGAACACGACAAATTCGACCAGCCGACCTTCGATGATCTGGTCGATGTGTTCGAGGACTGCTGGACGCACTACATTTTTGCGCCGTGTGCGATGTTGCTGAACGCGCCGTATAGTGACGTGGCCGCTGTCACGCTGCTATGCAGCTATTTCGAAGCCATCGGCGGGTACCTGCATGGTCAGGATACGAACGGGCGTTCAAAGGAATTTTTCTGCATCGGCCTATGCGACGTCTTTCCGTCAGCCGGCGCGGCAGGCCTCAACAAAGGGGCAGCCGCCATTTACAAGTACGTGCGCTGTGGTGTCGCCCATGAAGGCTTGCTGGGCCACAAGGTACATTACAGCCGTGAAGGCGCCAAGAGCTTCTATTTGACGTACCCCAAGACCTCGGACGGTTCGCTCGACACCAATGCCGAGGTGATGTCCATCGTACTCAACGCACAGCGCATCCACCGTGCCACGCAGGAGCATTTCGAGAACTACGTGCGTCGTCTGCGCGATCCCACCAATCAGGTATTGCGAGAGGCGTTCCGCGCTGTCGTCACCCGGCAGTGGAACCTGGACGGCGACCGGGGAAACGACATCGGCATGACTGAGGACGAGTTCAAGGGCAAAACCTGAGCGGCCGACGGTAAGCCAGGCTCGACCTCACAAGGAACCCAAGCCCGTTAGAATTGCCTTAAACAGTGGGTACGTAACGGGCAGGCCATGCGACAGACACCACGCCGCGACGCCACCCCAACAGAGCACGCACAGTACACTTTTGATGTCTCGGACTAGCAATGCCCAAAAGCGGTATCGGTCGTCCTTGAAAGCACAGTATGGGCTGTCTCGCTCGTCCCCATGCCCCCCTACGAATTTGCGCAAGGGATGCATCTTATACCCCTTGTGCACGCCTACGACGTGACGACTTTCGTGCAGGGGTTGCCGATGGGGCACTCGCGGTCGGCGCCAAATCCGGGTGGGTCGAGTTCGTTGCCGGTGGCGGCGGGAGTGATGCCGGCGACACCGAAGGGCCTGGAGGCGGCGGCGCAGGGTTTGCAGTCACTGCTTCGGACGCCTTGGCACTGCCGCTTTCTTTCGCCTTTGCCGCCTCTGCCTCGCTGACCCAGTAGGCACGGATTGTCTCGATGTCGCCATAGCCGCCGATATCAGTCAGCCGGGCGAGGAAACGGGCGTACAAATCGGCTTGTATCAAGCCCTGGCTGTGCATCAACTCTATCGCCATGTTTGGATTGATAAGCAAGACGTAATGGAAATCCCCAGACGGCCCTTTTTTGGGCACAATGAAGCCAAGTTTATGCAAGGTTTTCATGCGTCGGCGCCATGTGTCTACGGCTCGCACGCCGTCAAATCCCGCCTCGCTTGCAAACGTAGCTGGATGTTCAATGGTGACCAAAGGGTGATCGGGCGATCGTGCCCATAGGCAGAAAAGGGTGTGGCCCGCAGGCTGGCCTTTGGACTGATCGTCGATCGCCTGCATGACGATAGGCAACGTCCGGGGGAGTGTTGTATACCCGTCGTTCGTCTTCCTCTTCCAAAGCCAGTGCTGGGCAATGTCGGGAAACAGTAGTTGCAATTGTTGTTCCGCGCGCTCGGACATCTTGAGCCGCTTGCGCCCTGCTTGTTTTACCGTGGCCATGTGGTCACCTCATTTAGAAAATTGCGATGAAGAGAGTGTCGCCCACTTCAGTAGAAAAACAAACGATTCGGTACGCATGATATGGTTCGTTTTCAGGTGGCTGAAATCCGGTTATAGCGTGGCTGAATTTATACGAAATAGCGCTACCTTATATCATGAATTTGCATGATTCCGCGCATAATCGTTTTTATATTGATTAAATATCAATAGCTTAAATAAAAATGTGGGTGCTCCATGTCCTCGTGTGCTCATCGTCCTCATGTCCTCACCGTGCTCCTGGGGTAAAGGTGTGGAAAAGGGGGCCGTGAAATGGTCTCAGATGCCTGTCCAACGTGAGATATAGGCAAGAAACCCCTGCGGTTGGCTTTGATGTCGACGTATCCAGGCCTGGTGAATTGAATCAGGCGAATTGAATCCTTGACCCTTTGCCCGAAAATGGGTATCCTAGGAAACAGATAGATGTATCGGGGCCTGAAAGGGCGTCTATCTGCCCCCTGGCAACAGGGTTCAGCCGTGCTGATATTCCAAGAGCACCCGCGATACATGAGGCCCCGTTTCTACGGGGCCTCACCTTTTTATGCTGCCCTCATAGGCTACCGGCGGTGACGGCCTGGGTCGCGCAGCGGCTCTCCCCGGAATACCTTGGCCGCCATCACCTGAAAACGCACGCGGCCCTTGCGTTCGTGGGGCAGTCCCGGCCCCGGCGTTCCTGGCAGCCGGACGTAGGCGCTTTCGACCACCATTCGCAGCGTGTTCCCGTCATGGCGGCGCAGGCGGAAGTAGATTTCATAGTCCACGTCTCGGCCTTGGTCGTCGATGGTGCGGATGACTAACCAATTGTTCTGCCCCGTGAAGTTGCAGTAGTGGCCGTCGAGCGTGCGTACCAACCCCGGCAGCGACAGCGACCAGCGGTAGCGGTCAAAACAAAAGGCGCGCGCCACTGCCCGATGGTCAAGCACTCGACGGTCGTGGCCCAGGGCATCGAAGTCCAGGGCTTCGCCGTCCTTGGGGCCGAACGACACGCAATGCGACGTGAATTCGACCTCGATGTGAAGCGTCAGAGCTGGATGCCGCGCCGTCTTGGCGATGGCCAGCTCGAAGGTAGAGCCGTGCATGTGCGTCAGGTCATAACGCGTGCCAGCCACCTCAATGTAGCCTTGCTGCAGGTAGTGTATCCATTTCATTGCGCGGCCATCATATTGCAAGCCTGACGCAACGAGACTCTCCCGTAAATTGACGGCGTATGCATCATGCCGCTTCCAGCGAAGCGGCTTGGGGCGCCGCCGGGACATCCTGGGCGTCGTCCGTCAAGGGGGCATCGGCCGGCACCGGAGAGGGGGCTACCTGAGTGGCCACGTTCTCGATGAAATCGGCCACGGTCTGCCAGCCGGCGCGTAATTGCGCCTCACCCTTGCCGACGTAGTGGCCCAACGTCACGTCGTTGTTGACGGCATGGTTGATCATCCGCTTGAGCACGCCGCCCGACACCAACTCCTCGGCAATGCTCGTGAAGGTGGCGCGCAGGTCGTGCCCCTGGACGGTCGTGCCCGCCTGCTTGTTAATCCATGCCAGGGTCTTGCGGGCATCGACGATGGGGAACAAGGACTCGTCGGGTTTGCGACCTTCGCAAGCCTCCTTGGCGATGGCCAGCGCCTGGCGCGACAACAGTAGCTGATGGTTGCTTCGGTTCTTGGTGTCGATCAGCAATATGCTGCCCGCTACAAGGTTCACGTCGCCGACCTTGATGGGGTCGTAGTCGTACTTCTTCTCACCGTGGATCTCGATGCCCCGGCAACCCGTGAGCAGTTGGAAGCGGTAGTAATTGGCTGCGACGCGGCGTGGGCAGCCGCACGCTGCTCGCCACCAGGGGCCCAGCTTTTCCGCCGGAATCGGCGTGGGGTCGCCGCGTGGCGGTGCAAGCGCGATGCGATCACGTCCGGCGGTTGTTTGGCTTAGCGGACTGTTGGGAATATGGACGCCATGCCAACGCAGCACGGCCCGTAAAATCTGCATGGCGTAGTCCGCCCGGCGCTTCGAGCGTTTCAACAGACCGTTGTAGGTGGCCCAGATCGCTTTGGCCGTGATTTTGGGCATGAGCGTGTGCGCCAGCGGCATCAGCTCGCCATCCGCGAACTTCCTGCCGTTTTTGCCAACCTTGCCCGGCGTCACCATAGCCAGGTATTCCGCTTTGGTGCGCGCCTTGAGCGGCAGGCCGTCCTTGACTCTGCGCTTTTTCTCGACGTACTCCTTGATCCCTTCCTCAAGCGTCAGCGCGTCGGCAGTCGATTGCTGGCGGGCTTCGGCTTCCGCCCGCAACCGGGCCTCTTCCTCGGCCGGCCAATCAATCCCAGACCGTGCCAGGGCGCGGATGCGCTGCCCTTCTGCGCAGGCATCGGCCAGCTTGATCTGGCCGGGACTGTCTCCGTATTCCTGGGGTAGTGTGTATTGCTGTTCGCCCTTGGTGCCTTTGACGGTGTAGCGAACCAGGACAGTGCGCAGGCCGTCCGGTGCGATGCGAAGCTGTATGCCGCGGTCGATGGTGATTCTGTACGGCTTGGCCCTGGGCTTGTGAGACTCGATGGCGCGGTAGGTCAGAAGTGGCATGGCTAACTTTCCAATTCGGGCCGGTTGCCACCGCCGTCAGGGGCGAATTTAAGGTTTTCCGTGTCCGAACTGTGTCCGAAAAATCTGAAGATAGAGTACCATCTAATGAGACTACAAAAAACAAAATACGTCAATAACTAATTGATTTTAAAATAATTTACTAGTCTCATGCAGTCTCAAGAAATATCGCTAAAACGCGAATTTTGAGACATCATAATCCGTAGGTCCCCTGTTCGAATCAGGGATGCGCCACCAGAATTTCTGATTTTTCATCAGGCACTTACGCCAGCCTTTCACCAGGTTGGCGTTTTTGTTTTTGGGGCACCAGCCTCC
>Ga0164242_10004235_pt1 | contig 16150 bp, 15 predicted proteins | sample OricomgcompostMG_FD_108783 | JGI IMG/M metagenome (GOLD analysis project Ga0164242, IMG submission 108783) | Miracle-Growth compost microbial communities from Emeryville, California, USA - Original compost - Miracle growth compost (MG) ... | reverse complement strand
GGTGCTCGAAGCGGCCCGACATGGGCTGGACGAGCTCGGCATCAAGCCCTACCCGGCCTGCCGGGGCGCGCACTACGCGATCGACGCGGCCTTGGAGGTGCACGCGCAGCTGGACGGAGCCAGCATCGAGGCGGTGCAGGTGCAGGTGCCGCTCGGCGCCAAGGTGGCGCTGCTGTACGACGACCCGCGCACCGGCCTGGAGGCGAAGTTCAGCCTCCCGTACGCCGTCGCGACGACCCTTGCACACGGCCTGCCGACCCTCGAGCGATTCACCGACGACGCCGTTGGCGACCCGGCCACCCGAGCCGTGATGGCTCGGATCTCGGTCACCGAGGACGACAGCGCCGGTGACCTCGGCGCGTCGATGGACGGCCGCTATGCCGAGGTGCGCGCGGTGACCGCCGATGGGCGCTCGGCGCACGCACGGGTCGACGACGCGCGCGGCTCCTGGTCACGTCCGCTGTCCCAGCAGGAGATCGACGAGAAGTTCGCCGCGACCGCCGGCACGTTCCTGGCGCCGGACCGGGTCGGCCGTCTGCTCGTAGCGCTGCGTGATGCTGACGAGCTGGAGGATCTGCGAGGGCTGTTCCAAGCCTAGGAACACCTCTGTATGCAGGTGCGTACGACGGCCGTAGCGTCGGTGCGACACTCCCGGGACGAGGAGCCTCTCGCACGATGACCACCACCGATATCCGACGCGCGCCGCTGCCGCTCACCCGGGCGATCGCGGAGTTCGCGAGCCGGCCGCGGGATCCGGACTCGGTGCCGGACGGCGCGGCCGTAGCAACCACCATCCTCGACACCGTCGGCGTGGCGATCGCGGGACGGGACAGCGACTCCGCACGCATCGTCGCCGAGTGGGTCGCAAGCACATCCTCACCCGGCCCGGTCGCGGTGTGGGGATCCAGCACCGGTGCCTCTGCGGCCGACGCGGCCCTGGTCAACGGCACCGCCGGGCACGCGCTGGACTGGGACGACGCCTCCCCGGTGTTCCCGATGCATCCCGGCACCGTGCTCGTCCCCGCGCTGCTGGCACAGGCGGCCTCGACCAAGGTCTCGGGCCCGGAGCTCGCCCACGCCTACAACGTCGGTTCGGCGGTCTTCCGTGCGGTCGCCGAGGCGTTGCCGGTCAACGCCAGCATGCGCCGGGGTTGGCACACCACCGCGACCGTCGGTCGGCTCGCCACTGTCGCCGCCCTGGCCAGCCTGACCGGTGCGACCGCCCGGACGACCGCACATGCCCTCGGCGCGGCTGCCTCGATGGCCAGTGGCAGCATCAGCAACTTCGGCACCATGACCAAGCCGCTGCACGCCGGGTTGGCGGCCCGTGACGGCCTGATCGCCCTCGGTCTGGCCGCGCGTGGCCTCACCGCCAACACGAACCAGCTCGAGGATCCCGAGGGGTTCTTCGCGATGTTCGGCGACCCGACGTCCGAGACGCTCGCCGCGCTCCCCGCACGGCTCGAGCACTGGGAGAGGCACTGGCAGGAGGACTGGCTGATCAAGCGCCACCCCTGCTGCTACGGCACCCACCACGTGGCCGACGCCGCGCTGCAGGTCCGCGGCTCCTTCGCTGTCGACGAGGTGGAACGCATCGAGGCGCTGATCTACCAACCCGATGTGCGACTGATGACCATCGGGAGACCGACGACCGGCCTGGAGGCGAAGTTCAGCGTCGAGTACGTCATCGCGGCGGCACTGGTGCGTGGCGAGCTTCCGCTGGAGGCCTTCGAGACCGAGGCGCTCGCCGACCCGGTGGTGGACGCGCTGCTCGACAAGATCAGCTATGCCGGCGCACCCGACGAGCCGTCCCGCTTCGCGGAGCTGGTCGTCCGGCTCCGGAACGGGCGTCAGATCGACGTGCGCGTCGACATCACCCGGGGCGACGCCCGGCTACCACTGACCGCAGAGGAGGCGCGCGCCAAGTTCGTGAGCGCCTGCGCGAGTGGAGGGTGGCCCTCGTCGTACGCGCAGGCGGCGGCCGACGTGATCCTGGCCGTGCCCGGCGCAGAGGCGCTGGACGAGCTCGAGGCGGTGCTCGCAGGGCCGGTCCGCGATGGCGCGTAGCCCGCGATCGGTGCGTCCCCAACATGCGGAACGGCTCCCTTAGGGGCCTTGTCCGAACCGGGTTATACCTGGACCAGCTGTTCGAGAATGGAGAATGATGTCCGGCGCAACCATGACACTCTGTCTGTCGCACGCACCTGGTTTTGCCCGCGATAAGGACGAGGAATACGGGCTGGAATTCAGGCAGGGTCTTCGTGAGGTCACGAATAAGGTCCGAGCATTCGATCCGACCCTCGTCGTCGTCTTCGGGTCCGATCACCGCAAGGCGTTCACCGATGTCGTCCCCAGCATCTCGGTGGTGCTCGGCGCCGAGGGGATGGGCGACCTGCTCTCTCCCACCGGCCCGTACGACGTACCGAAGGAGCTCGCCCGCGAGCTCGCCTCGTTCCTCATCGACGCAGGACTCGACGTCGCCGTCACGCGCCATGTCGCACTCGACCACGGCTTCGGCCAGATGTTCGGCGAGGTCCTGGGGTCGCTCGACGCCGTTCCCGCCATCCCGATCTTCATCAACTGCGCCACGCTGCCCCTGTCGGCTCCCGGCCGCTCGGTCGAGCTGGGCGAGGCGGTCGGCCGATTCTTCGAGCGGCTGACCGATGAGCGCATCCTGTTCCTCGCCTCCGGTGGTCTCTCCCACAGCCCGCCGTCGCTGGCGCTGACCGCCGAGCCCACGACGGAAGCCGAGGCGGCCGCGCTGAGCGCTGCCCACCGCGAGGCCGCGATGGACCTCATCCGGCCCGATTGGGATCAGGAGTTCCTCGCCAACCTCGGCTCGGCGGAGACCTCCTGGGCCGGTGCGATCACCCAGGCCGATATCGACCCGGCCGGCATCGGCGCCAACGAGGTCCGCACCTGGCTCGCGGCGTACGTCGCCGGCGGCCAACCCTTGCGCAACACCACCTACGAATCGGTGCGGATGTGGGTCACCGGGATGGGCATCGCCCACTCCGAGGTCGCGCCGCGGAGGACGCCGGTGGTGGCATCGTGACCGAGTTCGACTACGACGTCGCGGTCGTCGGTGTCGGTGCGGTCGGCGGCGTCCTGGTGAACCTGCTCGGCCTGCAGGGCGTGCGGACGGTGGCCATCGACCGGTCACCGCAGGCCGTGCAGCTGCCGCGTGGCGTCGGGATCGACGGCGAGATCATGCGGGTCGCCCAGACCGTCGGCCTCGCCGAGACGCTCGAGCCGCTGATGCAGCCGTTCCCCGGGTCGCGCTATCTCGACGTCCATGGCGACGTCGTCACGAGCCGCCCGGCACACACGGGCGTCGGCGCGCAGGGCTGGGTCGAGCGCTACCAGATGCATCAGCCCGACTTCGAGCGGGTCTTCCGCGAGGGCATCGAGCAGCGGCCGAGCGTCGCCGTCCGCTACGGCCACGACGTCGACGAGGTGCGTCCTGGCGCCGACGGGGGTGGCATCGTCACCATGACCGACGCCGCGACCGGCGAGCGGAGCACCATCACCGCCCGCTACATCGTGGGCTGCGACGGCGCCTCCTCGACCGTGCGACGGGCGGCGGGACTCAAGCTCGACGACTTCGGGGTCAACGAGCCCTGGCTCGTGGTCGACATCGAGATCGACGACGAGATCGAGCTGCCCGCGACGAACACGCACTATCCCGACCCCGAGCGGCCGGTCATCTACATCAACGTGGTCCGCGACCAGCGCCGCTACGAGTTCCGGGCGGCCCCGGGTGAGGACCTCAGCGACGCGCTCGAGCCGAAGTCGGTCTGGAAGCGGCTCTCCCGCTTCGTCAGCCCGGAGCACGCCACGCTCGTCCGTGCCGCGGTCTATACCCACCGCTCGCTGGTGGCCCAGCACTGGCGCGACGGCGCGCTGATCGTCGCCGGTGACGCCGCTCACCAGACCCCGCCGTTCATGGGCCAGGGGCTGTGCGCGGGCGTGCGCGACGCCTCGTCGCTGGCCTGGCGGCTGGGGGCGATCATCCAGGACGGCGCCGCCGACTCCCTGGTCGACAGCTACGAGTCCGAGCGCGACGAGCATGCCCGCTTCATCATCAAGGCCGCGACCGCGCTCGGCCAGGTCTACAAGGCGCCTGACAAGGAGAAGCTGGAGTCGATCAACGCCAGTGTCGGGCGTGAGGGCCGTGGCCAGACTCCGCGCCTCGGCCACGGCATCTGGGTCGAGGGCGGCCCGGGCGGCACGCTCGCGCCGCAGCCGCGGCTCGCCGATGGGCGCCTGGTCGACGACGCCATCGGCTATCGCTTCGGCGTGGTCGCCACGAGCGCGGTCCTCGGAGCGTTGCCGGACCAGACACAGCAGCTGGCCAAGGCTGCCGGATTCGGCCTCGTCGAGGCCACCGGAGAGGCGTCGGGCTGGCTGGCCGAGCTCGGTGCCGACGCCGTGATCCTGCGGCCGGACCGCTATTACTACGGCACCTTCCATGACGTGACGGATATCGAGGCCGCTATCCGCGATATCGCCGAGATCGTGGCTCCGCACGCCATCTAGTCATTGACCAATCACTCGTTATCCCAAGAATTCGTCCAGAAAGAAGATCCGATATGTCTGAGGTCGCAACGTCCGCGCCGTACAAGAGCATCTGGCAGTGGATGAAGGAGGTGCCGTTCACCCAGCAGTACATCGACGTGAACGGCGTCCGCACCCGCGTCGTCACCGCTGGTGACCCCTCGAAGCCGGCCGTCACCCTGCTGCACGGCACCGGCGGTCACTGGGAGGCCTGGGCGCCCACCATCCCGGCGCTGTACGAGAACTACTTCGTGATCGCCTTCGACTACCTCGGTTGCGGCTTCACCGAGAAGCCGAAGGACCAGAACTGGGACACCTGGACCATCGCGGAGCACGTCCTCGGCGTCCTCGACCACTTCGGCGTCGAGAAGAGCAGCTTCATGGGCCTCTCGCTGGGCGCCTGGGTCACCACCCGGATCGCCCTGGAGCACCCGGAGCGCACCGAGAAGATCGTGCTGATGTCGTCGCAGGGCGTCGAGGCCCGCGCGGAGAACATGGAGCGCATGCACCGGGTCCGCACCAAGGCCGTGATGGAGGCGGACTGGGACTCGATGAAGGCGATGTTCGACCACCTCATCCTCAACGACGAGAACAAGATCGACGACATCATCGCCACCCGCTTGGCCGTCTACCAGCGCGACGACACCCGCGAGACGATCGGCAACATGCTCTACCTGCCGACCCCGGAGGTGCAGACCGCCAACCTGCTCAGCCCCGAGCAGTGGCAGAGCATCCAGGCGCCGGCGATGGTCGTGATCGCGTCCAAGGACATCGAGTCCTACGACAGCGACGCTCGCCGGATCGCGGACTGGCTGCCCAACGGCTTCGGATTCGAGATGGAGACCGTCGCCCACTGGCCCAACTTCGAGGAGCCGGACATCTTCAACCCGAAGATGCTCGAGTTCCTGGCGAAGTAGCCACAGCTGCTCTTCCGACAGTGGCCCGGTGCGGTAGCGCCGGGCCACTGTCCGTTTCCCAACCGCGTTCGGTCAGGGCGGCGTTTCGGTCAGGGCCGCGAGATCGTGACGGTCCGCTCCTGGCTCATGTCGCGCACCGCGTAACGGGGACCTTCCGCGCCGCCGAAGCCGCTGCCCTTGATGCCGACGAACGGCATCACGTCCACCCGGCTGGAGGAGGTCTCGTTGATGTGCACCGAGCCCGTCTGCAGCTTGTCGGCCGCGTCGAGGGCGACGCCGATGTTGCTGGTGAAGATCCCCGAGGCGAGGCCGTACGGCGTCGCGTTCGCCTCCGCGATCGCGTCGTCCAGGTCGGTGAACGGCCGCATCAGGACCACCGGCCCGAACAGCTCCTGCTGCATGATCGTGGACTCCAGCGGCGTCCGGGCGAGGACCGTCGGCTCGACCACGTTGCCGGTGCGGCCGCCCCCGGCGACGAACTCCGCGCCGCCGTCGACGGCCTGGTCGATCCACGACTTCACCCGCTCAGCGTCCTGCGGTGAGATCAGCGGGCCGACGGTCGTCGCGGCGTCGCGCGGATCGCCGGCTGTGACCGTCTTCAGCGCGCGCGCCATCGCCTGACCGACCTCGTCGATGACGTCGGCGTGGACGTACAGGCGCTGCACCGAGGTGCAGACCTGGCCGGACTTGCGCAGCACGCCGGCGGCGACCGCGGCCTTGGCGGCGCGCTCGAGGTCGGCGTCAGCACACACGATCGTGCTGGCCAGGCTGCCCATCTCCAGCTGGGTGCGCCGCATGCCGACCGTGGCATGGATGTGCTGGCCGACTCGGGTGCTGCCGGTGAACGCGTAGTACGCCGGCCGCGAGTCCTCGAGGAGCCACTGACCGACCGTCTCGCCCGCGCCGTACAGGGTGGTGATCAGGCCCGGCGGAAGGCCGGCGTCGAGCAGGACCCGCAGGATCGCGTCGGTGCTGCGCGGCGTTTGGGCGGCCGGCTTGACCACGACCGCGTTGCCGGCGGCGATCGCCGGGCCGACCTTGTGCATCAGGGTGTTCATGGGGGAGTTGAAGGGGGTGATCGCACAGACCACGCCGAGCGGGTCCAGCCGGGTGAAGCCGAAGCGGTGCTCCTGCCCGGGCACGCCTGCGAGCGGGATCACCTCGCCGGCGAGACGTCGGGCCTCCTCGGCACACATCCGCAGGGTGGCGGCGGTACGGGTGACCTCCGCCGCGACGTCGCCGGCGGCGAAGCCGGTGTCGATCGCGACCGCCGCGCGCAGCTCGGCGGCGCGCTCGCGGACCAGCTCGGCGGCGCGGTCCAGGATCGCGGCTCGGCCGCTCTGGGGCAGCCGCTGTGCGGCGAAGGCACGCTCCGCGGCGTCGAGGGCGCGGGTCACCTGCGCCCGGTCCGAGCTCGCGACGCGGGTCGCGGGGGCATCGGTGAACTTGTCCGGCACGACGTCCTCGGGCCCGTCGCCGGTGACCCAGTCGCCATCGATGAACGGCTGGACGAGGGGCAGCTCGGTACTCATGGCTGGAGTGTGACAGCGGTACCCGGAGGGATCCTCGGGTCGCTTTCCAACACTCGGCACACGCTTGTACACAGAGCTGGCCCCGGATGGCTAGATCTCTCCCATGAGCGCCTTCCACCAGTCCCTCGACGCGGGTACGCCGAAGGTCGGACTGTGGGTCAACCTCGCCGACCCGGCCGCGCTGGAGATCTCGTTGAGCTCCGGCTTCGACTGGGTCCTGCACGACGGCGAGCACTCGCCGGCCGAGCCTGCGACGTTCCTGCGCACGCTGCAGATCGCCCGCGGCTATCCCGCCGACGTCATCATCCGGCCGCCGGTGGGGGACCCGGTGACGATCAAGCGACTGCTCGACGTGGGCGCCCGCTCGCTGCTGATCCCGATGGTCGACACCGCCGAGCACGCGGAGCTGTTGGCCTCGGCCCTGCAGTTCCCGCCGTACGGTATCCGGGGCGTCTCGAGCCAGACCCGCGGAGGCGACTGGGGCCGGCGCCCGGACTATCTGGCGACCGCCCGTGACGAGCTGACCCTGATCGTGCAGATCGAGTCCGCGGAGGGGGTGCGCAACGCCGCCGACATCCTGGCCGTCGAAGGCGTGGACGCCGCCTTCGTCGGCACGGCCGACCTCGCCGCCTCCCTCGGCCACCCGGGCAAGCCGGCCCATCCCGAGGTGGAGGAGGCGGTCGCGGAGGTGGTGGCGATCGCGGCTCGCCTCGGCAAGCCGCTCGGCACGCTGACCCGCGAGCTCACGGCCGCTCGCCGGTACGCCGAGCAAGGCTTCGCGTTCATCGGGGTCGGCACCGACACCAACCTCTTCGCCACCGCGCTCGCCGACCTGCGCAGCGCCGCCGACCTGGGCTGACCGGCCCGCTCCTCGACAAGGAAGACGACCCATGACACTGACCCCGGAGCGCATCGCCGAGCTGGCTGCCGGGCTGGAGGAGGCCGAGCGCACCAAGGTGCCGATGCGGCAGCTCTCCCGCCAGCACGAAGGCATGACGATCGAGGAGGCGTACGCCGTCCAGCTGGCCTGGCGCGACCTCAAGCTCGCCCAGGGTCGGACCGTGACGGGCCGCAAGATCGGGCTGACGTCGGTGACCATGCAGCGCGCTCAGGAGGTCGACGAGCCCGATCGCGGGATCTATTTCGACGACATGATGTTCACCAGCGGGGACACCATCGCCTTCGACCGGTTCATCAAGCCACGTGTCGAGGCAGAGCTCGCCTTCGAGCTGGCGCGTCCGCTCGCGGGTCCGGACGTGACGCTCACCGACGTACTCGATGCCACCGCATGGGTGATCCCTGCGGTGGAGATCGTCGACTCGCGCCTGCAGATGAAGGACCCCGAGACCGGTGGGTCCCGGCGGATCGCCGATGCGATCGGCGACAACGCCGCCAACGCCGGGATGATCCTGGGCGGTACGCCGGTGCGCCCCGACGCGGTCGACCTGCGCTGGGTCGCGGGACTGCTCTACATCAACGGCGTGATCATCGACTCCGGCGTCTCGGCCGCGGTGATGAACCACCCTGCTGCCGCCATCGCCTGGCTCGCCAATGCGCTCGCCCAGCACGGCGAGCACCTCGAGGCCGGGCAGCCGATCCTGGCCGGTGCCTTCACCCGATCCAACTACGTCGCCCTCGGCGACACCATCACCGCCGACTACGGCCCGCTCGGCGTGGTCACCGCCCGCTTCGCGTGACCCGCCACCCTGCCCCGCCACCCTGCCCCGAAGGAGAACAGCATGACGACCGTCCCTGAGCGCATCGAGGAACTCAGCGAGGAGTTCACCGCGCTGGCCGAGGAGGCCGACGCGCTCGGCCGGACGCCCGACACGGCGGTCAAGCTGCTCCGCGACTCAGGCGTGGTCCGGATGCTGCAGTCGCGTGACTTCGGCGGCCTCGAGACCTCGCCGGTCGACTTCTTCGAGTCGGTCATGCGGATCGGCGCCCGATCGGGCTCGATCGGCTGGGTTGCCGGCGTGGTCGGCGTACATCCGTTCGAGCTCGGCCAGGCGGACCGCCGGGTGCAGGAGGAGATCTGGGGCGAGGATCCGGACACCTGGGTCGCCTCGCCGTACGCGCCGATGGGGCGGGCCCGTGCGGTCGAGGGCGGGTACCGCTTCAGCGGCCGCTGGTCCTTCTCCTCGGGCACCGACGCGTGCGACTGGATCGTGCTCGGCGGCCTGTTCGCCGACGAGGAGGGGAAGCCGATCCCCGGTACGTCCGAGCGACACTTCATCCTGCCGCGGGCCGACTACGAGATCGTGCCGGACTCCTGGAACGTGATCGGGCTCAAGGGCACCGGCAGCAAGGACATCGTGATCCGGGACGCCTTCGTCCCCGGCTATCGCGTGGTCGATCCCGGCGAGCTGGAGTCGGGCGAGGCGGCCCGGAAGGCGGGCCGCGAGGACAGCGACCTGTACCGGATGCCGTTCCACGCCATGTTCGGCACCGTGATCGCTGCCGGCACGCTGGCGCTCGCGGACGGCGCGCTCGCCGCCTACCTGGCCTACACCCGGAGCCGGGTGACCGCTCGTGGTGTCACGATGGCGACCGACCAGGCCGCGCTCTCGACCTTGGCCGCCGCGACCGCCGACATCGAGGCGGGACGGGTGCAGTTCGTCCATGACGTGCAGCGGATGTGGGACATCGCGCAGTCGGGCCGGCGGATCCCGATCGAGCTGCGCGCGGCGGCACGCAGCAACCAGGTCCAGGCGGTACGTCGCTCGCATGCAGCGGTCGACAGCCTGATGGCGGCGGCCGGTGGCGGCGCGATGCGCACCGACCTCCCGCTGCAGCGGTTCTGGCGCGACATGTCGATCGCGCGCAACCACGCGGCGAACTCCGGCGAGAGCACGGCGATCAACAGCGGACTGCTGACCTTCGGCCAGCCGCTGCGACCGGGCACCCGGCTCTGACGTCGAGGCTCAGAACATCTCGTAGAGCAGATCGCCGTGACGCTGGGAGATGCTCCGAGCGGCGGCGCGTACCTCACCGACGATCCGTGCGGTCGGCGCGGCAGGCGCTCGGAGGGTCACGCCGACCGCGCCGACCGCACGGCCCTCGAGCATGATCGGGGCGGCGACGCCGATCAGGCCGAGGACCGACTCCTCGCTCTCGTGTGCCAGGCCGGTCTCGCGCACCTTGGTCAGCTCGCGCAGGAGTCGGGGCACCTCGGTGATCGAGTAGCGGGTGCGTCGTTCGAGCCCGGCCTCGACGACCTCCCGGACGACGTCCTTCCGGCTGAACGCCAGGATCGCTTTTCCCAGTGCCGAGCAGGTCGCCGGTCGGCGTGACCCCGGGCAGAGATGCCCTGGCAGGGTCTGCGTGCTGTGGTTGACCTTCGCGACGTGGACGACGTCGGTGCCCTCGAGGATGCCGAGGTGGGCGCTCAGCCCGGTCCGGGCGTGCAGCTTGCTCAGGTCGTGCATGGCGCTGTCGCGCAACCCGTTGGGCCGGCAGACCGGGATCCTGCTGCCGAGCTCGAAGAGGGAGACGCCGAGGCGGTAGTCGGCGCCGTCGCGCTCGACGAAGCCGACCTCCTCGAGATCCGCGAGGAATCGGAAGGCTGTCGACTTCGGCAGCCCGGAGCGACGAGCCAGCTCGCTCACGCCGACCGGTGGGGTGATGTCGCGGAACGCGCTCAGCAGGCGCAGCGCCTTGCCGACCGACGTGATGTGGCGATCGCGGGTCTTCGTGGCCGGACGGCCCGGGGCGTCGGCCTGCAGCATCGTGCTCATGGACCCTCCAGGGATTGCATACAACTGTCGACAACGCCCTGATCATGGCATGGAAAAATTTTGCATACAAGTGTCGACAACGTTCCAAGTGTTGGCACGTGATCTGCAGTCGTGTGACGTGCGTCATGCCAACGTTGCGGTCGTTCCCGCTCTCGGGACTCGAGCAGAAACAGGCAGCTGGCGGTGGTCCGCATCGCCGGAATGGAGAGTCATGAAGCAGCAGAGGTTCGGCCGGCGAGTGGCAGTCGTGGGTGCGGTCGGGGCGCTGGCCCTGTCGGTCGCGGGCTGTGGCTCGTCGTCCAGCTCCAGCGCGGACAGCGCGTCGGGCAACAAGGTGCTGACGCGCACCATCAAGGTCGGCGCCTTCCCGACGCTCAACGGTCTCGACGTTCAGATCGCCCTGAAGGAGGGCTACTTCAAGGATGAGGGCCTCAACGTCCAGTTCGTGCCGGTGAAGTCGGCCGCCGAGGCGACGCCGCAGCTCCAGGGTGGCGCACTGGACATCGCCGAGACCGACATGACGACCGCGATCCTCGCCAAGTCGCAGAACTTCCCGCTCACCGCTGTCGCCCCCGGCACCATCGGGGTGAAGCCGGCGCCGACCGACAAGCTCAGCAGCGGTGAGATCTGGTGCGGCGCCAAGGCTCCGGAGAAGTCGTTGGCCGACCTGACCGGCAAGAAGTTCGCCGTACCCGCGGTCAAGACCCAGGTCTGGCTCGACGTGCGCACGGCCGTCGATGAGGCCGGTGGTGACTCCTCCAAGATCCAGTTCGTCGAGACTCCTGACACGCCGGGGGCGATCAAGTCCGGCAACGTCGACTGCGGCACCGTGGCAGAGCCGCAGGGAACCTCGCTCAAGTCCGACCCCGAACTGCGGTGGCTCGGCCCGTACGCCACCGCTGACGGTGGTCTGGCCTACATGTTCGTGGCGGGCACCAAGCTCGCCCAGGAGAGCCCGGCGACCATGGCGGCCTTCGAGCGCGCCATCCTCAAGGCGAACGCCACGGCGAATGCGAACCACGCTCTCGCGGTCAAGGTGGCGACGTCGGTCATGGCGCCCACCTGGAACGCGAGCGTCCTCAGCAAGGCGGCCTACCCGGCGTGGGACGAGAAGGCCATTGCGGACAGCGACGTCACCAAGGCCTCGGACCGCATCGTCAAGTACGGCATGCTCGACAAGTCGGCTGTGCCGAGCCCGTCCGACCTGGTCGCGAAGCTGAACTGATCCGGACCGGATGGAGGGCGAGCACGTGACGACAGCACATCAGGAGCTCCCGGGCCGCACCGGAGGTCCGGGCCCCGGCTCCACTCCGGCCGAGGCCTCGGGGGACGCCACGTCCTCGCACGCTTCGGGAGGCGAAGGCCGCCCGAAGCGCCTCCTCCTCCAAGTCACCGGGATCGTGGTGGCGATCGTGGTCTGGTACCTCTTCGCCAAGGGGCGCGGACATCACCTCGGGGTGCCGTTGCCTTCCCAGGTCGTCCACAAGCTCGTGGACATGGGCCAGACCGGTCACTTCTGGACCTCGCTGCGCCAGACCGTCGTGTCGGCACTGGTCGGCTTCGTCTGCTCCATCGTCGTCGGCGTTCCGCTGGGGCTGCTCAACGGCGTCAACAAGCGAATCACGCTCAGCTCGCAGTTCCTGCTGGACTTCCTGCGCACGATCCCGCCGATCGCGATCATGCCGCTCCTCCTGCTGGTCTACGGCGGCAGCTTCAAGATGGTCGTGGTGCTGATCATGTTTGGCTCGGTGTGGCCGGTCCTGCTGCAGGCGACGTACGCCATGCAGCAGGTCAGCCCGCAGCTCAAGCAGGTCGGCGTCGCGTACCACCTAGGGCGCGGCGACACGTTCCGGTACATCTACTGGCCCAGCGTGCTGCCGTTCCTGATGACCGGCCTGCGCATCGCCCTCACGCTGAGCCTGCTGCTCGCCGTGGTCGGCGGCTACTTCGGCCAGGCGCCAGGCCTGGGCAAGGACCTGAACGACACGCTGCTCGGAGGGGACACCGCCGCCATGTTCGTCTACGCCTTCGTCGTCGCGCTGCTGGGCGTCCTGCTCAACACCGCCTTCGTCTTCGCCCAGCGGAGACTGCTCGCCTGGCACCCGTCTGTTCGAGGAGGTCGCTGACATGCGCGGCATGCTCAAGCGCATCGGCTGGGAGCTCTGGCTGCCCATCGTGGTCATCGTGGCGTGGTGGGTCCTCAGCTCGGGGAGCCAGTCGTTCTACTTCCCGCCGCTGTCGAAGATCTTCCAGTCGTTCCATCAGGACTGGCTGTTCGCCCACGTGCCCACCGACCTGTGGCCGAGCCTGCGACGTCTGCTCGCCGGGTTCTTCATCGGGACCGCGCTGGGCATCGTCATCGGACTGATCCTTGGGGTGGTCCGACCGCTCGAGGTGGCGGTCACGCCGATCACGGAGTTCTTCCGGGCGATGCCGAGCGCCGCGATCCTTCCGATCATGGTGCTGCTCTTCGGGCTCGGCGTGGAGATGAAGGTCGCGATCATCGCCTTCGTGACGTTCTTCCCCGTCCTGCTCAACACCATCGACGGCGTCCGGGCGCTCGACCCGCTGCTGGGCGACGTCGCCAAGGGCTACCGGATCCGGTTCATGGACCGGATGCTCTACATGTACCTGCCGGCCGCGTCGCCACAGCTCTTCGCCGGAGCCCGCGTCGCCGTTTCGATGTCGGTGATCGCGATGACGGTCTCAGAGATGGTCGGCACGCCGGGCGGGATGGGCTACTTCGTGCTCGACGCGCAACGCGGCTATGCCATCCCCAGCATGTGGTCGGGCATCATCGCGCTCGGCATCCTCGGCTACGTCCTCAACAAGCTCTTCCTCCTCATCGAGAACCGCGTGCTGTCCTGGCACCGCGGCATGACAGCACTGCAGGGATGATCACCATGACCCTCTCCACTGACACCTCCTCCACGGAACGCCAGCCGATCCTCTCCGCCCGGAGCCTGGGTCACGCGTACGGCCAGCGCGTCGTTCTGCAAGGGCTCGACTTCGATGTCGCGGCCGGTGAGTTCCTCTCCATCGTCGGTCCCTCCGGCGTCGGCAAGACCACGCTGCTGCAGTGCCTGACCGGCCTGCAGGCGCCGACGAAGGGCGAAGTGCACTTCGAGGGCAGGAAGATCGGGCGTACGCCGCCCGAGGGCCTCGCCATCGTCTTTCAGGACTACCGCAGCTCGCTGATGCCGTGGCTGAAGGTGGTGGACAACGTGGCGCTGCCGCTGAAGTCCGCCGGCGTCGGCAAGAGGGAGCGGACCGAGATCGCCGCCAAGGCGCTCGCCGAGGTCGGCCTCGCCGGCTATGAGCGCAGCTACCCCTGGCAGCTCTCCGGCGGTATGCAGCAGCGGGTGGCGATCGCGCGCGCCCTGGCGTTCCGTCCGCGCGCGATCATCATGGACGAGCCGTTCGCGTCGGTGGACGCGCAGACGCGGGCGGACCTCGAGGACCTGGTGCTGCGGCTCAAGGAGACGCACGGCATCACCATCCTCCTGGTGACCCACGACATCGACGAGGCCGTCTACCTCGCGGACCGGATCCTGGTGCTCGCCGGGAAGCCCGGCCGGATCGCCGACCTGATCGAGGTGGCGCTGCCTTCGCCCCGCGACCAGATCAGCACCAAGGCCGAACCGGAGTTCGCGACGCTGCGCGCCCGTGCGTACACGTTGATCAAGCAGGGCGGCAACGTGCCGGCAGCCGCGCGGCCATGACAGCCGGCGGCTGACTCGGCGTCAGCGCAGCGCGGAGCGGATCCGGTCCTTGACCGAGCTCGGCACCTTCGCCTTCATCGACCCCGGCAGCATGCCGCTGACGCGGGCGACGGCGGCGCGGCCGAGCGTCTTGGCGGCATCGCTGGTCGAGGCTTCGGGGGAGGCCACCGTGGGCTTCTTGGCGGCGTTCGGAGCAGTCGCTGCCGCCGATGCCGCAGCAGAGGCGGCGGCGGGCGGCGTCGGCTGCACATAGCCGGCCAGCGGCCGGTTCCAGAGCCGGGCCCGCTTGTCGAAGGCCTCCAGGACCGCAGGGCTGTAGTACTCGGCGAGGAAGGCGCGGATCTTCTCCAGCGACGGCCGCGGGATCGGCGTACGCATCGACCAGGGCAGGTTGAGCGCGTCGATCGCGATCTGCTCGACCTTCTCCTTGGGCAGGTCGAACGACAGGCAGAACAGATTGCCGTTGTTGGCCTCCGCGCGCTCGCGGTGCGTGTCCGGGAACTGGTCGTAGAGGTACTTCGGGCCGATGCCCCACACGATCTCGTCCTGCTTGCGGTACAGGTCGAGATCGTGCTCGAACACCAGCTTCGGGCCCGTCAGGAACGGGTAGACGCAGAGCGTGTCGAGCAGCGGCCAGGGGTGCTGGTGGTTGGCATCGACGAACGCCATCTCGTAGTTGTCGAGGAAGCTCGGGATGTCCGGCGCGACCTTGAACGTGTGGTCCTCGATGACGACCCCGGAGCCGGTGTAGATCTCGCGCAGCAGGAAGCCATTCGGCTTCGTCGGGTCACCGAAGAACGTGTTGTCGTGGTCCACGGTGGTGAACTTCTCACCGCCGTTCTCGTCCATGAACTGGGCGATGAACCCGCCGGAGAGCCCCGACGCGGTGCCGATCTCGATGAACTTCTTCGGGCGGTGCTCCACGATCTTCTGCTGGAAGAAGGTGAGCTCGTCGGGAGCCACGGAGCCGTAGCCGGTGCGCCAGTGCTCAGCGTGGAGGCGGTCGATGTCAGTCTGGTTCATCCGGCTGTCCCGTCGTCGGCTTCGTGAGTTGCGTCGCCTGAGGCTAGCGCGCTTGGCAAGGTCAGGCCCGGCTTGCCCGACGCTTGAGCTCCGCCCACGAGCCGCGTTGACGCAGGGTCGCACCGCTCGGTGCGCCTTCCTGGGTCTTGGCCCAGGCGGTGTAGTCGGCAAACGAACCGGTGGCTCCCTCGGAGGCGAGGTAGGTGGCGACGATCGCGACCAGATCGTCCTCCGACCAGCGTCGAGACGTCGAGCGGGTGGTGTTGGCGCTCAGGCCGGCTGCTTCGCAGGCGGCGCGCCAGGAGCCGAAGCGCCGGATCAGGAGCGCCGGGGAGGCGGCGATATCGCGACCGCGCTGCCACGTGTCGTAGGCACCGTTGGTCAGCGGCTCGCCGAGCTCCGCGGCGGCCGCACGCAGTCCTTCGAGCAGCTGGCCGTCGGAGAAGTCGGGGGTGCGCACGACCTCACCGTAGGCCATCGCCACGGACGTCATACGCTGCGGCTGTTCCGGCCGCCAGAGCGTATGAAAATCCCTGACTTCAGGCCGAGCCGTCGGCGCCGAGCGTGTAGGTCAGCTCGGCGGACTGTTTGCCGCCGGCCTCGAGGACCACGCGGACGAAGGACATCCGCCGTCCGGTGCGTAGGACGGTAGCGGTGATGGT
>Ga0164242_10004234_pt1 | contig 16154 bp, 12 predicted proteins | sample OricomgcompostMG_FD_108783 | JGI IMG/M metagenome (GOLD analysis project Ga0164242, IMG submission 108783) | Miracle-Growth compost microbial communities from Emeryville, California, USA - Original compost - Miracle growth compost (MG) ... | reverse complement strand
GGCATCCGTCTCGCCCTTCGCCCGCCCTTCGCCCCAGTTCGTGGTGTCGATGCGGATGAGGTCCCGAGCGATGCGCGCCGTCTCGTCGATGCCCTGCTCGGCTCCCGTTCCGTCGGCGCTGGTCGTGGCCTCGCCCGGGTTGCTCATGGTGCAACGCTACCGGGCGGATGCGAACGGCGACCAATCGGGGCGCCGGCGGCCCCGTCACGCCCGCAGTGCTTCTGACCGGCCGCAGTGCGTCTGGTGGTCGGCCCTACGTTTCACTGACAGAAATCGCCGACCTGATCTCAGCCGTGCGCGATTTCTGTCAGTCGAACGGGAGCTCGCCACCACCTCGCGGCCCGTGCCGCGGCGGCATCGATGGCGTCGTACGAGCACCCGTGATGCATCGCGCAGGAGCGTGCGCGCCGGCGTCCGGCTGCGGGCCGAGAGGCCTCCGGAATCGTGCTAATGTCTTACGTCGGCAGCTGATCGTCAGCTTCCGAACTGCGCGCGGGTGGCGGAATAGGCAGACGCGCTAGCTTGAGGTGCTAGTGCCCTTTATCGGGCGTGGGGGTTCAAGTCCCCCCTCGCGCACAACGCAGAGAAGGCAGGTCCGAAAGGGCCTGCCTTCTCTGCGTTGTGCCGTGGGTGTCGCTTGAAATCTTCGGGGGTGGGCCCCCACCGCCGGAGGCTCCGAGCGCCGTGAAACGGCGGTCGGCTACCTCACCAGCCGAGCTCTCCGGCATCCTCCTGGAACGTGCCCGTCGGGCCGTCCTTGCCGACGCTCGCCCATGCCGCCACGACTTCCGCGCTTTCCGCGGCAGGTCGGCCGGGATGGCTCTCCGGACCTCCACCGCCCAGTTCGGTGGCGGTGATGCCTGGCTCCACCGCGATGAACTTCACTTCGGGCACCGTCTTCGCGTACTGCACCGTGATCATGGATACGGCGGCCTTGCTCGATCCGTAGGCGATCGAGGGGTAGCTCGACGCCGGCCTGGACAGTTCGTGCGTCGCCCAGAACGAGCCGAGTGCGCTGGAAACGTTGACGACGACGGGGTTGTCCGACTCCCGCAGCAGCGGCAAGGCGGCCTCCGTGACCCGGATGATGCCGACCGCGTTCGTGTCGAACACCTCGAGAACGCTGGGGCCGTCCAGTGCCTCTCCGCCTCCGTCGCCCGTGCGCTTGGCGATTCCGGCGTTGTTCACCAGCACGTCGAGCCCACCTTCCGACCCGATCTGCTGGAAGGCGGCGGCGACGGATGCGTCGTCGGTGACATCCAGCTGCACGAATCGGGCGCCGATCTCGTCGGCCGCTGCTCTGCCCCGCTCCGCGTCGCGCGCCCCGACGTAGACCGTGTGCCCGCGCTGGATGAGGAGTCGGGCGGTTTCCTTGCCGAGGCCCTTGTTGGCCCCGGTGATGAGTGTTGTTGTCATGTTCCGAGGTTCGCGCCGGGGCACCGGGACAGGCAGTCGTCCGCTTGTCGTAGGAATGGCAGGGCCAGGACAGGCTGGGGCGCGAGCCGCAGACTGATGGGGTGGCGGATGTGGAGTTCGGACGCGCGGTGCGACGGTGGCGGGACCGTGTGGCGCCCGAGACGGTGGGAGTGCCGGTGGGCGGCCGACGACGGGCACGCGGCCTTCGTCGCGAGGAGCTCGCGGGGCTCGCGGGCATCTCGGTGGACTACCTGACCAGGCTGGAACAGGGCAGGGCGACCTCGCCGTCGACCCAGGTCGTCGAGGCGCTCGCGAGAGCGCTTCGTCTCGCCGATCAGGAGCGCGAGCTGCTGTTCCGCCTCGCGGGCCAGGCCGCTCCCGGACGCGAACTGGTTCCCTCGCGCATCCCGCCGAGCGTTCAGCGCCTGCTCGACCGGCTCTCCGGAAACCCGATCGCCGTCTACGACGCGCTGTGGAACCTGATCGACACCAATGCGGCGTACGACGCGCTGAGCGGCGCATCCGCCTGGCGAGGCATCGAACGCAATGCGGTGTGGCGCAACATCGTGGGGCCGGGGCCGATCGCGACGCTCTCCCCCGAGGAGCTCGCCGACCAGCAGGCGGGGATCGTGGCCGACCTGCGCCTCACGGCCGCGAAGTATCCGGGCGATCCGAGGGTGCAGAAGCTCGTGGCCGAGCTGCGCAGGCGGAGCCCGCTGTTCGGCGAGCTCTGGACATCGGCGGAACTCCCGTCCCACGAAGAGCGCTCGCGCCACAAGTTCCTGGAGCATCCGGAAGCCGGCCGCATCGGGCTGGACTGCGACACGTTCATCGTCGCGGGCGACGATCTGCGCATCATGATCTACTCGGCCGAGCCGGGAACCGAGGACGCCGAGCGACTCGCACTGGCGATCGTGCTCGGCACGCAGACCCTCGCGTCCGAGCGGTGACGGGGCATTGACTCGCTCCATGAACCGCTCGCAGGCGGCCAACGCCAGGAGCCTGTGCCGTCGATTCAGAGTCCGGGCAGGACGTTGCGCCGGCCGACGGGCTCGATGAGCTGCGGGCCGTTGTCGCGCACGGGCGGCACCTCGTAGTACTCCAGCCCGGATGCCACGGCGACCCCCGCGCGCACGGCTTCGTCGACGAGCGCCTGGTCGCCGACGATCGTGGGGTCGATCCAGTGCTGCCAGAGCTCCCTCGGCAAGATGACGGGGTTGCGGTCATGGATGTCGGCGAGCGTCTGCACGGCATCCGACGTGAGGATCGTGGCCGTGAGCCGCCACTTCTGCGGATCGTCGTCGGACTTCTCCGGGTCGCGCCACCAGCTGTACATGCCAGCCATGCCGATCACGTCGTCGTGCGGATCGCGGATGAAGTAGGGGGTCTTGTGACCCTTCTCGCCCTGCCACTCGAAGTAGCCGAGCGCAGGGATGATCGCCCGGTGCGACGCGATCGGCTTGCGCCACAGCGCCTTGGTGGTGATGTCTTCTGCCCGTGCGTTGAACGTGGGGTAGTTCAACTTGAGCGTCTTGGAGAACGGAGGGACCAGGGACCAGTGACCGATCTCGAACCGGTTCTCCACCCCCTCCTCGCGCTGGGAGGCGAACAGGACGGGGATGGGATCGGTGGGCGCGATGTTCCACGACGGCGTCCACTCCTGAGGGTCCTTGCCCGTTGCGAGCACGAACTCGGTGATGAGTTCGTTGACCGTGTCGTCCATGGCGAACCGTCCGCACATGCGAAACCTCCTCGGCATGTCAGTGGCGATGCGTACTCTGAACGCCTCGCTGCTCGGCCGTTCGGCGCCCATTCTGGACCCGTTCCGGGCAGGCTACCCGATGCCGCCGACATAGCGTAAAGTCGAAGAAGAAGCCGTCAACGACACGCCGCAGGTGTTTGACAGTTTCGAATATGCGTTCGAAACTGGAAGGGTGACGCTCCTCGTTCCCGACTCTCCGGCTGTGCATCCGCCACAGCAGGTGAAGGCGGTGCGGGAAAAGACGGCGCGGGACAAGGCTGCGCGGGAAAAGACGGTGTGGCCGGTTCTTCCTCCTGACGCCGCCGTTGGGCCTGCCGTGTACGGGGAAGACACGGCCGTCGAGCGGGCGAAGGCCGACCTCGAGCGGCTGCTGAGCCTGCGCTCGCGTATGGGCGAGCTGGAAAGCACAAGGGTGGACGACGGCGTTCTGCGCACCGACCCCGCCCTGGCGCCTCTGCTGCCAGGTGGTGGCCTGCAACCGGGAGGCGTCTACTCGGTGGGGACGACCTCGCTCGTCATGGCTCTGCTGGCCGGTCCGAGCGCGGAAGGGGCCTGGTGTGCCGTGGTGGGCATGCCGGGGTTCGGCGCGGAGGCTGCCGCGCTTCTCGGAATCGATCTCGACCGCCTCGTGCTGGTGCCGCATCCCGGCGACCACTGGTTCAGCGTGACCGCCGCGCTCGCCGACGCTGTGAGCGTGGTCGTCGCCGTTCCCGGTTCCCGAGTGGGTGAGGCGGAGGCGGCCAGGCTGGCGGCGAGGCTGCGGCAACGTCGCGCCGTGCTGCTCGTCTGCGGTGCATGGCCTCGAGTGGATGCGCGGCTCGGCGTGGCATCCAGCAGGTGGACCGGTGTGGGAGAAGGTCACGGCTACCTGGCGACCCGCGAGCTCACCGTTGCTGTGGAGAGCAGGTCGTGGGGACGGGAGCGCAGAGGCAGGCTGCTCGTCACACCCGACGGACGGCTGGAGGCGGCATCGGCGCCTGCCGGGTTCCCCGCGCTGAAGGCGGTGGTCTGAGTGGCGGAGGCGCGCGAGACGGGACAGACCGCCCGGCGCAGCATCGTGCTGTGGTGCCCTGACTGGCCGGTGCGCGCCGCCGTGGCCGCTGGACTGGCCGAGCCCGGGCATCCGATCGCGCTCATCGACAAGGGACTCGTCTTCGCCGTCTCCGCCGCTGCCCGTCGTGAAGGGGTCCGCCGCGGCCTGCGCGTGCGTGAGGCGCAGGCCCGTTGCTCGACTCTCACGGTTCTGCGTTACGACGCGGCGGTCGACCAGAGGGAGTTCGATCCGCTGCTGACGGCGATCGAGCAGGCGGTTCCCGGGGTGCAGCCCGTGCGGCCGGGCCTGTGCGCGCTGCGGGCGAGGGGTCCCGCGCGGTTCTACGGTGGCGAGGCCGCCGCAGCCGAGCAGCTGCTGGAGGTCGCGGCGCAGCACGGCTCCCCCGATGCCAGGATCGGGATCGCGGACGGCCCGTTCGCAGCCGAGCAGGCCGCTCGATCAGCGAGTGCCGACGGTCGCACGCTGATCGTGGAACCCGGATGCTCTGCCGCCTTCCTCGCGCCGCTGCCGGTCGACGTGCTCGGCGACGGCGAGTACGCAACGCTGCTGCACCGGTTGAGCCTGGACACACTGGGCGATGTGGCGCGGCTGAGCCCGCTCGAACTCGAAGACCGGTTCGGGGAGCTCGGCGTGCGCACCCACGCGCTGGCGAGCGGAGCCGAGCGCGCCGCCGTGGTGCCGCGCGCCCCGCAGGCCGTTCTGGAGCGCTCGATCGAGTTCGAGCCCGGACTGGAGCGGGTGGACGAGCTCACGTTCGCATTCAGGCGCACGGCAGACGACTTCGTGGAGTCCCTGACGGCGGCCAAGCTCGTCGCCACCGCGATCACCGTGCTGGTGCGGGCCGAGTCGGGGGCGGTCAGCGAGCGCACCTGGTTGCATCCGAGATGGTTCACGGCATCCGATGTCGTCGACCGGGTGAGATGGCAGCTGCAGGGCGCCGGCGCCGATGCCGGGCTCGACTCCCCCGTCGTGCAGGTGACGGTGTCGCCGGAGGCCGTCGACGCCGTCGGCCACCACGAGGAGGGGCTGTTCGGCGGCGGACCGGACGAGCGTGTGCACCATGCGCTCTCGCGAGTGCAGAGCATGCTGGGGCACGACGGCGTCGGGACGGCGGCGATCGGCGGCGGTCGCATGCTCGCCGATCGCACGACGCTGGTTCCCTGGGGCGACCGGATCCCGGATGTCGTGAGCGCAGCGGCAGCGAAGCCCTGGCCGGGCTCCCTCCCGCCTCCTCTGCCCGCCACCGTCTACTCGCCGCCCGTGCGGTGCGCCGTGGTCGCCGCATCAGGAGCGCCCGTCGATGTGGATGAGTCAGGCGGCCTCACGACGCACCCCGAACGCTTCTCCCCCGCCCCTGGCCGCGCTCTCGCGCGGGTGACGGCATGGGCAGGTCCGTGGCCCGTCGAGGAGCGCTGGTGGGATCCGGACGCCGCACGCAGCGTTCATCGTCTGCAACTGGTCGACGAATCGGGCGGTGCGTGGCTCGTGCTGCTCGAGAACGGCGAATGGATGCTCGAGGCCCGCTATGACTGAGCGCTCGACGACGATCCCGCCGCCCGGCGCACCCACGGCGACTCAGGCGACGCGGAAAGAGCGGGTGCGCTGAGACATGGGCTGGAAGAACCCGCCGATCCCCTGGTCGGAGCTGGAACGCACCCTGTCGGGGCGGAAACCGCCGGAGGGCAGCCTCGCCGCACTCGACTCCCCCGCCCGCAGCACCAAGCGGCGCAGCTATCGCGGTGAGCCCATCGTGCCCATCGACGGCCCCTACGTGCCGTACGCGGAGCTGCACGCGCACTCCAACTTCAGCTTTCTCGACGGCGCAAGCGAGCCGGAACGACTCATCGAGCAGGCGGCACGGCTGCGTCTGATCGGGCTCGCGCTGACCGACCACGACGGACTGTACGGCGTCGTGCGGCTGGCGGAGGCGGCGGAGACGCACTCGGCGGTGAAGACGGTGTTCGGAGCCGAGCTCTCGCTCGGCCTCGGCAGACCGCAGAACGGGGAGGCGGATCCGGAAGGGTCGCATCTGCTCGTGCTGGCCAGAGGCGAGGAGGGGTACCACCGGCTGGCAGGGGCGATCACGGATGCCCAACTGCATCCTGATGCGGAGAAGGGACGCCCCGTCTACGACCTCCGCCGGCTCGCCGAACAGGCGGGAGGGCAGTGGACGGTGCTCACCGGATGCCGCAAGGGCGCCGTGCGGCAGGCGCTGACCGGCAGCGGGGGCGCCGGTGCCGGGCGCGCAGGTGCCGGTGGCGCGGCAGCAAGGCCGAACCGGGATGCGGCATCCCGCGCCTTGGACGAGCTCATCGAGCTGTTCGGGGCAGAGCACGTGGTCGTCGAGCTGTTCGACACGGGATCGCCGCTCGACGCCGTGCACAACGATGCGCTCTACGCGCTGGCGCAGAGCAAGGGGCTGGCCTGTGTCGCCACGGGCCTCGTGCACTACGCCACACGAGCGGAGAGGCCTCTCGCGACCGCCATGGCCGCTGTGCGCGCCAGGCGCAGCCTGGACGAACTGGACGGCTGGCTGCCTGCGGCCGCGACCTCCCGCCTGCGCTCGGGAGCCGAGATGGCCAGACTGTTCTCCCGCTACCCTGGCGCGATCGAGCACACCGTCGAGATCGCGGAGAGCCACGCCTTCGCGCTGAAGTCGGCCAAGCCCCGCTTGCCGAAGCAGGAGGTCCCTGAGGGCAGCACGCCGATGAGCCATCTGCGCGAGCTCGTCGCCGCCGGCATCGCCGAGAAGTATCCGCCGAGCTATCCGCATGCGAGTGCCGAGGTTGTCGCAGCGCGCATGGAGCAGGAGCTCAAGGTGATCGAGGAGAAGGACTTCCCCGGCTACTTCCTCATCGTGCACGACATCGTGCAGTTCGCCCGCAGCCAGGGCATCCTGTGCCAGGGACGCGGTTCGGCGGCGAACTCCGCGGTCTGCTACGCGCTGAGCATCACGGCCGTCGACTCGATCCAGTACCGGCTGCCGTTCGAACGCTTCCTCTCCAGCATGCGGCCGGAGGAGCCCGACATCGACGTGGACTTCGACGCCAGGCGACGCGAAGAGGTCATCCAGTACGTGTTCGAGAAGTACGGCAGGCGCAATGCCGCGCAGGTGGCGAATGTGGTCAGCTACCGGCCGAAGAACGCGGTGCGCGACATGGCCAAGGCGCTCGGGCATTCGACAGGCCAGCAGGATGCCTGGTCCAAGCAGGTGGAGAGATACGGCCCCGAGGTGTTCACGGGCGACCACGACATCCCGGATGCCGTCGTCGCGCTCTCCGAGCAGCTGCTGCGCGCCCCACGGCACCTGGGCATCCACTCCGGCGGCATGGTGCTCACCGACCGGCCGATCGGCGAGGTGTGCGCCATCGAGCACGCCCGCATGGAGAACCGCACCGTGCTGCAGTGGGACAAGAACGACTGCGAGTGGATGGGCCTGGTCAAGTTCGATCTGCTCGGGCTCGGCATGCTCGCCGCCGTGCAGTACATGTTCGACATGGTCGAGCAGCACCTCGGCGAGTCGTGGACGCTCGCGACCCTCCCGAAGGAGGAGCCCGCCGTGTACGACATGCTGTGCAGGGCGGATGCCATCGGCGTGTTCCAGGTGGAGAGCCGCGCCCAGCTCGGCACGCTCCCTCGCCTTCTCCCCCGAGAGTTCTACGACCTCGTGATCGAGGTGGCGCTCATCCGGCCAGGGCCGATCCAGGGCGGCGCCGTTCACCCGTACATCCGCAGGCGAGCCGGGAGGGAGGACGTGACGTATGCGCATCCCGACCTGAAGCCGGTGTTGGAGCGCACGCTGGGCATCCCGCTGTTCCAGGAGCAGGTGATGCAGATGGCGATGGCGATCGGAGACTGCACGGGAGAGGATGCCGACCTGCTGCGCCGCGCCATGGGATCCAAGCGCGGCATCGAGAAGATCGAGTCGCTGCGCGACAAGGTGTTCCAAGGCATGGCCAGGCGAGGGTTGTCCGACGACGAGGCGCAGGGCATCTGGGCCAAGATCGAGGCGTTCGCCGACTTCGGCTTCGCCGAGAGCCACGCGCTGAGCTTCGCGCTCATCGTGTACGCCAGCTCGTGGCTCAAGCTGCACTATCCGGCGGCCTTCCTCGCCTCCCTCATCAAGGCGCAGCCGATGGGGTTCTACTCGCCGCAGACGCTGACCCAGGATGCCGTGCGTCACGGCGTCGTCGTGCGGCACGTCGACATCCTGCGCTCCGGCGTGCACCCCGACCTCGAGCCCGTCGACCTCGAGCCGGCCGCCTTTGGCGGCTCCGTCTCTCCGAGCGGCATGGCGGAATGCCTCGAGGCGAAGCAGCCGCCGATTCCGGGGCGGTTCGACAGGGATGCCCCCGATGTCTCCGCCGCCCACCGCAGGGATGGCGCGCTCGCCGTGCGGTTCGGCCTGGCGGGCGTGAACACGATCGGCGAGAAGCACGCCCAGCGCATCGTTGAGGAGCGTGAGAGCGGAGGAGCGTTCACCAGCATGCACGACCTCGCCAGGCGGGTCGGTCTGACCGCGCCCCAGCTCGAGGCGCTCTCGGCGGCGGGAGCGTTCGAGTCTCTCGGGCTCACCCGCAGGCAGGCGTTGTGGACGGCCGGACCGGCATCCAGGGAGCGCAGAGGATATCTGCCGTCCACAGCGGTCTTCGTGCAGCCTCCGCTGCTTCCGATGCTCTCGGAGGCGGAGCAGACCGTGTACGACCTGTGGTCGACGGGAATCTCGCCAGGAGACCATCCGATGCGTCATGTGCGGCAGGCTCTGACGGCACGCGGCATCCACTCGATCGACGAGCTGCTGACGGCGGAGACCGGAAGGCGGGTCGAGGTGGCAGGAGTCGTGACCCACAGACAGCGCCCGGCAACGGCCAGCGGCATCACGTTCCTCAACCTCGAGGACGAGACCGGGCTGCTCAATGTGATCTGCAGCGTCGGCGTGTGGGGACGTTATCGAAGGGTCGCGCGCGAGGCGCCCGCCATGGTGGTGCGGGGCATCCTGGAGCGCTCAGAGGAGGGGATCGTGAACATCGTCGCCGACCGGTTCGAGAACCTGCCGCTGAAGGCCCGCACCACCTCGAGGAACTTCCAGTAGGCGCACGGCCGGATCCGAGCGGAGCCGGATTCGAGCGCAGCCGCATTCGATCGCAGCGTAACGATCGGAACCCCGGCGCGTGGCTCAGCCGGGCTTGACGCTGTTGTCCCTCGACTTGCCGGGGGCGCCCGCGCTGTTCGGGCCGGGAGGCTCGTCCATCAGATGCAGGCCCTGGGTGCTGTTCGCCGACATGGTGAGCAGCTCGATCCACTCCCGGTTGATCACGGGCGACTTGCTGCCCGAGTACCTGAAGTACAGCGGGATGGACGGGTCGATCCAGACCGCGCTGCGGCCGTCACCGACGGAGATGTCGTCACGCCACGTGAAGAAGAATCCCTCGCGTCGACGCAGCTTCGCGCCGATCACCACCTGAAGGTGTGCGAGAACGCGGTCCTCGAACTTCACCTCGATGTCGGATCCGCCGTACAAGAGAGCACCCACGACAACCTCCCGAGCATCACGTCTCCTTGAGCAGCATATCGTCGCACTGAGCCACCCACCCCGGGCAAGTCGTACGTGCGCGACGGCGGACGAAGGCATCCTCATCCACGCCGCGCGCAGCGGCGCTTTCGCTGTCAAGCCCTTGTCCGGCTCTCGTGCGCCTCCGTAGCGTCGTGTCCTGCCTCATCCGACCACACGAAGGAGGAGCCCATGGGCGACGACGACAAGATCGAGAACAAGAAGGACGAGCTCTGGGGCAAGGGCAAGGAAGCCGTGGGCGATGCCACCGGCGACGACGAGCTCAAGTCACAGGGACAGTTCGATCAGACCAAGGCGAACCTCAAGCAGGCCGGAGAAAAGGTGAAGGACGCCTTCTCTCACAACGACTGAGACGCTCGAGACGACGAGGCCGCTCCGGATGACCGGGGCGGCCTCGTGCCGTTCCGTCTCGCATTCTCGGCCGAGCCGGCCCAGCCTTCAGCCCTGCAGCCTTCGAGCCCAGCAGCCTGACCCACGCGGCCTTCGAGCCACTCGGCCGGAGGTGATCACCTCAGCAGTTCTTGCCAGCCGTCGGCCGTGGCGTTCTCGAAGATGAGGCTCGTCTGCGTGTGCGAGACCGCCGGGTCGCCCGTCAGGTATTCGAGGACGAAGTCCCGCAGCTCCCCCGCGTCGCGAGCGGCGACGTGCAGCAGGTAGTCGTCGGCTCCCGCCGTGTGGAACAGTCTCAGCACTCCCGGCCAGTGCGGCGCCGCTGCCCGGAACGCGTCGATCTGTGCACGCGAGTGCTTCACGAGGCGCACGGCGATCAGAGCCTGCAGCGGAATGCCCGCCGCCACGAGGTCGACATCCAGCCGGTATCCCGCGATCACTCCCCTGCGCTGAAGGCTCTTCAGGCGGAGCGAGACGGTCGATTCTGCGACGCCCAGCTGCGTTGCCAGCGCGGCGCCGGTGATCCGCGAGTTGCTCGACAGGGCGAGCACGAGCCGGCGGTCGAGGTCGTCGAGCTCGGGAATCTTCGAGGACGGCATGGTGGCATCCGTTTCTGCGGAAGGTCGTGCGATGAGAGTCGCTCCTCATCGAAGCATGTGCATCATAACTTCCCTCTCATCGCGGTATCTGCTGATCTGAATGCATGACAACGTCGTCCTCCTCTTCCTCGTCACCGGCGCGCCGGCGAGCGCCGGAAGCACACCTCGAGACCATCGCCGTGCACGCGGGGATGGCGGGGCTCAGCGACACGGGATCGCACGTGCCGCCCATCGACCTCTCCACGACCAACCCGTTGAGCGGCGTCGAATCCGGTGGCGACTCGTACGAGAACCTGGCCACCGGCGGCCGACTGGGCGGGGGCGATTCCGCCGTCTACCAGCGACTGTGGCAGCCGGGTGTCGCCCGCTTCGAGATCGCCCTCGCCGAGCTGGAGGGCACGAAGGAGTCCGTGGCGTTCGCCACGGGGATGGCCGCGCTCTCGGCCTGCCTCATGGCCGCCGTCAACGCTGGAACGCCGCACATCGTGGGCGTGCGGCCGCTCTATGGCGGCACCGATCACGTGCTCGCCAGCGGTCTGCTGGGCACCAAGGTCACGTGGGCGACTCCGCACGACATCGCATCCGCCATCCGGCCGGACACCGGGCTCGTCGTGCTGGAGACGCCGGCCAATCCCACGCTCGAACTCGTCGACATCGCCGACGTCGTGTCTCAGGCCGGCGCGGTGCCGGTGCTCGTCGACAACACGTTCGCCTCCCCCGTTCTGCAGCGTCCCGCCGACCACGGTGCCCGGCTCGTGCTGCACAGCGCCACCAAGTACCTGGGCGGACACGGCGATGTGATGGGCGGCGTCGTCGCGACGGACGAGGAGTGGGCGCGCAGGCTGCGCCAGTTGCGCGCGCTCACCGGAGCTCTCCTGCACCCGTTCGCCGCCTACCTGCTGCACCGTGGACTTCGCACCCTGCCGATCCGCGTGCGGGCCCAGCAGGAGACGGCATCCGAGCTCGCGCGGCGGCTCACGACCCATCCCGCCGTGCACCGCGTGCTGTATCCGGGGCTGCCCGGACAGGATCCGTCGCGGCTGCTGGGCAGCCAGCTGGCGGGCCCGGGGTCGCTCATCTCGCTCGATCTGGGCGACTACGACAAGGCTGTGCGCTTCACCGAGGCGTGCCGGCTCGTCACGCACGCGGTGTCGCTCGGCGGAGTCGACTCGCTCGTGCAGCATCCAGCATCGCTCACCCACCGCCCCGTCGAACAGCACGCCAAGCCGAACGCGGGCGTGGTGCGGCTCTCGATCGGACTGGAACACGTCGACGACCTCACCGACGACCTCATGCGTGCCCTCGATGTGGTGCACGAGCACGCGGGCCCGGCTGCGCCGCGCTCGAGCTCAGCGGTGTCCGAGTCGTTTGCGTAAGAGGTCGATGCGCGCCTGAAGCTGGGTCACGCTCGCCTGCGCCACGGCGGGGCCGCCGCACAGCCTGCGCAGTTCGGCGTGGATGAGCCCGTGCGGCTCGCCGCTGTTCTTGGCATACAGGCCGACCAGGCTGTTGAGAAGACTGCGCTGCTCCTTGAGCGTGCGATAGACCGGGGCGGGCGCCGTTGGCGGATCGGACGACGCCGGCTTGTGGTTGGCAGCACGCTTCGCCTGACGTGCCTGGCGCGTGCGCAGCAGGTCGTGCACCTGTTCCGGCTCGAGGAGGCCGGGGATGCCGATGAAGTCCCACTCCTCCTCGCTGCCGGGCTCCGCGTATCCGCCGAACTCCGTGCCGTCGTACAGCACACGATCGAACGCGGCATGCGAGTCGAGCGCCTCGAACGCGAACTCCTGCTGCAGCGAATCGGATGCCTTGTCCGCGCGCTCGGACGCGACGACGAGGGCATCCTCCGGGTTCCAGAGGTCTCCCTCTCCTTCGGAGGACACCCGGTCGAGAGCGTGGTCGCGCTCGAGTTCCAGCTGGTGAGCGAGAGCCACGAGCACGGGCACGTCGGGCAGGAAGACCGTCGCCGTCTCGCCCCGGCGTCTGGCGCGTACGAAACGGCCGATCGCCTGCGCGAAGAACAACGGCGTGGCCGCGCTTGTGGCATACACGCCAACGGCGAGCCGGGGGACGTCGACGCCTTCGGAGACCATGCGCACCGCGACCATCCAGCGGGAGGAACCCTGCGAGAACTCCTCGATGCGCTCGCTGGACTCCTTCTCGTCCGAGAGCACCACGGTGACCTTCTCGCCGCTGATGCCCTCCAGGATGGCCGCGTACGCGCGCGCGGCGACCTGGTCGGTGGCGATCACGAGACCGCCGGCATCCGGAACCTGCTGCCGCACTTCGCTCAGCCGGCGATCCGCGGCATGCAGCACCTGCGGGATCCACTCCCCCTTCGGGTCGAGCGCCGTTCGCCACGCCTGGGCGGTGATGTCCTTCGTGTTGCCCTCGCCGAGCCTGGCCTCCATCTGGTCGCCGGTCTTGGTGCGCCAGCGCATGTGGCCCGCGTAGACCATGAACAGGACCGGACGCACGACGCCGTCGGAGAGCGCCCGGCCGTAGCCGTAGTTGTAGTCCGTGCGGGAGGTGCGGATGCCCTCCCTGTTCTGCAGGTACGTCACGAACGGGATCGGCGACGTGTCGCTGCGAAAGGGCGTTCCGGTCAGCGACAGCCGGCGCTCGGCTCGCTCGAAGGACTCCCGGATGGCGTCGCCCCAGCTCAGGGCATCCCCTCCGTGGTGCACCTCGTCGAGGATGACCAGGGTGCGCCGGTCCAGGGTGATGTCGCGGTGCAGCGCTGCATTGACCGCCACCTGCGCGTACGTGACGGCGATGCCGCGATAGTGCGACGCGTACCTGCCGTGCGCGTTCTTGAACGCAGGATCGATCGGGATGCCGACGCGCGCCGCCGCCTCCGCCCACTGCCTCTTCAGGTGCTCCGTCGGCGCCACGATGGTCACGCGCTCGACGGTGCGGCGCTTCAGCAGCTCGACGGCGAGCCGGAGCGCGAACGTGGTCTTCCCTGCACCAGGCGTGGCAGCGGCGAGGAAGTCGCGCGGCTCGTACCGGAAGTACGCCTCGAGCGCTTCCGCCTGCCAGGCCCTGAGCTTGCTGGCCGTGCCCCACGGCGCTCTGGCGGGGAACGACGGCGAGAGATGTTCGATCGCCCAGGTTCCGACGGGATGCGCGGCCTCGTTCGGCTGTCGGTCGTCGGCCGGGACGGGGGCGGGGTTCGGAAGGCTCACTTCGCTTAACGCTACCCAACGCCTGCGACAGCGCTGAACGCCGGTGCCTTCCCGAGCGGGCGGGACAGAGGGGCGGAGCAGAATGGCGGGCCAAACGGGCGGAGCAGCCGGGGCGGGACGGCCGGGCGGGACAGAGGGCGGAGCAGAATGGAGAGCATGACGGAACCGCTGCATCCCTTCCATCGGTACGTCGCACTCGGCGACTCGTTCACGGAAGGGATGGGCGATCCCGACCAGCATGCGCCTGGCGGGCACAGAGGGTGGGCCGACCGCGTCGCGGAGGTGCTGGCGCGCGGCACCGACGACTTCGCGTACGCCAACCTGGCCGTGCGGGGAAAGCTCATCCGCCAGATCGCGCGGGAACAGGTCGAGGACGCCGTTGCGCTGAAGCCCGACCTCATCACGATCTCCGCGGGCGGCAACGACGTCATCCGTCCGGGCAGCGATCCCGACCGGATCGGCGAGCTGCTGGATGCCATCATCGTCAGGCTCGGTGCGACCGGGGCGACCATCGTCGTATTCACAGGTGTCGACGTGGGCTTCTCCCCCGTGTTCCGGCCCATCCGCGGCAAGGTCGCCATCTACAACGAGAACGTGCGGGCGATCGCGGAGCGGCACGGATGCGTCGTGGCCGACCAGTGGGCGCTGAAGGCCGTTCAGGACCAGCGCTTGTGGTCGGCCGACCGTCTCCACATGAATCCGCTGGGCCACCACACGGTTGCCCGCATGGTGCTGGACACCATGCACGTGCCGCACGACCTCCAGCCGATGGAGCCCGAGCCGTTGCCCGAGCGTTCCTGGCGAGAGGCACGGGCCGATGACCTGTCGTGGGCGAAGGAGTACTTCGTGCCGTGGATCGTCCGCCGCATCAAACGCGTCTCCAGCGGCGACAACGTGCTGCCGAAACGTCCCGAGCCGGCGCCGGTCACGGTGCCGGGCGACGAAGAGGCGGCGATGTAGCCAGGGCCGTGCGCCGAGCTACAGGAACAACAACTGCGGGTGCGTCAGGCGCCAGCCCAGACCTGGATCCTCGACCGCCCTCGAGACGGTGAGTGTGCTGCTGAAGCTCTGCCCGGCACCGGAGAAGCTGACCGTGCCGACGTCATCCCCGGGCCGCGCGACGCGCACCGAGGACGAGCGCACGGTGATCCTGATCGGTGCGTCGGAGAACACGAAGATGCCGCCGGCCCTCTCGCTCCTGAGGGTGGCCGTGTCGCCCCACACGCTCCGGTACGTGCCGTAACTCGTCTTCGACGCTCCCACGGTGACCTCGTGGAATCCGTCTTCGACGCTCTTCAGTAGCACGGGCACATCCGACCACAGGTTCGTGTAGTCGGGGGCTCCCGTCACGACGCCGACGAGCTCGAGCGGATGCCCGTGCACGGTGACGGACGCGGCGAACAGTAGGCAGTGACCCGCCTGATCGGTCCACCCGGTCTTGATGCCGTCGATGCCGTCGTGTCCGAGCAGCTGGTTGCTGTTCTTCACGGTTCCCGCCCCTGGCAGGTCCGCGGTCGGCGTGTCGACGATCCCGGCGAGAACGGGATCGGCGATCACGAGCTTGCCGATGCCGACGAGATCGCTGGGGCTGCTCACGCTGCCCGGGTCGAGCCCGGACGGGTCGGTGACGTGCGTGCCTGTTAAGCCGTGCGAGCTCAGCCATGAGTTGGCGTAGCCGAGGAAGGCGTCCACCGAGCCGAACCCCCAGATGGCGAGCGAGATGGCGTAGTTGTTCGCGCTGGGCAGGAGCATGGCCGTGATGGCCTGCTTCTCGGTCAGCTGCTCCCCCGCCTGCACCGGTGCCCAGGAGCCGTCCTCCGCCCACACCTGGTGCAGGATGTCCACGTCGGCATCCGTGAACGTGATGGTCGGCCCCTCGCTGCCCTTCGGGATCGGATGCTTGTCCAGCAGCACGAGCGCCGTGATCGTCTTGGTCATGCTCGCGATCGGCGCGCTCTGCATGCTGCCGTTCTCGACGAGCAGGCCGTTCCGGCCGACGAGCCCGACGGCCGAGCTCCCCCACGACGGGAACGCCGGCTGCACGGCTGCCGGTCGGATGACGGTGGATGCCGGCGCAGCATCCGCCGCGGCGGGCAACGGCGCGACGGCGGCCAGCACGACGTACGCGATCATCGCCGCGGCGACCCCGAGTGCCGTGAACAGGGCGATCCGG
>Ga0164242_10004233_pt1 | contig 16160 bp, 19 predicted proteins | sample OricomgcompostMG_FD_108783 | JGI IMG/M metagenome (GOLD analysis project Ga0164242, IMG submission 108783) | Miracle-Growth compost microbial communities from Emeryville, California, USA - Original compost - Miracle growth compost (MG) ... | reverse complement strand
CACCTGGTACGGCGGCAAGCGCCTGATGTGTGAGTACCGCTGCACGGGCTGCGGCCACCAGTGGCGGCGGGCCGATCTGTGGACCGCCAAGGAGGCCGGGTTCGACCCCAACCAACGGAAGGCCGCATGACGTCCACCATCACCGCCACCGATCCGATCGCCACCCTGACCGCCGCCAGGTCGATGCTGACGGCGCGTGGTCGGCAGCGCCCGGTCAGCCCGGCGGAGCTGGCCCGGCGGCTGGACCCGGACTTCGTGGTCACGCCGACGATCCGGCTCCTGTCGGACATCGCCGTGCGATCGGTGACCGAGCCCGACCAGCGCGACATCGTGACCACCCCGCCCCGCACCGGCAAGTCCCGGCTGTTGGCGGTCTGGGAGGTCGTCTGGGCGCTGATGCGTGACCCCGACCTCCAGATCGTGCTGGTCAGCTACTCCGACGAACTAGCCCAGGCGCACTCCCGCGAAGCCCGGCAGCTCATCAACGAGCACGCCGACTACCTGGGCTTCCGGCTGTCCCAAGACAAGACGGCGGTGGGTCGCTGGCGCGTCGATGGCCACGCCGGAGGGCTGCTGGCCACCGGCATCAACTCCGGCGTAACAGGTTTCGGTGCGGACCTGTTGATCATTGACGACCCGGTGAAGGACGCCCAGGAGGCTGACTCCGCCGCGCACCGTAAGCGCGTGATCACGGAGTACCGGAGCACCCTGGCCACCCGTGTCCACCCCGGTGGCAGCGTGCTGCTGGTCATGACCCGGTGGCACCCCAAGGACTTGGCGGGTGAGCTGCTGGACAGCGAGCCGGACCTCTGGACCCACACGAACATCCCCGCCGTCGCGGAGGCGGGCGTGCCCGACGCGCTGGGCCGCGCGCCGGGCGTGGCGATGACGAGCGCGTTGGGCTTCACCGCTGAGCACTTCGCCGCCGCCCGCCGGACCTCCGGTGAGCGCGCCTGGTACGCGCTGTACGCGGGCGTCCCGGCAGCGCCGGAAGGCGGGCTGGTGAAGCGTGATTGGTTCGATACGTGGCGGCTGCCCAGCGCCCCGCTGGCGCCCGTTCGCACTGTGGTGGGCGTAGACCCCGCCGACAGCGGCTCCGGTGACTCCTGCGGCATCATCGCCGCGTCGATCACCGGCGAGGGCGTCGTGGCGATCATCGCTGACCAGTCCGCGCCGATGACCTCCGACGCCTGGGCACGGGCGGCGGTGGAACTGGCGGTGGACGTCGGCGCTTCCGAAATCGCGGTGGAGGGCTTCGCCGCGCGGGAGACGTACCGGCGGGTCGTCCATGATGCGCTGCGGCGGGCCAAGCTGAACAGGCCGGTGAAGGTCAGCACGTGGCCACCCAAGGGCAGCGGTCGCGGTCACGGTGACGCGGTGGCCCGGTCGTCGGCGTTGCTTCAGGCCCTTGAGACCGGCACCTGCCGGATCGCCGGGCACCTTCCCGGCCTGGAGGGCACAACGGTCACCTGGCAGGCCGGTCAGCACCAGCCCGACGCCCTGGCCGCGCTGGTCGTCGCGCACGACGTGCTGATCCACTCCGCTGCGCAGACCGTCCACTTCGTGAGTCCGCTCGACGTCGCGCGCCGCGCCCGCGAAGGCAAGCTGGAGCCGCCGCCAGCCTGGATGACCCGACGGATCGGCGGTTAGCACTTCTCGCCCGGCGATGTCGGAGGCCTCCGGCATACTGCGGCTATGGCCGATACCTGGCAGTCGCTTGACCTACCCGTGCTGAGGGCAGCCGTCGAGCTGTATGACCAGACGGGGCGCAACCCGAGCGCCGCCGAACTCGGTGCCGCGACCGGCTTCGACAACGACACGGTGCAGCGGGCGCTCCGCGCGCTCTACCGCGAACCGTACTTCGAGAAGGGCATGGACACCTGGGGTGGCGGCATCCTCGCGGTCGGCCCGCCTACCAGCGCGGCGCTGCGGGTCGCCGGACAATGGCCGACACCCGAGGCTCAGTTGGACCATTTGGTCGCCGCGTTGCTCGCAGCCGCCGACGACGAAGAGCGCCCCGAGGAGGAGCGTGGCCGCTTCAAGCAAGCCGCGCTGTGGCTCGGCGGCACGGCGTCGAAGATCGCCATCGGCGCGCTGAGCGGCGCGGGCGGCACCTGGCTTACCAGCTAGCGGGATACTGGAACCATGACTGCACCTGACAAGCTGACCGTGCTTCGAGCTGCAATCGAGATATGCGACGACAACAACGACGCGGCTACCGCTCAGGCCGTTGCCAACAGGCTCGGCGTGGAGAAGGAGCTAATGGTGCTGAAGCTGTTACCGGCGATCGCCAACTACTTCGAGAAGGTTTCGCGTGGTGACGACGGCGTCGTTGTCGTGCGGGAGCCAACCGCCGAGGCGCGCCGTTTCGTCGGCTCGTAAGACACACAGGTCAGCCCGCTCGAACAGGCGGGCGAGCCAACCCCCCCGTCTGGCCAAGAACTGGCCAAGACATGGCTTAACAACGCTGACACTAGCCGACGCGGGTTAGACGAAACACGTTGGGCCGCAAGAGCCTTTATAGACATATCGACACAAACCCGGCCCGCTCTAGACATACCGATATAGATTTACACACCAGCGGTCGGCGGTTCGATACCGTCCGCGCCCACCCGATGACCGGCCCGGCCGTCGGCCGCGCGCGGTGCCGAGCCGGCCGCCGAAGCCGGCTCGAAATGCCTTGGCGGCGTAGGGCTCCCGGCCGGCGGCCGGTGGGCGTGCCCCGAGATCCAGGACCGGGCGCCGACGAGCACGGCGGCGTGCACCGCCCGCGCGATGCGGGCGCCGAACGTCGAGCGCGGCCCGCCGAACGCCTCCGCCGCCCCGTCCGTCGGGCAGTGCACGACGACCGCGTCCGAGGCGGTTCCGGTGGCCCGAATCCCGGCCTCGTGCAAGGCCTGCGCCTTGGCCTCGGTGGCGGTGGCCACGGCGTTGACCAACGCCGCCTCCGACAGCCGCACCGGCGCCGCCACCACGATGTTGATCGTCCCCACCCGGTGCGGCGCCTCGCGGCGGAAGTGGTGGTCGGGCGCCGCCGCCCAGGCGGGGCTGGAGAGCCCGACCGTCGCGGTCACCTGCGCGCCGCCGTCGGCGCCGAGGTGGTGGCGGGTCACGTCGACGGCGGTGAGCAGCCCGCAGCCGGCGCCGGCGAGCCCGAGCGCGGCGGCGATCTCGCCCAGGTGGCGGTCGGGGTCTGTCCGGTCGTAATCGAGCGGGACCGTGGCGTTGACCAACCAGTCCCGCGCGCCGATGCCGCCGCCGAGCGGGCCCGACGAGATGCACAGGCGTGGCTCGGTGAACGGCCAGACCAGCACCGGCAGCGACCGGCCGTGTTCGACGCGCGCGGTCAACTGGGGATGCACGGGTCTCATCCTCGCGGGCGGGCGCCAGCGAACATCACCAGGCCGCGATTTCGGGCCCCGGCAGTCGCGGTGGGCCCACGCTCGCGCACTATGAACGCGTGAAACCGTTCCGCATCGATGTCCCCGACGACGTTCTCGACGATCTGCGTGCGCGGCTGGCCCGCACCCGGTGGCCCGAGGCCGAATGCGTGGACGACTGGAGCCAGGGCATGCCGCTGGCCTACACCCGCGAACTGGCCGACTACTGGGCCAACGACTACGACTGGCGCGCGCGGGAAGCGGCGCTGAATCGGTTCGACCAGTTCGTCACCGAGATCGACGGCCTGGACATCCATTTCATCCATCAGCGCTCGCCGCACGCCGACGCGTTCCCGCTGCTGATCACCCACGGCTGGCCGGGCTCGATCGTGGAGTTCCACAAGGTGATCGAGCCGTTGACCAACCCGGCGTCGGGACGCGGCGAGGACGCCTTCCACGTCGTGTGCCCGTCCCTGCCGGGCTACGGCTTCTCCGGGAAACCCACCCGCGCGGGGTGGGGCGTGGAGCGGATCGCCCGGGCCTGGGAAACGCTGATGCTGCGGCTGGGCTATCAGCGCTACGGCGCGCAGGGCGGCGACTGGGGCGCGGCGGTGACCACCCAGATCGGCCGCAATCGCGGCCACTGCGTGGCCATCCACCTCAACATGCCGATCGGCAGGCCCGGCCAGGAGGCGCTGACCAACCCCACCGAGCAGGAGCGAGCGGCGTTGGCCGCGTTGGCGAATCACCGCAAGCGGGGCACCGGCTACTCCAAGCAGCAGTCCACCCGGCCGCAGACGCTGGGCTACGGCCTGGCCGATTCACCGGTGGGTCAGCTGGCCTGGATCGTCGAAAAGTTCTGGGACTGGGCCGATTGCAACGGGCATCCGGAGAACGCGTTGAGCCGTGACGAGCTGCTCGACAACGTGATGGTCTACTGGGTGACCAACACCGCCGCCTCCTCGGCCCGGCTGTACTGGGAGAGCTTCTCGGCGTGGGGCGGCGGGGACCGGGTCGAATTGCCCACCGGCGTCGCGGCTTTCCCGGGCGAACTGCTCAAGGCGCCGCGCTCCTGGTGCGAGCCGGCCTACAACATCACGCACTGGACGGACATGCCGCGCGGCGGGCATTTCGCCGCATTCGAGCAGCCGGAGCTGTTCGTCGAGGATCTGCGCGTGTTCTTCGCGACGGTACGCTGAGGGCGGCTAGACCACCCGGCGGCCCCGGCGCGCCCGGGATCGCATGTCCCACAAGTAAATTCGATAGCCGAGGATCCACACCCCGTGCGGGATCAACCGGTCGGCCAGCCGCAACGAGAACAGCAGCCAGCCGAACCGGCGCTGCTGGCCCGGCGTCCAGTCCAGCTGCATCATCTCGCGGAACTCGGGGGCCAAGAACCCCGTCGTCGCGAACAGGTTGAACGGCCCGGCCAGCACCCGCAGCGGCCAGGGCAGGAAGGCCAGCGACGCCACCCCGTGCAGGTGCTCGCGCACCGGCGGGTCGATGCGCAGCTCGTCGAGCGAGCGTTTCCAGTACTCGTCGAAGGCGGCCCGGTCCGGCGGCCACATCCGTTCGGGCACCTGCAGCGTGGTGCCCAGCCGCGCGGCGTCGCGATAGACCGCGTCGGCCGAGGCCTCATCCAGCGGGCCGTGCAGGAACTCGTGTTGGTCGACGAAGTAGCGGTACAGGCACGCCGCCACCCACAGCTGCAGCTTGGGGTCAAAAGCGTTGTAGGACACCGGGCTTGACGGCCTGGACCGCACCTGCCGGTGGGCGACGTCCACCGCCGCGCAGATCAACGCCCGGTCGTAGTCGGTGCCGATGGTCGCGGCGGCCAGATAGGTGCCGGTGGTGCGGGCCCGCTTGAACGGATGCTTGTAGACGTTGCCGCTGTCCACCGGGCTTTCCAGCACGCCGTAGCCGACGCCGGGCAGGGACAGCTGCATGATGACGTTGGCGGCGGGCAGCAACGTCGCCGCCGGATTCAGCAGGTCGGCGACCCGCGTCGCGGGCCGCTTCATTGCGGGCCCCGCCTCGTCGATTCCATGAACCCCAGTATGAGACGCTGCGCAGGTGTTGGCGACGCACCCCGTCGGCGTGCTGATCGGTTACCTGGCCGACCGCGCGCTGGGCGACCCGCGCCGGGGTCATCCGGTGGCGCTGTTCGGCCGCGCCGCCGCCGGTCTGGAGAACCTCACCTACCGCGACGGCCGGGTCGCCGGCGCGCTGCACGTCGGGGTGTCGATCGGGGCGCTGGGCCTGCTGGGGCTGGCCGTGCACCGGGCCGCCGCGCGCGCCGGTCCGCGCTGGTCGATCGCGGCGACCGCCGCGGCCGGATGGGTCTGCTCGGGTGGATCCTCGCTGACCCGCACCGGGCTGGCCATGGCCGAGCTGCTGCAGCGCGGCGACGTCGACGCCGCCCGTCGGCTGCTGCCGTCGCTGTGCGGGCGCGACCCGGCGGCGCTGGACGCCGCCGGGCTGGCCCGGGCCGCGCTGGAATCGGTCGCGGAGAACACCTCCGACGCGCAGGTGGCGCCGCTGTTGTGGGCGGCGGCCGGTGGGGTGCCCGCGGTGCTGGCGTATCGCGGCATCAACACGCTGGACGCGATGATCGGCCACCGCTCGCCGCGCTATCTCCGATTCGGTTGGGCGGCAGCGAAATTGGACGACATCGCCAACTACCCGGCGGCGCGGGTGACCGCGTCGCTGACGGTGCTGCTGGCGCCGGTGGTCGGCGGCTCCCCGTCGGGCGCGGCGCGGGCCTGGCGCCGCGACGCCGCCCGCCATCCCAGCCCCAACGCCGGCGTGGTGGAGGCGGCGTTCGCCGGGGCGCTGGGCGTGCGGCTGGGCGGGCCCACCCAGTACCGGCACCAGCTGCAGATCCGGCCGACGCTCGGCGCCGGCCGCGAGCCCACGGTGACCGATCTGCGCCGGGCGGTGCGGCTGTCGGCGGCGGTGCAGGCCGCCGCCGTGGCCCTGGCGGCCGGGCTGCTGGCCGCCTACCGGCGGCGTCCGTAGCGGTCGGCGAGCTTGTCCTGCACCGACTGCGGGGCTTCGGCTGCCGGTGCGGCCGGTTGCTTTTCCGCGCGGCGGGCCCGCAGCTCGGAGTAGGCGAAATAACCCACCCCGATCGGGGCCAGGATGCCGAACGCGATCCACTGGATGCCGTAGGACAGGAATGGGCCGGCGTCCAGTTGCGGCACCCCGACCACCCCCAGCCCGCCGGGCTGACCGTCGACCAACTGCAGATAGGACCCGGCGAGCGGCACCTTGGTGAGCACCGCGATCTGCTCGGTGTCGATCGAATACACCTGCCGCACACCGTCTCCCACGAACGGGTCCTTGCCGGCGGCAGCGGGCTCGGAGTTGCGCAGCCGGGCGGTGATGGTCACCGTGTCGGCGGGCGGGCGGGGGATCGGCGGGACCCGCGACCCCTCCAACGGCCGCACGTAACCGCGGTCGACCAAGACGGTGGGCCCGCCGTCGACCACGAAGGGCGCCAGCACCTCGAACGCCGGTTTGGAGTCGATCACCCGCAGCCGGGCCAGCACCTGCACGTCGGCCAGATAGTGGCCGGTGGCGCTCACCTGCCGCCACTGCTCGGCCGGGGCGGCCGAGTTTTGTTGCGGCAGCAGGGTTTTCAGCGGGACGGGCGGGGTGGTCAGGGAGTGTTCGATCTGGTGGTTCTGCTGTGAGGTCCTGCTGTGCTTGCCCAGCTGCCAGGGCGCGAGCACGGTGAAGCACAGGTACGCGAACGCGACCACCACCAGTGCCAGCACGACCCAGCCCGGTCGCAGCAGAAACGACAAGCCGCGCAGCCACCGGGGCATCACGACGATCCGTTCTGCGCCAGCCGTTCGTCGACCCAGTCGTGCAGGCCGGGCAGCGCGGCCTCGATGACGGTGTAGACGCGTTCGAAGTCTTTGCTGTCGCCGTAGTAGGGGTCGTCGACGTCGGGGGTGTGCGCGCCGGTGCGCGGATCGAACGACCGCAGCATCCGGATGCGGTCCTCGTCGACGCCCAGGTGCCGCAGCATCCGGGCGTGGTTGCGGTCCAGTGCCACCACCAGATCGGCGGACAGATGCTCGGCGCCCACCTGCGCGGCGCGGTGCTCGGTCGGGTAGCCGTGGGCGCGCAGCACGCCGGCGGCCCGCTCGTCGGCGCACTCGCCGACATGCCAGTTGCCGGTGCCGGCGCTGCTCACCCGCACGGCATCGGCCATGCCGCGGCGGCGCAGCTGGTCGGCGAACATCTTCTCGGCCATCACCGACCGGCAGATGTTGCCGGTGCAGACGAACGTGACGTGCAGCGGTTCAGACACCCAGCGCCCTCCGCAGCTCGTCGATGGTGGCGGCGCGGGTGACGCCGTCGGGGTGCGAGTCGGCGTGGCCGTAGCCCCAGCCGACCACCACGGTGTCGATGCCGTGCGCGGCCGCGCCGTGCACGTCGTGGCTGCGGTCACCGACCATCAGCACCCGCTCGGGCAGCGGTTCCAGCTGCGCCAGCGCGTGCGCGAGCACCTCGACCTTGGCCTTGCGGGAACCGTCCGGGCTGGCCCCGGCGATCACCTCGAAGTGATGGTCGAGCCCGAAATGGGCGAGGATGCGCCGCGCCGTCGGCTCCAGCTTGGAGGTGGCCACCGCCAGCCGCACCCCGGCGGCGCGCAGATCGGCCAGCAGCGCCTCGATCCCGTCGAACAGCGTGTTCATCGCCCAGCCGCGGGCGCCATACTCGGCGCGGAACGCCGCGATCGCCGCCTCGGCGTCCTCGCCCAGTTGCATGGACCGGAACGTGTCGTCCATCGGCGGGCCGACGATCTGCGCGACGAGGTCGCCCGGGGGCACCGGCGCGCCGATGGACTCCAGCGCATGCAGGAAGCTGGCCACGATGCCCTCCGCGGAGTCGGTCAGCGTGCCGTCCAGATCGAAGATCACCAGCTGCGCCGCGGGGGCGGCGGGATCGGCTGACGTTGTGCCTGTCACCTCACCATTGTCCTCGATGGCCGCGGCGGTCCGGGACGGTGTTGCTCGGTGCTGCTCCGGGCCGCCGGGCCGGCCACTAATGTTTCACGGATGGCGAGTCTGAACCTGAGCCCGCCGGCGGCGCGCTACCACGGTGATCAGGCCGTCGCACCCGGGATGCTGGATTTCGCCGTCAACGTCCGGCACAGCCGGCCGCCGCAGTGGCTGCTGGATCGGTTGGCGGCGCGGCTGCCCGACCTGGCCCGCTACCCGGGCGACGACGACGTGCACCGGGCGCAGGACGCCGCCGCCGAACGGCACGGCCGCCGCCGCGACGAGGTGCTGCCGCTGGCCGGGGCCGCCGAGGCGTTCGCGCTGCTGAGCAACCTGCGCCCGAAGCGGGCGGCGGTCATCGCGCCGTCGTTCACCGAGCCGGCCGCGGCGCTGAGCGCGGCCGGGGTGCCGGTGCACCACGTCGTGCTGGAGCCGCCGTTCGGTCTGCACGGCGCGGCCGTCCCCGAGGAGGCCGACCTGGTGGTGGTGGGAAATCCCACCAATCCCACCGCGGTGCTGCACGGCCGCGAGCAGCTGCTGGCGCTGCGCCGGCCCGGACGGCTCCTGGTGGTCGACGAGGCGTTCGCCGACGCGATTCCCGGCGAGCCGCAATCGCTGGCCGGTGACGCGCTGCCCGACGTGCTGGTGCTGCGCAGCCTGACCAAGACGTGGGCGCTGGCCGGGCTGCGGGTGGGCTACGCGCTGGGCGCGCCGGAGGTGCTGGCGCGGCTGACCGCGCAGCGGGCGCACTGGCCGGTGGGCACGCTGCAGCTGACGGCGCTGGCGGCCTGCTGCGGCCGGCGGGCCGTCGCCGACGCGGCTGCCGGGGCGGAGCGGTTGAGCCGGCTGCGCGAGAAGATGGCGGCCGGGCTGGCGTCGGTGGGCGCCGATGTGCTCGACGGGCGGGCGCCGTTTGTGTTGTTCCGGATGCCGGATGCGGTCCGGGTCCGAAAGCTGTTGCACGACAAGGGGATCGCCGTCCGTCGCGGTGACACGTTCGTCGGCCTGGACGAGCGGTACCTGCGCGCCGCGGTGCGCCCGGAGTGGCCGCTGCTGGTGCAGGCGATCGCGGAGGCGCAGCGGTGAGCGTGAAACTCGCCGACGTCATCGCGGTGCTCGACGAGGCCTACCCGCCGGGGCTGGCCGAACCCTGGGATTCGGTGGGGCTGGTCTGCGGGGACCCCGACGAACCGGTGGAGTCGGTGACCGTGGCGGTGGACGCGACACCCGCGGTGGTCGACGAGGTCCCGGCCGGCGGGCTGCTTCTGGCCCACCACCCGCTGCTGCTGCGCGGGGTGGACACCGTCGCGGCCAGCACGCCCAAGGGTGCGCTGGTGCACCGGCTGATCCGCACCGGGCGGTCGCTGTTCACCGCGCACACCAACGCCGACTCGGCATCGCCCGGGGTCTCCGACGCGCTGGCCGATGCGCTCGGCCTGACCGTGGAGGCCGTGCTGGAACCGGCCCGGCCCGCCTCCGATCTGGACAAGTGGGTCATCTACGTGCCCGGCGAGAACGCGGACGCGGTGCGGGAAGCCGTCTTCGCCGCCGGCGCGGGCCATATCGGCGACTATTCGCATTGCAGCTGGAGCGTCACCGGCATCGGGCAGTTCCTGCCGCACGAGGGCGCCTCGCCCGCGGTGGGCAGTGTCGGCAGGGTGGAACGGGTGGCCGAGGAACGGGTCGAGGTGGTGGCCCCCGCGCGCGCCCGGGCCGCGGTGCTGGCGGCGATGCGCGCCGCCCATCCCTACGAGGAGCCCGCGTTCGATATCTTCGCGTTGCTGCCCCCGCCCGGCGACGCCGGGCTGGGCCGCATCGCGCGGCTGGAGCACCCGGAGCCGTTGCGGCGCTTCGTGTCTCGGGTCGACGCGGCGCTGCCGGCGACGTCCTGGGGAGTGCGGGCGGCGGGCGACCCGGAGCTGGCGGTGTCGCGGGTCGCGGTGTGCGGCGGCGCCGGCGATTCGCTGCTGGCCGCCGCGGCCGGCGCCGGGGTGCAGGCCTACCTCACCGCCGACCTGCGCCACCACCCTGCCGACGAGCATCGCCGGGCCTCCGAGGTGGCCCTGATCGACGTGGCACACTGGGCGAGCGAATTCCCGTGGTGCGCCCAGGCCGCCGACCTGCTGCGGTCCCGGTTCGGTGGACGGATCGACGTGCGGGTGAGCTCGATTCGCACCGACCCGTGGAATGTCGAGCACGACGGGGGTGAGGGACGATGAAAGCCGATGTGGCACAGCAGCGTTCACTACTGGAGCTGGCGAACGTGGATGCCGAGCTGTCCCGGCTGGCGCACCGGGCCGAGCATCTGCCCGAGCAGCAGGCCTGCGAGCGGATGCAGCAGGAGTACGACGCCGCCGGTGACCGGCTGGGGGCGGTGCGAATCGCCTTGGAAGACATCGATGCTCACGTGCGGCGGCTGGAAGCCGAGGTCGACGCGGTGCGCCAGCGCGAAGACCGCGACCGCTCGCTGCTGCAGTCCGGAGCGATCGACGCCAAGCAGCTGGCCGACCTTCAGCACGAGCTGGAGACCCTGCAGCGTCGCCAGACCAGCCTGGAGGATTCGCTGCTGGAGGTGATGGAGCGGCGCGAGGAGCTGCAGGCCCAGCTGGACGGCGAGCAGCAGACGCTCAAGGAGCTTGAGGCCGCGATGGCCACCGCGCGGCGCGATCTGGACGCCGCGCGCGGCGAGATCAGCGAGTCCCGTGCGCTGCATTCGTCGCGGCGCGAGGCGCTGAGCGCCGAACTGGACCCCGAGCTGTTCGCCCTCTACGAACGGCAACGCGCCCGGGGCGGGCCGGGCGCCGGGCAGCTGCTGGGACGGCGGTGCGGCGCCTGCCGGCTGGAAATCGACCGCGGGGAGCTGTCCCGGATCTCGGCGGCGGCCGAGGACGACGTGGTGCGGTGCCCGGAATGCGGGGCAATACTGCTGCGGGTCAAGGGGTCCGGTCAGTGAAGGTCGTCATCGAAGCCGACGGCGGATCGCGCGGCAACCCCGGCCCCGCCGGGTACGGCGCTGTGGTGTGGACACCGGACCGCGGCACCGTGCTGGCCGAGAACAAGCAGGCCATCGGCCGGGCCACCAACAACGTCGCCGAATACCGCGGCCTGATAGCCGGTTTGGACGACGCGCTGAAGCTGGGCGCCACCGAGGCCGAGGTCTACCTGGATTCCAAGCTGTTGGTGGAGCAGATGTCGGGGCGGTGGAAGGTCAAACACCCCGACCTGATCGAACTGCACGCCCAGGCCCGAGGCCTGGCGGCGCGGTTCGACAGGATCAGCTACTCGTGGATTCCCCGCGAGCGCAACTCGCACGCCGACCGGCTGGCCAACGAGGCGATGGACGCGGCCGCCGCGGCCACCGGCACGGCGGAAAAGCCCGAGCCGGCGGAAAAGCCCGGGCGGGCCGAACAATCCGATCCGACCGCCGTCGACGCCGGGAAAACCGCCGCGGCGCCGTCACCGGCGGCGCCCGGGTGGACCGGCGCGCGCGGCACCCCGACCCGGCTGCTGTTGCTGCGACACGGGCAGACCGAATTGTCGGTGCAGCGCCGCTATTCCGGGCGCGGCAACCCCGCACTCACCGAGACGGGACGGCGGCAGGCCGACGCGGCGGCACGCTATCTGGCCGCGCGCGGCGGGATTTCGGCGGTGTTCGCCTCCCCGCTGCAACGGGCCTACGACACCGCGGCGGTCGCCGCCAAGGCGCTGGGCCTGGACGTGACCGTCGACGACGACCTGATCGAAACCGATTTCGGGGCCTGGGAGGGGTTGACGTTCGGCGAGGCCGCCGAGCGCGACCCCGGACTGCACCGGCGCTGGCTGCGTGACACCAGCACCGCTCCGCCGGGCGGGGAGAGCTTCGACTCGGTGGCCGAGCGGGTGTCGCGGGTTCGCCAGAAGATCATCGCCGCACAGCAGGGCAGCACCGTGCTGGTGGTGTCGCACGTGACGCCGATCAAGATGCTGCTGCGGGAGGCGCTGGACGCCGGGCCGGGCATCCTGTACCGGTTGCATCTCGACCTCGCCTCGCTGAGCATCGCCGAGTTCTATTCCGACGGAGCCGCTTCGGTGCGGCTGGTCAACCAGACCGGATACCTGTAGGACGCCGGGAAGCCCGCCGGCCGGGTTAGCCGTCGCCGGCGGGCGGGTGCACGGTGATGGCCTGCTCCGGGCAGTTCTGCTCGCCGACGCCGGCCTGCGCCTCGAGCTCACCGGAGACCCGCCCGGCCCGCACCACGCAGTGGCCGAACTCGTCGGCGTCGAAGACGTCGGGCGCCAGGGTGTAACAGCGTCCGTGACCGGTGCAGCGCTCGGCGTCGACGACGACGCGCCTCATCGCGCCCTCATCGCACTGGGAAGACCAGCGGCAGCGACTCCACCGACCTCAGCGCGGCGGTGTAGGTCAGCTGCGTGCCCGGTTTGATCTCGTAATCCGGTATGCGCCTATGGAATTCGCGAAGCGCCACGCGCAACTCCATGCGGGCCAGATGAGAGCCGAGGCAGCGATGCGGGCCGCCGCCGAAGGCCCGGTGCCGGTTGGGGCTGCGGGTGAAGTCGACGGTTTCGGGGTCGGGGAACTCGGCCGGGTCGGTGTTGGCCGCGCCGAGCAGCGGGCTGACCCGTTCGCCCTTGCTGATCGGGCAGCCGCCGACCTCGACGTCTTGCGTTGCGACGCGAGCGACACCGGGAACCGGTGTCTCCCAACGCAATAGCTCCTCGACGGCGCCGGGCAGCACGTCGGGCCGCTCGACAAGCTGACGACGGTGCTGGGGGTGGCGCGCCAGGTAGACGAAAAAGCAGTCCAGCGAGTCGGTGACGGTGTCCAGGCCGGCGATCAGGAACAGGAAGCAGATGTCGAGCAGCTCCTCGCGGGACAGCGGCTGCCCGCCCACGTCGGCGGCGATCATCGCGGACAGCACGTCGTCACGCGGGACCGCGATGTGCTCGTCGATGGCCTTGTCGAAGTACTCGTAGATCTGTTGGGCCACACCGGCGGAGCTCTCGTGGCGGCGGTCGAACCCCGAGTCTCCCGCCGGGCGGATCACCCCGTCCTTCCACAGCAGAAATCGGTCAAGGTCCTCCAGCGGCAGACCCAGCAGCTGCAGGAACACCGTGCACGGCAGGGGAACCGCGAACTCGGCGTGGAAGTCGCATTCGCCCCGCGCGGCGAACCGGTCGATCATCTCGTTGACCAGCTCGGTGACGAGCGGTTCGCGGCGGGCCATCTCGCGCGGGGTGAACAGCGGGTCGAGGATGCGGCGGTACTTGGCATGCTCGGGCGGGTCGATCTGCAGCGGGATCAGCGGCCGCACGTTGCCCAGGTCGACCGCGTCCATGTTCGACGAAAACAGTTCGGTGTGCTTGAGCGCCATCTCGATGTCGGCGAGGCGGCTGAGCACCACCGCCTGCGGGGACCGGAACACCGGGTTGGACTCGCGCAGCGCCTTGTACATCGGTTGCGGCTCCGCGACTCCGGTGACGGTCTGGTCGACGAAACCTCCGGCTTCGGTCATTGGGTCAGCCTGGCACCATCGTCGGCGCCAGGCAATGGCGTGGCCGGCTAACTGTGCAGGTGCAGCCGCTCGCCGTGCGGTCCGAAGATGACGATGGCCTCCACCGGCCCGTCGACCACGCCGAACCAGTGCGGAGTCCACGTCGAGAACTCGACCGCCTCGCCGGGATCGATGGTGAAGTCCCGGTCGCCCAGGATCAGCCGCATCCGGCCGGCCAGCACGTACATCCAGTCCTGTCCCTCGTGCACGGGCAGCTCGGCGGGCGGGGTGCGCCGCCGGGCGCTGACCCGGATCTTGAAGGCGTGCAGGCCGCCGGCGGGGCCCTGGCGGGTCAGCGGCCAGTAGGTGACGCCGTGGTGGGTGTGCGCCGACCCCCGCACCCGCGGGTCGGGCGCCTGCGCGGGCTGCAACAGCTCGTCGGTGCTGACCGAGAGCGCCCGGGCCAGCCGCGGCAGGTGATCCAGCGCCAGCCGGCGCTTCCCGGACTCCAGGCGGCTCAGCGTCGACACGTCGATCCCCGCCCGCGCACCCACCTCCTGCAACGTCAGGCCGCGCTGCACGCGCAGCTCCCGCAGCCGCCGGCGCACCTGGACGTCGATGTCGGTGTTTGCCTGCATGGCAAACAAGCTTGGCAAAACTTGGGCGGCTGGGCAAGCTCGCGGTATGGACACTTCGTGCGAACCCGGTGAGGCCGGGCGGTTTTGGGAAGAACGCTATCGCGGCGCCGAGCGGGTGTGGAGCGGGCGGGTCAATCCGCGGCTGGCCGAACTGGCCGCCGACTTGCCGGCGGGGCGGGCGCTGGATCTGGGCTGCGGGGAGGGTGCCGACGCGCTGTGGCTGGCGCAGCGCGGCTGGACGGTACTGGCGGTGGACATCTCGGCCACCGCGCTACGCCGCGCCGCCGAGGCAGCAGCGGCGCGGAAATTATTGGCGCGGATCGACTTTCAGCGCCACGACCTCAACGAGAGCTTCCCGGAAGGGATGTTCGACTTGATCTCCGCCCAGTATTTCCACTCGCCGGTGCACCTCGACCGGGACGCCGTGCTGCGCCGGGCGGCCACCCGGGTGAAGCCCGGCGGTGTGCTGTTGATCGTCGACCACGGCGCGGCGCCACCGTGGGCGCAACACGACGGTCACCACTTTCCGGGTGTCGAGGAGGTGCTCGGGTCGCTGCGGCTGGATCCGGACGGGTGGACCCGGCTGCGGGCCGAGGCCGCGGGGCGCGAAATGACCGGTCCGAACGGAGAAGTCGGGACGTTGATGGACAACATCATGATGTTGCGGCGGACCGAACAGGCCTACGCGGCGTCGTGAAAGATCAAGCCCATCGCGTAGCGCTGGCCGGAACGCACCACCGAGACCCCGTGGCGTACCGGCGCCGCGGACCAGCCGCGGGCCGAGCGCACCGGACGTTCCCGGGTGGTGAAGACATAGCCATGGCCCTGAGGTAATTGCGTTGCGGTGCCGCGGGATTGGGCGCGCGGCCGCTGCTCGACAAGCAGGAATTCGCCGCCGGTGTAGTCGGTCTGCGGATCGCTCAGGTTGATCACCACCTGAAGCGGAAACACCAAGTCCCCGTAGAGATCCTGATGCAGCGCATTCCAGTCGCCGGCACCGTATTTGAGCATCAGGGCGGTGGACCGTTGCTGGCCGGCCGCGTGGCAGGCCGCCAGCCAGTCGTCGAGGCGGTCCGGCCACACGGGGTCACGGCCGAGTTTGCCCCACCAGTCCCGGGCGATCGGCAGCAACCGGGGATAGAGGGCCTGTTTGAGTTGTTCGATCGGCTCGGGATAGGGCGCGCGGAAGTAGCGGTACTGCCCGGCGCCGTAGCGTTTGGGGGCCATGTCGATGGTCGACCGGAACAGGCCGTCGTCGGCGTAGAGTTCGCGCAGCCGTGCGGCTTCCCGGGGCGTGACCAGCCGCGGCAGCAGCGCCCCGCCGAATTCGCCGACCGCGGCGGCGATGGCGTCCCAATCGCCGGAGTCGACGCGCCTGTGCCATCGGTCCATCAGGTCCACGATAGGGCCCGCCCGCCCGCGGCGAGGGCGTTGCTGGCACCGGCCGGGCGCAGCGGGTACCGTGGATCGTCGCGGACGAGTTGGCCGGGCGGCCGCGGCTCGTATCCCGAGTCGAGGAAAGTCCGGACTTCACAGAGCAGGGTGATTGCTAACGGCAATCCGAGGTGACTCGCGGGAAAGTGCCACAGAAAACAGACCGCCACCCTCGCGGTGGTAAGGGTGAAACGGTGCGGT
>Ga0164242_10004232_pt1 | contig 16161 bp, 13 predicted proteins | sample OricomgcompostMG_FD_108783 | JGI IMG/M metagenome (GOLD analysis project Ga0164242, IMG submission 108783) | Miracle-Growth compost microbial communities from Emeryville, California, USA - Original compost - Miracle growth compost (MG) ... | reverse complement strand
TGCTGGGTGATCGGAGTCTGCTGCATGGTGTCGGGCTGCGTCACGGTGCCGCCACCGTCGCCGCGTCCTCGTCGAAGATCCTGCGGTACAGGTCGTCACCGAAGCTGGTCGGCAGCGGTTCGCCCACGACCAGCTTGAAGGTGCGCTCCCGGTCGGCACGCAGAAAGAGTGTTCCTGCGGCGCGTTCGCGCTGAAAACCGTGTGCCAGGTCGTATTGGTGTGTTACGAAGAAGACCGTGACGTGCGCGTTCAGCATCGCGTGCACGACCTCGCGGCCGATCTCGCTTCCCTCGCGCTCGTTGGTCGAGGCGAACGACTCGTTGAACAGGATCAGGCCGCCTGGCCGGATCTGATCGACGATGCTGCTCATTCTGGCGAGCTCTTCGTCGAGCTTGCCGCTGGACATCGTGGCATCCTCCTCGCGCTTGAAGTGCGTGAAAATGCAGGTTCGCGTGCTCGCCTCGAACCGGGTGGCAGGTGCGAACATGCCACACTGCAACATGAGCTGGGCGAGTCCGACGCTACGCAGGAACGTCGACTTCCCGCCGCGGTTGGCCCCGGTGATCATGACGAGCGGGATGCCGTCGGCGTCGATGTCGTTGCCGACGATGGGCTCCTCGGTGATCAGCGCCAGGCTCGCGTCGTACAGGCCGTCGCAGGCGAAGGTGAGGTCGTCGGTCTGGTGCGCGGTGGGCAGCGTGATCGGCAGGCCACGGGAGGCGAGCGTATCGGCCACGTTGAGGCAACCGACGTAGAACGCGAGCTCGCTGCGCAGCATGCGGAAGAAGCTCAGGATGTGATCGGTCGATCGGGCCAGCGCGTCGGCGACGAGGTTGATGCCCCTGCCACGCAGCTCGCTGAGCGCATTCGCACCCGCCTCGTCGCGATCGGCGATCCGGAAATACGGGGCGGGATGCGTCAGCGATGTCAGCTTCTCTCCGAACGTCTGCTTCTGCGTGCGCGGCCGCCGCATCACGAGACCGACGCCCTTGCCCCCGGCGTCGAGCCTGGCGCTGATCAGTACGCCGTCGCGCAGTCGCAGCCGCCGCAGATGCACGTCGATCTCATGGAAGTAGTCGTCGTCGAGCTCGGTGAGCAGCATCCGGAAGAACCGCTCGAACGCCTCGGAGCGGAAGTCGCCGGCGTGCTCCTCGGCGATCTGGCGCAACGTGCGCAGCATGTGCGCGAAGAGCTCGAGGACTTCGATGGCGTGCGAGAGGATTGCGGCGGGATACCGGTCGGACATCCAGCCGAACACCTTGCGCTCACGCGTGATCGCCTCGACGGCGAGGTCGTACATCTCTCGGACGACCTGTTCGTTCGCCTGACTATCGCGCACGGCGTCCTGGCGGTAGCGGATGTCCGCCGGTGCGGTCAGGGAGCACAGCAGCCCGGTCTTCGCGATCGAGGCGAGGAACTCGTCTCCTCGTGCCATGGCGTCGATCAGCGTCTGCAGCTCGAGGTCCTGCACCAGGTCCTCGGCGTTCGGCGGCAGCGCGCGCTCCGGGTCGAAGTCCCGGTCGCGGAACATCAGGAAGGCCTTCATGATCCGATCCTCTCGGTCAGCCGCTCGAACGTGAGCCCATACTTCTCGGCGATCGCGACCGCGTGCGCCAGCCCGTCCGCCGGCCTCGGTACGACGCGGTAGGTGCGGGAGGCGGCGTCCGCCTCCTCGACCGTGGCGACCATGCTGACGGTCGTGTCGCTGAGCGTGGAGAGCTCGTCGACGAAGGTCACGCAGACGCAGATCGTGTCGCGCTCGATGAGCTGACGCAGCACGGCGGTGCCGAGCAGGATCGCGTCGTCCAACGAGGTCGACGTGAAGATCTCGTTCATGATCACGATGCTCGCTCCTGTTGCACGCCCCAGGATGTCGTGGATGCGCACGAGCTCGTCCTCGAGTTTGCCGCTCAGGCTGTGGATGTCCTCCTCCTTCTCGAAGTGCGTGAAGATGTGGTCGGCCAAGAACAGCTCGGCATCGCGTCCCGGCACCGGGCAGCCCAGAGCGGCCAGATAGTGCAGCTGGCCGAACGCGCGCGAGAACGTCGTCTTGCCGCCCTGGTTCGCGCCGGTGACCACGATGATGCGCTCATCGCCGGAGAGCGCGAAGTCGTTGGTGACGATCCGCTTGCCGTCGTCGATCAGCTTGTGCGCGAGGGCGATGTCGAACGATTCCGTGGCGTGCACCTGCTTGGTGTCGGACACGGTCGGATAGCAGACCGGCAGGTCGTGCTCCTGCAATCGCCGAACGTACGCGCGGTAGCCGAGGTAGAAGTGGGCCTCACGGTCGAACCGGGCGACCCCGCGGTCGATGAACGCCGAGTGCTCGTCGGTGTACGACTGCAGCGCACCGAAGGCATCCGGGTTCGACTGGGCGACCAGGGCGAGGACGCTCGCCTCGACGTGGTTCATCTCGAGGTACTCGTTGTACTTCACCAGGTGGCTGCGCACGTCGCCCTGCCGGAACTTCGCGAACGTCTCCTCGACCTCGGCACCGTAGTCCGGCTGATCGTCGAACGGCGTGACGGTGACCTTGTTGCCGTTGATCTGCACGCAGTAGCGCACCGCATCCAGGGCCCGTTCCACGGCCGTCCGCCGCCGTACGAGCTCGCCGAACGCGTCGCTCCCGGCGTATCCGGTGAGGTGCTCGCGGAAATCCCGCAACCCGTCGGAGGCGAGGTCATCATGTGTCAGGTGGTCTGCGAACGCGACGATCGCGTCCTGATAGGTGTGGTGTGCGCGCAGCATCCAGAAGCGGCGTTGCCAGGCGTCGCGCATCTCGGTCGCCTGTTTCCACTGCGCGCGCATCTGGGTCAACGCCGCAGCGAACGCGGTCAGATGGCCGTGAACGGTTTCGTCTTCGAGGTCGCGGAAGATGCGGTGTCGGTAGTGAATCGTCTCCAGGTCCGTCAGCGGCGTGCGGAAGAACGGCGTCAGGTCGTACTCGCCGAGGTCGTGCGTGATCGCGGCCACGACCTGGTCGAGGTTCAGGTCGTGGAAGCACTCCGGTTCGGTCTGGCCGAGCTCGGGCTCAGCGGCGTTCGACCCACGGAACAGCAGGCTCCGGAACACACCGGGCGCGACGTGCGCCGTGTTTGGTGTCGTGGCGTCGTTTCCATCCGGCACGTGATTCTCGTTCACGCGACCTCCTCTACCTGTGCCTGGGCGATGTGACGGATGCGTCACATGTCTGGTGGTGCAGGTAGAGGCCATTAGCGGTCGTTCGCGGTTATGGCGAGCCTCATCGCCGTTCTCACAGTCTAGCCCCGGTCGGCGGTGGCGGTCTCGATCCGACCGCCGAGAACCGATGCACGGTATGTTGGTCGTGGCGATGGACCCCGCCGGAGCGTGACAGGCTCGAACCGCGATGACCGCTGATGGCTCCTCCCACCGTTCCCGGTAAGGAGTCAGCCATGCCCACCGAAGTCTTCGACGTCGTGATCGAGATCCCGCGCGGCGGGCGCAACAAGTACGAGGTCGACCATGCCACCGGGCGCATGCGCCTTGATCGCATGCTGTTCACGGCCAGCGTCTACCCGGCGGACTACGGCTACATCGAGGGCACGCTCGGCAAGGACGGCGACCCGCTCGACGCCCTGGTGCTCCTGGACGAGCCGGCGTTCCCGGGCGTTCTCGTCGCGGTGCGGCCGGTCGGCGTGTTCCGGATGACCGACGAGCACGGTCCGGACGCGAAGATCATCGCGGTGCCGGCGACGGATCCGAGGTGGGCCGCAGTGCGCGATATCGCCGACGTGTCGCAGTTCACCCTGGATGCCCTGCAGCACTTCTTCGCGCACTACAAGGATCTCGAGCCGGACAAGTTCGTGACGGTGCACGGCTTCGGCGATCGGGCGGAGGCCGAGCGGATCGTCGCCGAGTCGGTGCACGCCTTCCGTGAGCATGACACTTACGAGAGCTGAGTGCCCGTGACCGAGCCAGCAGCACCGCGGCCGGCCGGCGGCACCCGTTCCCGCTGGATGAACCTGGGGATCGGCAGCGTCGGGGCGACCAGCTTCCTCTCCGACTCGGGCCACGAGATGGTCACGGCGGTGCTGCCGAGCTTCATCACGACCGTGCTGGGCGGCTCGGCCGCGTGGCTCGGGGTGATCGAGGGGTTCAGCGACGCGCTGACCGGCGTGACGAAAGTCGTCGGGGGACCGCTGGCCGACGATCCGCGGCGGCGGCGGAACGCGGCGAGCGGCGGATACCTCGTCACGGCGATCGCGACCGCCGCGATCGGGTTGACCGTCGCGGTCTGGCAGGCGGGGATCCTGCGCGGGTTCGCCTGGGCGGCACGCGGGTTCCGCTCGCCGGCCCGTGACGCCATGCTCGCCTCGCTCGCCACCCCGCGCAGCTATGGGCGCGCGTTCGGGGTGGAGCGAGCCGGCGACAACCTCGGCGCCGTCGTCGGACCTCTGCTGGCCGGCGGATTCGTGGCCTGGATCGGCATCCGGCCCACCATCATGCTCTCCGTCGTGCCCGGCCTGCTCGCCGCCGCCGCGATCACGATCGCGGCGCGGCAGGCGCGCCGGATCACCCGGCAGGACGTCGCCGTGCGTCAGTCGCTGCTGGCCGGATATCGCCGGCTGCGGGGCAGCGGGTTGGCGCGCGCTGTGGCTCCCGCCGCGTTCTTCGAGGCCGGGAACCTCGCTGCCACCCTGCTGATCCTGCGCGGCAACCAGCTCCTGATCGCCGACGGCATGGGCGCGGCCGCCGCCGTCGGGCTGACGACACTGTTGTACGCGGTGCACAACGCGGTGGCGGCAGCGGTGTCGCTCGTGGCCGGCTCCGCCGTCGATCGCTTCGGCCCTCGCCGTGTTCTCGCCGCCGGCGCGCTCGTGTATGTCGTCGCATACGTCGGCTTCGCCGTGCTCGGAACCGGATGGTCGCTGCTGCCGCTGTTCCTCCTCAGCGGTTGTGGGATCGGCTTCGCCGAGACGGCGCAGTCGGCCATCGTCGCATGCGCTCTGCCCGACGAGCAACGGGGCAGCGGCTACGGCGTGCTCGGCCTGGTGCAGGCGGGCGGCGACCTGGTGGCCACCGTCGTCGGCGGCATCCTCTACACGGTGGTCTCGCCCGTGGCGTGTTTCGTCTACGCCGCGGCATGGATGGCGCTCTCGCTGATCACCGCGCTCGGCGGCCGAGAGAAAGCGACGAGCCAGCATGCCTGAGCCGGGAGGTCTCATACTGCTGCGACACGGCGAGAGCGTCCTGAACGCCGAAGACCGGTTCACCGGCCTGCTCGACGTTCCGTTGACTGCGCGCGGTGAGGCGGGGGCCGCGACCGCCGCAGCGGTGATCGCCGATGCGGGCTTCCGACCCGATGTTGCCTACGTGTCGATATTGCGCCGCGCAACGCGCACGAGCGACATCGTTCTCGAGCGGCTCGACGCTCCGCCGCCCCGGCGGGTCGTGACCTGGCGACCGATGGAACGCAACTACGGGGCACTGACCGGGATGCGGAGAGCGGATGTCGATGCAGAGTATGGGCACGGCAGCTTTCTCGCCTGGCGGAGAGGTCGAACGGATGCGCCCCCGCCGATGACCGCGGCAGAGCTGCGCCGGTTGCGCGCACAGTCGGCGCTCGCCGGCGTTCCGCCCCGCGCGCTTCGCCCGACGGAAGCGCTCACCGACGTCATCCGCCGCGTCGCGGTGCTCTGGCATAACGAAATCGCGGAGGAGCTGCGCGCGGGCCGGAACGTGCTCGTGATCGCGCACGGCAATTCTCTTCGCGCGCTGTGCACCATCCTGGACGGCCTCGATGACACCGACCTCGCCGACCTCAACATCCCGACCGGCCAACCGCTGCTGTACACGTTCGACATGCGACTCGAGACGCGCCCGCGTCGCGGCCACTATCTCGATCCGCGTGCCGCCGAGCACGCGGTGGACATCCTCAGTCGCAGCGGCGGTACCTGACCACGGTGGACGCGCGGCCCGACAATGACTCATCCCGCGGCGACCGGCCGTATTCAGAACAGGAGACGAACACCATGAAAAGCCTGGAGATCACGCACCTCGATGCGATCCAGATCCTCGATTCGCGCGGCTATCCGACGGTCCACGTGGCTCTCACCGCTGGGGACGGCGCGCGGGTCGCGGCATCCGCCCCGGCCGGGGCGTCCACCGGCGCCCACGAGGCGGCCGAGCTGCGCGATGGCGGCGCGGAATGGAACGGCCGCGGCGTGACCAAGGCCGTTGCGGCCGTGAACGGCCCGATCGCCGACCTGTTGACGGCATCGAGCTGGGAGTCGATCGGCGCGCTCGACCGTGCGATGACCGAACTGGACGGGATGCCGGACAAGTCGCGGCTCGGGGCGAACGCGATCGTCGCGGTCTCGATGGCGGCCGCGCGCGGCTTCGCCCATGCCGCCGAGCTTCCGCTGCACGCCTGGATCTCCGGACAGCTCGGCACGAGCCAGCGGCTGCCGATCCCGCACTTCAACGTGCTGAACGGCGGCGCACACGCCGCCAACGAACTCGACTTCCAGGAGTTCATGATCGCCCCCGTCGGTGCCGCCTCGTACTCCGAGGCCGTGCGCTGCGGCGCCGAGGTGTATCACGCCCTCGCAGCCGAACTGCGCCGGCGGGGCCTGGCGACCGGCCTCGGCGACGAGGGCGGGTTCGCCCCGGAGATCGCCAGACCCGAGCAGGCGCTCGACCTGCTGCTGGCGGCGATCGACGCGGCGGGATATCGGGCGGGCGTCGACGCGGACGTGGCGATCGCGATCGACCCGGCCGCGAACGGCTTCTACGTGGACGGCGGGTACACGGTGGGCGGCACACGCTACACCAGCGACGGGCTGGTCGACCTGTACCAGGCGCTGGTCGACGACTACCCGATCTGGAGCATCGAGGACGGCGTCGCCGAGGACGACGGCGCGGGCTGGCGCACGATCTCGACGCGGCTGAAAGGCCGCGTGCAGATCGTCGGCGACGACAACCTCGTCACCTCGCCGGCACGCATCCTCGCCGCGGCGGAGGACGGTACCGTGACCGCGGCGCTGATCAAGGTGAACCAGATCGGCACCGTGAGCGAGACCTTCGAGGCGCTCACCGTGGCGAGGGAGCACCGGCTCGGCGCGATGATCTCGCACCGCTCCGGCGAGACCCCGGACACCTTCGTCGCCGACCTCGCGGTCGGCTCCGGGGTGGGGCAGTTGAAGTCCGGCGCTCCCGCGCGCGGCGAGCGGATCGCGAAGTACAACCGCCTGCTCGAGATCGAGCATGACGACGCCGGGCTGCCATACCGGCTGCCAGACGGACGCGTCGCCGCTGCGATCCGGTGACAGGTCGTGTCGCCTTGACCCGTCGAAGCGGCGCATGATCTACTGAGCAGCACGGCGATGGAGCTCGCCGGGACCCTGGTCCGAACCGCGTTCACCCGCTGATAGCCCCTGTGACCGAAGGGGCACAGCTATGCGGGTTCACAGGGGAGTCCCCGGCCACTCGCGTCATCGTGCCCGCTTCGCAGCACGCGGCATCCGCACCGATTGCCGTGCGCGGGAGCGGGAGGCGACGTGATCGACCTCCCGCTTCCCGTCATCCAGGCGCTCCAGGTGCTGACCATCATGATCGGTGCGCCGCTGGTCAGCGGCATCGTCGCGCAGATCGAGGCGCGTCTGCAGGGCCGCCGCGGCCCGCGCATTCTGCAGCCCTACTACGACCTCGCCAAGCTGTTCCGCAAGGAATCGCTCGCACCGGCGGGCGCGAGCCCGTTCTTCCTGGTCGCGCCCCTGGTCGCGTTCGCCTGCTACCTCACGGTTCCGATGCTGATCCCGGTGCTAACCACGTACGCGCTGCCGCTGGGCAGCATGGGCGACATCCTCGGCGGCGGCATCGTCCTCGCCCTGGCGAGCTTCGTGGTCGCTGTCGCCGCGGCCGGGACGGATGACGCATACGCTCAGCTCGGATCGAGCCGCGCCAAGACGTTCGGCGCGATCACCGAGCCCGTGGTGCTGCTCGTCGTCTTCACCGTCGCCCTGCTCACCTCGACCGACCTGCCCTACGTGTTGGCGGCGACCGTGACCAGCGGGCCCGAGCAGATCATCCGCCCGGCCCACCTGCTCGCCGCGGCCGCGCTGTTCATGGTCATTCTGTTCGAGACCGCGCGCATCCCGGTCGAGACGCACACCGGCACGATCGAGCTCGGGATGATCGAGGAGGCGCGGTCGTTCGAGCACTCCGGGCCGTATCTCGCGCTGCTGAAGTGGGGGTCCGCCGCCAAGCAGTTCGTGTTCTACACGCTCTTCATCAACGTGTTCGTCGCGCCGTGGGGCCTCGCGACGACGCAACAGCTCGGTGCCGTCGCGATCGCGATCGTGGCGCTGCTCGTGAAAGCCGTGCTGCTCGGCGCCGTGATCGCCGTGATCGACAACGTGTTCGCCAAGCTGCGGCTGTTCAAGATCACCGAGTTCGTCTCCGCCGCGTTCCTGCTGGCAGTGCTGGCGATCTTCACGCTGTACCTGGGAGGTGGGTGACGATGCTGCACCAAGCGATAGCGAACGCCCCGACCGTGTTCGAGGGCACGGCCAACACCATCGCGGTGATCGTGCTGCTGCTGGAGTTCGGGATGCTGCGGGCCGCGCTGCTGCGCGCGCAGGTGCAGTTGTACGCCGTGCAGTCCCTGGCCGTCAGCGTGCTGGCCGTCGTGGTGGCGGCCGGGCGCGGCATCCCGGAGCTGTACGTGCTCGCGGGGCTGTCGTTCGTGCTCAAAGCGGTCATCGTGCCGATCGTCGTGCTCCGGCTGCTGCGCGACGCACGTGCGGACATCGCCGGCAGTGGCGCGCTGGGCGTCGCCAGCGAGGTGGTCCTGTCGATCGTCGTCGCCGCGTTCGGCTTCTTCGCGTTCGGCGCGCTGGGCATCACGTCGAAGGCGCTGCCGACCACCTCCCTCAGCCTCTCCGCCGCCGTCATCCTGGTCTCATTCATGCTGATGATCCTGCGCCGCGACGTGGTCAGCCAGGCCATCGGATTCTTCTCGCTGGAGAACGGCATCTCGATGGCGAGCCTCGTCGTCGCGGCGGGGATGCCGTTGATCCTCGAGGTGGCATTCCTGTTCGACCTTCTGGTCGCCGTCGTCGTATTCGGCGTTCTGATGCGGGTGCACCACGGCCAGTCGAACTCGCTGTCCACCGTTCATCTCGACCGATTGCGAGGCTGAGATGACGGTCATGCTCGTTCTGCTGGTCACCGTGCCGTTGGCGATGACGCTGCTCTCGCTCGTGCTGCCGCGCCGGGTGACCGCGGGCGCGACGGTCGTCGCCGGCATCGCCAGCTTCGGGTTCGCGGTGGCGCTGGTGCCCGTTGCCGAGCACGGCACGGTGCACGCCGTCGGATACCTGCGCGCCGACGCTCTGTCGGTCGTCTTCGTGCTCGCCACCGCCTTCCTCTACGCGACGACATCGATCTATTCGGTCGGATATTTCGGCGAGCAGGCGCGCGAGACGAGGCGAGCCGGCGGCGGAGCCGAACGGCAGTTCCGGCGCTACAGCATGCGCTTCTACGTCGGCTTCAACGCCTTCGCCTGGTCGATGCTCTGCGCGCCGCTGGTGAACGGGCTCGCCCTGCTCTGGGTCGCGATCGAGATCACCACCGTGGTCTCGGCGCTCCTGGTGGCGCTCGACCGTACAGACCAGGCGACTGAGGCGGCGTGGAAGTACGTGCTGATCGCCTCCTCTGGGCTCGGCATCGCGCTGCTGGCGACGATCATGCTCTACTACGCCGGTGCCCGTGTGCTCGGCGACTCGTACGATCTCGCGTTCGACCCGTTGCTCGCCGTGGCGAAGCATCTGCCGACCGTGCCGGTGCAACTCGCGTTCGGCCTCGCGGTCATCGGCTTCGGCACCAAGGTGGGGCTGTTCCCCGTGCACACCTGGCTGCCCGACGCGCACGCCGAGGCGCCGACGCCGATCTCGATCCTGCTCTCCGGCGCACTGCTCGGCACCAGCTTCTACGCGATCATCCGCTACTACCAGATCGCCGTAGGAACGCTCGGACCGGCGTTCCCTCGCACGATCCTCGCCGTTTTCGGTGTGCTCTCCCTGCTGCTGGCCGCGCTCTACCTGTTCGGCCAGCGCAACATCAAACGCATGCTGGCGTACTCGAGCGTCGAGCACATGGGAATCCTCGCGATCGCGATGAGCTTCGGCGCGCCGCTCGCGCTCGCCGGTCTGCTGCTGCACGTGCTCGGCCACGCTACGGCGAAGAGCACGGCGTTCATGGGGGCGGGGATCTTCGTGCACAAGTACGCGACGAAGGAGCTGGGGAAGATGCGCGGTGCGCTGAACGCCCTGCCCTGGAGTGCGCCGTTGTTCCTGATCGCGGTCTTCGCGCTCTGCGCGCTGCCGCCGTTCGGCATCTTCCGCAGTGAGTTCATGATCGTCTTCGGCGGCATCCAGTCCGCGCACGGCGTCATCGCCGCCGCGCTCGTCGTCCTCGTGACGCTGGCGTTCTTCGGCCTCACCCTGACGACGACGCGCGTGCTCTCCGAGCCGGCGGAGACCGCGATCCCGCGCGGCGAGCCGAGCGTGTGGATGGTGATCCCGATGGTCCTCGGGCTCGGCGCGCTGCTCATGATTGGCGTACATCCGCCGGCCGAGCTCACGGCGCTGTTGCAGCAGGGAGCCGCCGAACTGGCAGGGAGCGTCCGATGAACGCGGATGCGGTTCACGCGGCGCCGGTCAGGATCGCCGAGCCGGCGAGCTGGCGGCAGGAGGTCGCCGATCGGGTGGCGGCGGGCGAACGGTTCGCCGGCCTGTACGGACGAGCCGAGATCAGGGACGACATCCACGGGTGCGCCGTGACCGCGCTGCTCGTCTGCGGCTCAGCCGTCTGCGCGCTCGAGACCTGGATCGCGCCGGACGATGCCGGCGAACTGCACTATCCGTCGCTCACCGCGTTGGTCCCCGCCGCCTTCTGGTACGAGCGCGCCGCGCACGACCTCTCCGGCGTCATCCCGGACGGCCACCCGCGGCTGGACCCGCTGCTGCTCGTCGTCGACGAAGGAGCCGAACGGCCACGACCAGGGCATCGCGACCCGACGACGTCGGTTTCCGGAGCCACGCCCCCGGGCTCGGCAGACGTGCACGGCCGCGGCATGTTCACGATCCCGCTCGGCCCGGTGCGCAGCGGCGTGTTCGAGTCGGTCGAGTTCCTGATCGAGACGCGTGGTGAGGACATCCCGCACATGAACATCCGCCCGCACTACAAGCATCGCGGGATCGCCAAGCAGTTCGAGGGTCGCACCACGGACGACGGCGTCCTGATCGCCGAACGCGTCGAAGGCATCGCCTCGGTCGCGCACGCGCTGGCCTATGCGCACGCGGTGGAGGCGATCGCCGGCGTCCGGGTTCCGTCACGGGCACGACTGATCCGCGTCGTACACGCGGAGCTGGAACGCATCGCAAACCACCTCGACGTCGCGATGAGACTCGCGGACGCGGCCGGCCTCGCGGTGGCGTCGAGCCGGTTCGGATGGCACAAGGAGGCCACCATGCGGCTGGTCGACGCGCTGTGCGGGAATCGGTTCGGGCGCGGTGTGATCGTCCCCGGCGGCGTCGCGCACGGACCGCTCGCCCACCCGGCGACCGTGGCGAGCGAGCTGCGCGAGCTGCACGGCCGCATCCGAGCCGACCTGATACTGGCGATGAAGACGCCGTCGTTCATCGACCGGCTGCGGACGACCGGAATCCTGACCCCGGAGCGCGCCGTGGCGTGGGCGGCGCTCGGCCCGGTCGGGCGCGGCAGCGGGATCGCCGACGACTGCCGGTGGTCGCGTCCGACCGACGGATACGCGGACGTCACGATGCCACCGTCGCAGCCGGTGCGAACAGCGGGCGACGTGATGGCCAGGGCGAACGTGCGCTGGGATGAGATCGATCAGTCCGCCGTGCTCGCCGTCGAGGCACTGCACGCGCTCGGCGCCATGCAGAGTCCCGACCTGCTGACGCCGGTCGACGTTCCGACCGGCGACGCGTTCGGGCTCGGCTGGGCCGAGGCCCCGCAGGGCGAGGTGCTCTACGCGGTGCACCTGCGCGACGGGCGCATCGAGCGCTGCCTGGCGCGCTCGCCGTCGCTGCACAACCTGGCGATCTTCCACGATGTGTTCGCGGGCGACGTGTTCACCGATTTCGCGTTCATCGAGGCGAGCTTCGGACTCGGCTACGCCGGCGCGGCGATGTGAGGGGGCGATCGACATGCCATGGGTGCCACGAGGGCTACGGGACGGGAAGCTGACGACGGGCTGGCCGCGCCGCCCCGACGCGTACTTCGACGAGTTCGCCGCCGGCGTCACGGTGCGCCACGACGCCCCGCCGATGTCGCACGCGGAGGCGGACGCCGCGGCTCGTGTCTGCCCGACCGGCGCCATCGGCCACGTGGACGATGACGACGGCGTGCGGCCGACCCTCGATCGCGGGGCATGCATCCTGTGCGGGCGGTGCGTCGCCGCGTTCCCGCAGTTCTTCGCCCGCGAGTCGGGCGCGGCAACCGCCGGGATCGATCGGCGTGCGCTCGTGGTCGGCGGCTCCAGTGGCACGCCGGAGGAGCTGGCCGGCCTGCGTGAGGCTCTCGCCGCCAAGGTGAAGCACCTGGGCCGCTCGGTGCACATCCGTCACGTCGACGCGGGCAGCGACGGATCGGACGAGTGGGAGGTACAGGCGCTCGCGAATCCCGTCTACGACCTCCACCGGCTCGGAGTCTTCTTCACGGCAAGCCCCCGCCACGCAGACATCCTGCTCGTGACCGGAATCGGAACAGCGGGGATGGTCGAACCGTTGCGTCGCACGCGCGAGGCGATGCCTGACCCCGTCGTCGTGATCGCCACAGGAACGGATGCCGTCAGCGGCGGTTTGATCGGTCGCGGCGGCTACACGAGCGGGCACGGCATCGGCGAGCTGCTCGACGTCGACGTCTGGGTGCCCGGGGCACCGGCCTCTCCGTTCACGCTGATGCACGCCATCCTGTTGGCGATCGGCCGGCTGCCTGCCCGAGTCGCCGCCGAACCGCGGGGAGGGGATGCCGCGTGATGCTGATCGCCTTCGTCGTGCTCGGGGTCGCCGTGCTTCTGGGCTGGTTCGCCGGCCGGCCGGCCGCGACGCCGCCGGCACCGCAGCGGGACACGACGATGTCCGCCCGCGCGCTGTCCCGTCTGTCGTGGGCGGCGGGTGCGCTCGGATGCGTGCTGTTCGTGGCCGTCGGGGCGCTCGGACTGGCCGGCGACGCGCAAACGGTGTCCATCGCCGATCTGCTCGGACCGATCGGGCTTCGGGTCGACCCGATCTCCGGGCTGTTCCTGGTGATCGCGTTCGGTGTGGCCGCGCCGGTCGCGATCGCCGCACTGGCCGGCGACGCCGACCGGCGCCCGCGTCTGCCCTCCGCGGTGGCGTTCGTGCTGATCGCCACGGCACTCGTGCTCTGCGCACGCGACCTGTTCGTGCTGCTGATCGGATGGGAGAGCCTGGGATTCGCGTTCTATCTGTCCGTGGGCTTCGACCGCTCTCGTCCCGGCCGGCCGCGGGCATCCGTGCTTGCGATGGGGTTCAGCAAGGTCAGCGGGGCGGCACTGCTGCTCGGCGGCCTGCTGCTGGCGACGCAGTCGCACACACTCACGCTCGTCGACCTGGGCCACGGCGCCGGCGGTCCGCTGGCGTCGCTCGCCTACGCCATACTGGTGTTCGCGTTCGCCACCAAGGTGGGGCTGGTGCCGATGCACGTCTGGCTGCCGCCGAGCTACGCGTCGGCGCCCGGCCCTGCTCGCGCGGTCTTGGCCGGAGTCGCCGTGAACGTGGGCTTCTATGGTCTGTGGCGCACCCTCGACGCGCTAGGGGCCCCGCCCGCCTGGCTTGCCGGCACCGTGCTCGTGATCGCCGGCATCAGCGCGATTCTCGGCATCACGCATGCCGCCGTGCACGCGAACCTGGCGTCCTTGATCGCCTGGTCGAGTGTCGAGAACGCCGGTGTGATCGTGGCCGGATTCGGCGTGGCGCTTGTCGGCGCCGTCTCGCACAGCACGCCGATGACCGCGGCCGGATTGATCGCCGGGACGGCACAGGTGTGCGCACACGCCTTGGGCAAGTCGCTCCTTTTCGTCTCAGCGGCCGACATCGAAGCGGCCGTCGGAACCGACGACCTCGACCGGCTCCGCGGCGTCGTGCGCATTCGCCGCGTCTCGGGCATCGGCCTGATGATCGGTTCACTCACCTTGGCGGGGCTGCCGCTGACCGCCGGGTTCGCGTCCGAGTGGCTCACGCTCGAGGCGCTGATGCAACAGTTCCGTACCGACGATCTCGCCCTGCAGCTGTGCACGGCCGTCTCGGCTGTGCTCGTCGCGCTGACCGTGGGCGTCGCCGGTATCGCGTTCGTGCGAGTGATCGGCCTGACGGTCTTCGGACGCCCCCACGCGAAGGTGCGGGACAGCGCGAGCCACCATCGCTCGCCATGGTCGCAGACGGCGGGCGTCGTACTGCTGGCGTCGGGATGTCTGGCCGCGGCGGCGTTCGCGCCCGGATTGATCCGATTGATCGCCCAAGGCATCACCCCGATCGTCGGTAAAACAGGATTCGGTGCGCTCGCCGGTTCCTGGGTGCTGCAACCGGTGTATCCAGGGTTCTCCGCGCTGTCGCCGAGTTGGCTCTGGATCGTCATTCCGAGCTACGTCCTCGTGATCGCGCTGATGACGCTCGCGTTCTCGGGCAGGCGCATGTTCGCCGTGCGGCGGGTGCCGGCCTGGACATCGGGTTCCCGCGGAATCGCCGGCGGCAAAGGCTACACGTCGTTCGGCTACGCCAACCCGATCCGCAAGGTGCTGGCCGCGCTCCTGTTGACCCGGCACGAGCTGCGCGAGGAAGAGGAACGCACCGGCGGTCAGGTCGGCGACGGACGCGGCGTGCGGGCGGCGCGGCTCGGCTACACCGTGGATGTCGTGGATGTCGTCGAGCGCTACCTCTACCGGCCGATGGTTCCGGTCTTCTGGGCGCTCGTGCACGCTGCGAAACGCCTGCAATCGGGCCGGTTGGACGCCTACATGGCATACATGCTGATCGCGCTGCTGGCGATTGTCGCTGTCGTGACCTCGCTGGCCTCGCACTGACGCCGGCGGCGAAGGTGGAGAGGGCGCGCGCCTGCGACAACACGCACCCTCCCCGAGGCTTCGCGGCCGCAGGGAGAGCTGAGGCGTTCTCCCCGTGCCGTCGAAGCCGTCCGGCACCCCGGGATCAGGTCTCCCAGGGAAGCTTCTCGCCCGGCGCCACCGGGTTGAGGGGCACCACCAGCACCGGGCGGTGCTGCCGATGGGTCAGATGCACGGCCACCGAGCCGCCGAAGAACTCGTGCATGCTCGCCCGGATGCCGGAGTGCCTCGTGCCGACGACGATCAGTTCCGCGTCGAACAGATCGGCAAGATGTGCAAGCGACTGGGCGGGCTCGCCCGCCAGGGCGCGTGTGCTCCAGCGGACGTCGATGGGGTTCAGCACGGCCTCCAGTTCGCGCGCGAGCGCAGGGTCGAACCGTTCCACCTCGACATCGGGGACCTCGGGATCGAGGGGGAAGGTGGTGACGGTGCCGTCGGCATCCTCATCGACCGTGTAGCGGGTCACGTCGACGTAGGCGCAGACCAATTCCGCACCGAGCCGTGCCGCGAAAGTGGCGGCCTCACGAACCACATCGGCAGGCTGATTCGGCATCACCCCCGCGATGACGACCGGGTGCCCGGGAGTCGGTGATGGGTCGTACATGGTCCTCCTATCCGCAATGCGCGCGCAATCGCTGGATAGGGACCGTTGTCGGCGAACCGAGGTTGGTTTCGGCGAGCCCCACCGCCGATGGTCCGGAGACCTGAGGCGAGTCTGTCAGATCCTCACCCGAAAAGGGAAGAGCGGCGCGCGGTGACCCGGGTGCGAGGCACCCAGGTCACCGCGTCGGTCACCACGCGGGCCGCCGCACATGGCGGCCGGCCTACACCGGCAGTGACCAGCCGTTTGCGAAGTTGAATGCCACCGCGATCATCAGGTACATCAGCCACAGCCCCGTGACGATATGCCAGAATCCGAGCGCCCGCTCGCCGAACCTGATGCCGATCGAGGCGAAGAAGTCGGCCGCGTAGATCAGCGCAAGTCCGATGAACAGCAGCCCGACCGGCCAGTCGCCCGCAACGAAGAAGAC
>Ga0164242_10004231_pt1 | contig 16167 bp, 14 predicted proteins | sample OricomgcompostMG_FD_108783 | JGI IMG/M metagenome (GOLD analysis project Ga0164242, IMG submission 108783) | Miracle-Growth compost microbial communities from Emeryville, California, USA - Original compost - Miracle growth compost (MG) ... | reverse complement strand
GCCGGCAGCCGGTCGGCGAACTGGTCCAGGTGCACCAGCTCGAGCAGTTCGCCGACGCGCCGGCGGATCTCCTGCTTCGGCCGCTTGCGCACCTCCAGCCCGAACGCCACGTTGCGGTACACCGACAGGTGCTTGAACGCCGCGTAGTGCTGGAACACGAAGCCGACGTTCCGCCGCTGCGCGGGCACGCCGGTCGCCTCGACCCCGCCGATGTGGACGGTTCCGGTGTCGGCGTCCTCCAGCCCGCCGACGATCCGCAGCAGCGTCGACTTGCCGCCGCCACTCGGGCCGAGCAGCGCCGTCAGCCGGCCGCTGCGCACGTGCAGGTCGACACCGTCCAGCGCGACGAAGTTCCCGAACCGCTTGCTGATCCCGCGTGCCTCGATGCTCATCGCTCTTCCCTGTCGTTCCGGCGCGGCAGCGGACGGCCCGGCGACGGCCGGCGCAGTGACGCGACGACGATCGCCGCGACGGTCACGGCCACGAGCAGCAGCGCCAACTGATAGGTACCGCCCTCCAGCTGCTGGTACTTGTCGTCGATCAGCAACGTGACCGTCTGCGTCTGGCCCGCACCGCTGATCCCGCCGGACACGACGCGCACCGCGCCGAACTCGCCGAGCGAGCGGGCCAGGCTCAGCACCACGCCGTAGGTCAGCGCCGGGCGGATCGTCGGCAGCGTGATCCGCACGAACTGCTGCCAGGAGTTCGCGCCGAGCACGCGGGACGCCTGCTCCATGTCCGTGCCCGCCTCGTCCAGCACCGGCACGACCTCGCGCAGCACCAGTGGGAAGCTGACGAACGTCGTGGCCAGCACCATGCCCGGCAGCGAGTAGATGACCCGGATGCCCGCGCCGGCCAGGCCCGCGCCGAACCAGCCGTCGATCGGGCCGTAGACCAGCACGAGCGCGAGGCCGGCCACGACCGGCGACACGGCGATCGGCAGGTCCGCGGCCGCGCTCAGCAGCCGCCGTCCCGGGATCCGGTAGCGCGTCAGCAGGAGGCCGAACCCGACGCCGAACGCGGTGTTCAGCACGATCGCGATCAGCGAGACCTCGATCGTCAACCGGTAGGCGGTGACGGCCGAGGGCGAGCCGAGCGCGTCGGTGAGCTGCGTCCACCCCGCGCCCGCGACCTTGCCGACGATCACTACCAGCGGGACGACGACCAGGACGCCGACGTAGAGCAGCGCGAGCCCGCGCAGGGCGTAGCGGCCGCGCCGCGTGCGCCTGACCGCGACGCCGCCCGCCGCTGCGTCCCTGGTCACGACGGCGCTAGCCACGGCGGCGCCCCCGTCGCTGGGTCACGTCCAGGCCGAGCAGCACGGCGAGGCTCAGCCCGAGCAGCACGGTGGAGACCGCCGCCGCTCCGACGTAGTCGTAGTTCTGGATCCGGCCGTACGCGTACAGCGAGGTGACCTCCGTCCGGTTCAGGCCACCGCTGATGAGCAGCACCGAGCCGTACTCGCCCATCGCGCGGGCGAACCCGAGCCCGGCACCGGACGCGACTGCCGGCAACAGCTGCGGCAGCAGGATCCGGCGGAACGTGGTCACCGGCCCCGCACCGAGACAGGCGGCGGCCTGTTCGGCCTCGACGTCCAGCTCCATCAGCACCGGCTGCACGGCGCGCGCCACGAACGGCAGCGTGACGAACAGCAGCGCGAACGCGACGGCCTTCTGGGTTCCGTAGATGTCCAGGTGGACCGGACTCGTCGGCCCGTACACGCTGATCAACACCAGCCCGGCCACGATGGTCGGCAGCGCGAACGGGATGTCGAGCACGATCTCCACCAGGCGCTTGCTGGAGAACTCGTCCCGCACCAGCACCCACGCCAGCACCGTCCCCATGACCGCGTTGATCAACGTGATGATCAGCGCGCTGAGTACCGTGAGCCGCAGCGACGCGACGGCCTGCTCGGTCGTGACCGCTGCCCAGAAGCCGGACCAGCCGCCGGCGAAGCTCTTGGTGACGACGGCCGCGAGCGGGATCAGGACCAGCAGGCTGAGCCAGAGCACCGACACGCCGAGCCCGGCCGCGGACGGCGCGCGGAGGCGGGTGAGTTCGCGCTCACCCATTCGCCTTCTCGATCTGGCTGACGATCCCGTTGTCCGGGTCGAAGAACTCGGTGTTGACCTTCGTCCAGCCGCCGAGATCCGCGATCGTCTCCAGCTTGCCGATGGCCGGGTACGGATCGGACGGGTCGTTCGCGCCCTTGACGGTCGGCGGGACGTCTGCCGGGTTGAGCGGCCGGAAGCCCTCGGTGGCGAGAACCCGCTGACCGGCGTCGCTCTGCACGTAGGCCAGGAACTTCTTGGCGGCGCCCGACGCGTTCGTCGTGACCGCGACCGGGTTCTCGATCTTGAAGGTGTCGGACGGCACCACGTAGTCGAGCTGCTTGCCGGCCTGCTTGGCCGCGATCGCCTCGTTCTCGTACGAGATCAGGACGTTGCCGGTGCCTTGCAGGAACGCGGTGGTCGCGTCCGCGCCGCTGGCCGGCTTGCTGACGACGTGCTTGAAGAACGCAGCGAGGTACGCCTTCGCGTCGGCGTCCGTCCCGCCGGTCTGCAGCTTGTGCGCGTACGCGGCCAGGATGTTCCACTTCGCCGAGCCGGACGTCGCCGGGTCGGGCGTCACGATCTGCACGCCCGGCTTGATCAGGTCGTCCCAGCCGGTGATGTGCAGCGGGTTTCCGGGACGGACCACGATCGCGACCACCGAGGTGGTGCCGATGCCCTTGGTCGGCCCGGCGTTCCACGACGGGTCGACGAACCGCGGCACCAGGTTGCTCATGTCCGGCTCGAGGGACAGGCCGACGTAGTCCGCGGGCTGGCCGCTGGCCACCGCCTTGCTCTGGCTGCCGCTGGCGCCGTACGAGGCGGAGAAGCTGACGCCCTTGCCCGCGGGCGTGGCCTGGAACGCCTTTTCCACCGCGTCGTAGCCCGGCTTGAGCACCGAGAAGCCCACGATCGCGACCTTGTCGGCAGCGCCCGCGCCGCCGCTGGACGAGCAGCCGGCCAGCCCGATCGCCGCGCCGGTCAGTGCAGCCAGAACGCCTCCCGCGAGCGCGCGGTCGCGCCCGGTCCGGAACCTGATCACGTCGTGAACCCCTTCCTAGTTTGCCTGTTAACTCTATCGAGTTACTAGACATTAGCAAAGGGGACGGCTTCGGTCGCGCGAGCCGGAACGGTTCGGCGCGTCAGGCCGCTTCGGCCGCCGGCTCCGGGGTGGCGCGCAGCAGCGTCTCCGGGGCGGCGGCGACGGCCAGCAACGGGACGGCGCACACCGCCGCGTTGACCAGGAACATCGGCCCGTAGCCGTGCGCGTCCGAGAGCCACCCCGCGCACACCGGGCCGACGACGGCACCGAGATCGCCGGCCATCTGGAACAGCGCGACCACGCCGCCTCCCCTGCCGCCGCCGACGACGTCGCCCATGACCGCGCCGGGCGCGACCGAGTCCGCGGCCCCGCCGACGCCCAGCAACACCATCGCGACCAGCAGGCCGCCGATAGACAGCGCGGACGGCAGCACCGCGAAGCCGGCCGCGGCCGCGAGCAGGCCCGCGACCATGACCGGCCGCCGTCCCCGGGTGTCGGCGACGCGGCCGAACGGCATCAGCAGCATCCCGCTGACGACGCTGACCAGCAGGAACGCGGCGTAGACCCAGCCCGAGCCGAGGTGCAGGCGGTCCGTGACGAACTGCGGCACCATCGCCGAGCGCGCGCCGACGATCGCGAAGTCGCCGGCGAACCCGGCGACGAGCGCGGCCAGGTAGGCGCGCTGGCGCAGCGCCGAACGCAGCGGCACGGTCGTCTCGCGCACCCGCTGGCGGGCCGCGAACTCGCTGTGCCGCAGCGTGCTCAGCCCGAGCGCGCCGGCGATCACGAGCGTCCCGGCGTACAGGAAGAACGGCGCCCGCAGCGACCACGCCGCGACCGTGCCGACGGCCGGCCCGGCGATCATGCCGAGCAGGAACGCGCCCGCCCACGTGCCCTGGGCCCGTCCGCGCAGATGGCTGGGCGTGACCCGCACCAGGATGCTCGCGGCGCTGACGCTGAACATGACCGAGCCCGCGCCGCCGATGCCGCGCAGCACGAGCAGTTGCCAGTACGCCTGGGACAGCCCGGCGAGCGCGCTGGAGACGGCCACGACACCGATGCCGGTGGCGAGCATGACCCGCTCGCCGAACGCGTTCACCAGCCGGCCGACGAACGGCGCGGTGATCAGGCGCAGGAACGCGAAGGCGCTGATCACCGCGCTCGCCGCGGTCTTGCTGACGCCGAACTCGCGCGCGAACAGCGGGATCGCCGGCGCCACGACGCCGTAGCCGAGGGCGACCATGAACGCGACGACGACGAGCGCGCGCACCTCCGTGGGCAGCTCCCGCAACCCGAACGCCCGCATCACCGGTCCTCTACATCAGCCTCAGCAAACACACTTGGCCCCGTAGCAGGGAAACACGCCGCTGCGTGCCCTGCTACGGGGCCAAGTATCGATGGATCAGGCCTCGGCGGCGTCGGCCGTGGGGACGGCGGCGCTGTCGGACGAGTCGTCGACCAGGCCCAGGCTGATCTTGCCGCGCTGGTCGATCTCCAGAATCTCGACCTGGATCTTGTCGCCGACGTTGACGACGTCCTCGACCTTGCCGATGCGCTTGCCGCGACCCAGCTTCGAGATGTGCACCAGGCCGTCCTTGCCCGGCAGCAGCGAGACGAACGCGCCGAACGCGGCGGTCTTGACCACCGTCCCGAGGAAGCGCTCGCCCACCTTGGGCATCTGCGGGTTGGCGATCGCGTTGATGCGGTCGATCGCGGCCTGCGCGGATGGGCCATCCTCGGCGCCGACGTAGATCGTGCCGTCGTCCTCGATCGTGATCTGCGCGCCGGTGTCGTCCTGGATCGAGTTGATCATCGCGCCCTTGGGGCCGATGACCGCGCCGATCTTGTCGACCGGGATCTTCACCACGGACACGCGCGGCGCGTACGGGCTCATCTCGTCCGGCCCGTCGATGGCCTCGGCCATGACGTCCAGGATGTGCAGGCGCGCGTCGCGGGCCTGCTTGAGCGCGGCGGCGAGCACCTCGGACGGGATGCCGTCGAGCTTGGTGTCCAGCTGCAGCGCCGTCACGAACTCGCGGGTGCCGGCGACCTTGAAGTCCATGTCGCCGAACGCGTCCTCGGCGCCGAGGATGTCCGTCAGCGCGACGTACTCGGTCTTGCCGTCGACCTCGTCGGAGACCAGGCCCATGGCGATGCCGGCCACCGGCGCCTTCAGCGGCACACCGGCGTTCAGCAGGCCGAGCGTGGACGCGCAGACCGAGCCCATCGACGTCGAGCCGTTGGAGCCGAGCGCCTCGGACACCTGGCGGATCGCGTACGGGAACTCGTCGCGACCCGGCAGCACCGGGACGAGCGCCCGCTCGGCCAGCGCGCCGTGGCCGATCTCGCGGCGCTTCGGCGAACCGACGCGGCCGGTCTCACCGGTGGAGAACGGCGGGAAGTTGTAGTTGTGCATGTACCGCTTGGTGCGCACCGGGCTGAGCGTGTCCAGCTTCTGCTCCATGCCCAGCATGTTCAGCGTGGTGATGCCCAGGATCTGGGTCTCGCCGCGCTGGAACAGTGCGGAGCCGTGCACGCGGGGCACGACCTCGACCTCGGCGGACAGGGTGCGGATGTCGGCCAGGCCGCGGCCGTCGATGCGGACCTTGTCGCGCAGGATGCGCTGGCGCACCAGCTTCTTGGTCAGCGACCGGTAGGCCGGGCTGATCTCGTTCTCGCGTCCCTCGAAGCGCGGCGCGACCAGCTCCTTGGCCAGCTCCTTGATCCGGTCGAGCTCCGCCTCGCGCTCCTGCTTGTCGGCGATGGTCAGCGCCCGCGCCAGCGGCTCGGACACCTCGGCGGTGACAGCCTCCAGCACGTCGTCCTGGTAGTCCAGGAAGATCGGGAACTCGCGGGTCTCCTTCGCAGCGACCTTGGCCAGCTCGGCCTGCGCGCGGCACAGCTCGGCGATGAACGGCTTGGCGGCCTCCAGGCCCTCGGCCACGACCTCCTCGGTCGGACGGGTGGCGCCGCCCTCGACGAGCTCGATCGTCCGCTCGGTGGCCTCGGCCTCGACCATCATGATCGCGACCTCGCCGCTGGGGAGCGCACGGCCGGCCACGACCATGTCGAACGTGGCCCGCTCGAGCTCGCTGTGCGTCGGGAAGCCGACCCACTGGCCGTCGATCAGCGCCACGCGGGTGCCGCCGACCGGGCCGTTGAACGGCAGGCCGGAGATCTGCGTGGACGCCGACGCGGCGTTGATCGCGAGCACGTCGTACGCGTGATCGGGGTTCAGCGCCATGACCGTGATGACGACCTGGACCTCGTTGCGCAGGCCCTTGATGAACGTCGGGCGCAGCGGCCGGTCGATCAGGCGGCAGGTCAGGATGGCGTCCTCGGACGGACGGCCCTCGCGGCGGAAGAACGAGCCGGGGATGCGGCCCGCCGCGTACATGCGCTCCTCGACGTCGACCGTCAGCGGGAAGAAGTCGAAGCCCTCACGGGGGTGCTTGCCGGCCGTGGTGGCCGACAGCAGCATGGTGTCGTCGTCCAGGTAGGCGACGACGGAACCGGCGGCCTGCTTGGCCAGCCGCCCGGTCTCGAAGCGGACCGACCGCTTGCCGAAGCTGCCGTTGTCGATGGTGGCGACGGCCTCGAAGACGCCGTCCTCGTTCTGGTTGGCCTCAGACATAGAGGTCTCCTCTCGTACGTGGCGATGCCGGAGGCACGTGCGACGTACGAGCTCACACCTTGGTTCCAGGTGCCGGTCTTCGATCGAAGCGGGCGAACCGGATCGGTCCGTCCGCCACTACCGAGGACCGGCGTCGTTGGAGGTTCAGTAGTCGCAAGGACGCGCAAAGGTGCGTCCGGCGGGGGTGTTCAGTTGTGAAGCAGTTCGGGGGCGACTCCTGACGGAATCGCCCCCGAGAGGACTATCGGCGCAGACCGAGCCGCTCGATGATCGAGCGGTACCGGTTGATGTCGGTCTTGGCCAGGTAGTTCAGCAGCCGCCGGCGGCGGCCGACCAGCAGCAGCAGACCACGACGGGTGTGGTGGTCGTGCTTGTGCACCTTCAGGTGCTCGGTGAGATCACTGATGCGCTTGCTCAGCAGCGCGACCTGCACCTCGGCGGAGCCACTGTCGGACGCGTTGGCGCCGTACTCGGCGATGATCTGCTTCTTGACGTCACTGCTCAACGGCACGTTGACGGTTCTCCTCGTGATCGGTGCAGGGGCGCCCCGCCGGTTTTCGTCACGACGGGAAGTGAACGCACGCTGCGCGGGCTCCGCTTACGCGTGCCCAGGGTCCCAGGCTACCAGCGGCGGGCCCGCGCCCGGAAATCCGCCGTCCCACGCGCCGTGTTGGCCCCGCAGCAGGCGATGCTACGGCGTGTCGCCCTGCTCAGCGGCCAACAGCCAGCGCGGCGGCGGCGCGGGCCAGCTCGGTGATCCGGTCCCAGCTGCCGGACGCCAGCGCGTCCGCCGGGGCCAGCCAGCTGCCGCCGACGCAGCCGACGTTCGGCAGCGCCAGGTATTCCGGGGCGCTGGCCGCGCTGATCCCGCCGGTCGGGCAGAACCGCAGCTGCGGCAGCGGCCCGGCTACCGCCTTGAGCAGCGCGGTCCCGCCGACGGCGCTCGCCGGGAACAGCTTGGCCTCGGTGATCCCGCGCTCGAGCAGCCGCAGCATCTCCGACGGCGTCGCCACGCCCGCGAGGAACGGCACGGCCTGCTCGGCCAGCGCGTCCAACAGTTGGCCGGTCGACCCGGGGCTGACCAGGAACTGCGCCCCGGCGGCGACCGCGGCCTCGGCCTGCGCCGCGCTGCACACCGTGCCGGCGCCGACGACCATGCCGGGCACCTCGGCGGCGATGGCGCGGACGGAGTCCAGCGCGGCGTCCGAACGCAACGTCACCTCGACGACCGGGATGCCGCCGGCCAGCAGCGCGCGGGCCAGCGGGACGGCGTGGGCGCGGTCCTCGAGCACGACCACCGGGACGACGGGCGACAGGTCCAGCACGTTCATACGAATGCCTCCTCGGCGATCGGCTCCGGCGCGAACACCGAGGCGCCGCGGTCGGCCGGGCCGACCAGCCGCCGCATCGGTTCGAACAGGCCGCGTCCCAGGGACGTCTGCCCGCGCGGTGCCTCGGCGGGCTCCCGCGCGAGCAGCTCGTCGGAGCCGACCAGCACCTCGATCCGCCCGCCGCCGGCGTCCACGCGCAGCACGTCGCCGTCGCGCAACCGCGCCAGCGGGCCGCCGTCCACCGCCTCGGGCGTCACGTGGATCGCCGCGGGCACGGTGCCGGACGCGCCGCTCATCCGCCCGTCGGTGACCAGCGCGACGCGGTGCCCGCGCTTCATCAGCACCGACAGCGCGGGCACGAGCTTGTGCAGCTCCGGCATCCCGTTCGCGCGCGGGCCCTGGAACCGGACGACGACCACCACGTCGCGGTCCAGCTCCCCCGCCGCGAACGCGGCCAGGAAGCCGGCCTGGTCGGTGAACACGCGCGCGGGCGCCTCGGTGACCAGGTGCTCCGGCGCGACCGCGGACACCTTCAGCACGGCCCGGCCGAGATTTCCGCTGAGCAGCCGCAGCCCGCCGTCCGGGCGGAACGGCTCGGCCGCGGTACGCACGACCGCCGGGTCCCCGGACGCGGCGCGCGCGGGCCGCCAGCGCAGCTCGCCGTCGACCAGTACCGGTTCGTGCCGGTAGCGCGACAGGCCGCGACCGGCGAGCGTGCCGACGTCCTCGTGCAGCAGTCCGGCCGCGAGCAGCTCGGCGATCAGGAAGGGCGTGCCGCCGGCCGCATGGAAGGCGTTCACGTCCGCGGGGCCGTTCGGGTACATGCGCGCGAGCAGCGGGACGACCGCGGACAGCGCGTCGATGTCGTCCCAGGTCAGCTCGATGCCGGCGGCCGCGGCGATCGCGACCAGGTGCATGGTGTGGTTGGTCGAGCCGCCGGTGGCCAGCAGCGCGACGGTGCCGTTCACGATCACCCGCTCGTCCACGAGCCGCCCGATCGGCGTCCACTCCTCGCTCAGGCGCGTCACGTGCGCAACGCGCTGCGTGGTGGCCGCGGTGAGCGCGTCGCGCAGCGGCGTGCCGGGTGCGACGAACGCGGCGCCGGGCAGGTGCAGGCCCATCACGTCGGCGAGCAGTTGGTTGGAGTTGGCCGTTCCGTAGAACGTGCAGGTGCCCGGGCTGTGGTAGCTGGCCGCCTCGGCGTCCAGTAGCTCCTCGTCGCCAATCCGGCCGTCCGCGTGCAGGGTGCGCAGCCGCTTCTTCTCGATGTTCGGCAGGCCCGGGCGCATCGGGCCGGCAGGCACGAGCGCGGCGGGCAGGTGGCCGAACTGCAGCGCGCCGATGACCAGCCCGGGGACGATCTTGTCGCAGACGCCGAGCAGCAGCGCCCCGTCGAACACGTCGTGGCTCAGCGCGATCGCCGTGGACATCGCGATCACGTCGCGGCTGAACAGGCTCAGCTCCATGCCGGGATGGCCCTGGGTGATCCCGTCGCACATCGCGGGCACGCCGCCGGCGACCTGGGCGACCGCACCCGCGCGACGGGCCGCGTGCTTGATCGCGTCCGGATACGTCGCGTACGGCTGGTGCGCGGACAGCATGTCGTTGTACGCGGTGACGATGCCCAGCTGCGGACGCTCCGCGCGGCGTAGCACGGCCTTCGTGGACGGCGCACATGCGGCGAACCCGTGCGCCTGGTTCGCGCAGCCGAGGCCGGCGCGGCGCGGGCGCGACTCGCCGGCGGCCGCGTCGAGCGCGGTCAGGTAGGCGCGGCGCCGCGGGGCAGAGCGCGCCGCGATGCGCTCGGTGATGGCGGCGACGACGGGATGGAGGGCCTGCGCGGTCTGCAGGCGTGCGGGCATGGCGGGATGTCGATCTTGAGGCAAGAGGTGATCCTGACGGGTCGAGGTGGACGTGCACGCCGGTGTGCTCGCGAGTGCTGTCTGGCGCCGCCTGCCGGGATCACCGAACCGTGTGCGCGCCGTCACATACCCAAGCAGCTACCTGGCGGTAGACCCAAAACGTTTTCGGCCAGAGACGCCCTCGGCTCAGCTACGGCTCAGTAGCAGGCCGCGCGAACCGCCGCAGCGGCGTGCCTGACGTCAGCCGACGATCTCGCGGGTGCGGGCGACGTCCGCGTGCATCTGCGCGACGAGCGACTCGACGCCGTCGAACTTCTCCATGCCGCGCAGCCGCTCGACGAACTCCACCCCGATCGCCTGCCCGTACAGGTCGCCCTCGAAGTCCAGGACGTACGCCTCCACGCGGCGCTGCCGCACCTCGAACGTGGGGTTGGTGCCGACCGAGATCGCGGCCGTGCCCAGCGGCTCGCCCGGGACCGTCCGGCCCCACTCGTCCAGCCGCCACACCCGCCCGGCGTACACGCCGTCGGCGGGAACCGCGGCCCAGGTGTCGGTGCGCAGGTTCGCGGTCGGGAAGCCGAGCTCGCGCCCGCGCTGGTCGCCGCGCTCGACCACGCCGTCCAGCCGGTGCGGCCGACCCAGCGCCGCGGCCGCGGCGCGCATGTCGCCGGCGTTGACGCAGGTGCGCACGTAGGTCGCGGACAGCGTGGTGTCGCCGTCGCGCAGCAGCGGGACGCCCTGCGCGGTGAAGCCGAAGCGCTGCCCGAGTTGCTGCAGGAGCGCGACGTCGCCGGCCGCCTTGTGCCCGTAGCGGAAGTTCTCCCCCACGACCACGCCGACCGTGTGCAGCCGCTCGACGAGCGCGCGGTGCGCGAACTCGTCCGGAGGCATCTGCGAGAACTCCAGCGTGAACGGCAGCGCGCAGAACACGTCCACGCCGAGCTGTTCGACCAGCTCCGCGCGCCGCACGATTGTGGTCAGCTGCGGCGGGTGCGTGCCCGGGCGAACCACCTCGGACGGGTGCGGCACGAAGGTGATCAACACGCTCGGCACGGAGCGTTCGGCCGCGAGCTTCACCGCCTTGCCGATGATGTCCGCGTGGCCGCGGTGCACGCCGTCGAACACCCCGATCGTGACGACGCAGTTGCCCCAGTCGGTCGGAACGGCCTCGAGTCCATGCCAGCGCTGCACGTCGAGTCAGCCTACTGGGCGCTCAGCCGGCGGGGGCGAACACCAGGACGGGGCGGGCGCGGCCGTCCGCCTCGGCCAGCAGCGCGACCACCGAGCCGTCCGGGGCGAACGCGCCGTGGGTGCCGGTGATCCCGACCGGATCCAGTGCCTTGCCGTACGACAGCGTCCGCGCCTCGTCCGCGCTCACCTCGCGCACCGGCAGCGCGGTGCGGACGGCGTCGGCGAGCGGCAGGGTCACCGGGTCGTCCAGTGCCGCGAGGTCGTCCAGGGTGCGCGCGGTATCGAGCGTGAACGGGCCGACGCGGGTGCGGCGCAGCGCGGTCAGGTGCCCGCCCACGCCGAGCGAAGCGCCGAGGTCGCGGGCCAGCGCGCGCACGTACGTGCCGGACGAGCACTCCACGACCACGTCCACGTCCAGCAGTTCCGCGGCCGGACGGGCGAAGCGCACCGGTTCGAAGCGGCTCACGGTCACCGGCCGCGCCGCCAGCTCCACGGCCTCGCCCTCGCGCACCCGCTTGTAGGCGCGCTGTCCGTCGACCTTGATCGCCGAGACCGCGGACGGGCGCTGCGCGATCGCGCCGGTCAGCGGCAGCATCGCGGCGCGCACGGCGTCCTCGGTCACGTCCGCCGCGGAGGTGGCCGTGACGACGTCACCCTCCGCGTCGTCGGTCACGGTGGACTGACCGAGCCGGATCGTCGCGGTGTACGCCTTGTCCGCGAGCACCAAGTGGTGCAGCAGCCGGGTCGCCTTGTCGATCCCGAGCACGAGCACGCCGGTCGCCATCGGGTCGAGCGTGCCGGCGTGGCCGACCTTGCGGGTGTGCGCGAGCCGGCGCATCCGGCCGACGACGTCGTGGGACGTCCAGCCCGCCGGTTTGTCGACGATCACCAAGCCGGACGACGTCATGACTGCACTCCCAGCACCATCCAGCTGCTGCCGCGCGTGCGCGCGAGCATGCCGACCAGTCGCACGGCGATGAACGCGGTCAGCCCGGCCCACACCCCGCCGATCCCCCAGTGCCACACCAACGCCAGCACGTTCAGCGGCGCGAAGAACAACACGGCAGCGACGATCGTCAGCGTGCGCAGGAAGCCCACGTCGCCAGCGCCGATCAGCACACCGTCCAGCGCGAACACCACACCGGCCGCGGGCAGCATGGCGACGAACCACGGCCAGAGCAGGTGCGCCTGGTGCAGCACGGCGCCCGAGCTGGTGAACGCGTGCGGGATCAGCATCGAGCCGGCACCGAAGATCACCGCGAACCCCACGCCGGCCCACAGCCCCCAGCGCGCGACCTGCCACGCCAGCCGCCGCGCGACCACTGCGTCCGAGCCGCCGAGTGCCGCGCCGACCAGCGACTGCGCGGCGATCGCGAACGAGTCCAGCAGCAGCGCGGTGAACTCCCACAGCTGCAGGCCGATCTGGTGCGCGGCGATCTGCGCGGTGCCCATGCGGGACGCGACCGCCGCCGCGGACAGGAACGCGACCTGGAAGGCGGCCGAGCGCAGGAACAGGTCGCGTCCGACGACGACCTGAGCGCGCATGATCGCGCGGTCCGGACGCAGCCCGCCGGCCGCGCGATGCAGCGCGCGCAGGAACAGCACCCCGCCGACCGCCTGCGCCGCGACGTTCGCGACCGCCGAACCCTCCAGACCCAGCCCGGCGGGATAGACCAGCAGCGGGGACGCGATCGCCGAGAGCGCGTTCGCCGCGAGCACGATCCGCACCGGTTCGCGGGTGCGCTGCATGCCGCGCATCCAGCCGTTGCCGGCGAGCACCGCGAGCACGCCGGGCATCCCGATCACCGCGATGCGGAACCACGACTCGGCCGCGTGCTGCGTCGCGCCACCACCGCCGGCGAGCAGGTGCGTCAGCGGCCCGGCCAGCAGCTCACCGGCCGCGACGACCACGACGCCGATGCCCAGCGCCAGCCAGGTCGCCTGGACGCCCTCGTTGACGGCCGCGTCGAACCGTCCGGCGCCGAACCATCGCGCCGCGCGCGCGGTCGTGCCGTACTCGACGAACGCGCCGACGATCGTGAGCAGCGACATCAGCGCGGCGCCGATGCCGAGGCCGGCCAGCGGCTTGGAGCCGAGGTGCCCGACGACCGCGGTGTCGATCAGCAGGTACAGCGGCTCGGCGGCGAGCACCACGAACGCCGACCCGGTCAGCGAGAGCAGCCGCCGGGTGGTGTGCGCGTCGGCCGCCCCGGGCGCGACCGCGGAGCCGGGCTCAGTCAACGCCGACCTGCGTGAACTGGGCGAGCTGCCAGGTGTCGCCGGCGCGGGTCATCGCGACCTCGGCTCGCAGCGCGGGCAGCGATGTGCGGTTGCCGTCGTCGGAGATCTGGTAGCGGTCGCCGATCACCAGCAGCGTCGCCGCGTCGAAGCCGGCGTCCTCCACCGCGACCTCCACGACGTCGCCGACCAAGTCGTAGTTCCCGGCGGTCATGCCGTCCTTGATGGACGACTCGTTGGCGCGCTGCTGCGCTGCCGCGGTCGGGCCCAGCCCGGCCAGCGAGCGCTGGAAGTCCGCGGCGAAGCTCGCGCGCCGGTAGTTGATCAGGTTGCCGACGGCCTTGCGCCCGGCAGCAACGGCGGCGAGCAGGTCCGGGGTGCCCGGCGCGGTTCCGTCCGACTGGACGAGCTGGCCGGCGTCGGCCATCGCCGCGATCAACCAGGACGACCCGACCCACTGCATCGTCACGTTCAGCGAGACCGGCGAGCGCTGCGCGTCCGGGTGCGCCGAATCGGTCACCGACAGCACCGCGAGGACGAGCACCACCGCCTGCTGGGCACCGGAGTCCATCGAGACGATGCCGGCGCGCTGCACCGTGCAGGACTGGACGGTGTGGTTCTGCCGCGCGTGCTGCTGGACGGTACCGCTCATCGACTGGTCGTAGCCGGACTGGAACACGCCGGTGGTCAGTGCGTGCCCGGCCGACCGGTCGTGGGCGAAGCTCCGGTAGTCGTAGCTGTCGACGGCCTGCACGGCGGCCCGGGCGTCCAGCAGCACGGTGGCCACGGTCGGCGGGTTCGTGAACGCCGCACCCAGCGAGGAGCCGGTGACGTTGTCGCTGGGCGGCGCACCGGTCGTCGCACCGGCGGGCGCGTCAGCCACGGCACCGTGATCGCCGCGGCGCAGCGTCCAGCCGACCGCGAGCGCGGCCAGCACCGCGATCACCGCCACCAGCGCGATCCAGCCGGCGTTGCGGCGGCGCCGGCGGCGCTGGGAATGCCGCTCGCTGCGGCGACGCGCCGAACGACTCGGCCGCCCGGCAGCGTCGGTCATCGCTCCAGCTCGGCGCTTCCGTCGGTGCCGTCCGCCTCGTCCTCGATCACGCGCGGCTTGCGGTACGGGTCCGCGTCGCCGGCGGGGACGGCGCCCTGGCGCGCCTGCTGCACGCGCGCGTCGGCCTGCGCCGCGGCGCTGAGCAGTTCGTCGATGTGCTTGGCCGTCTCCGGGACCGCGTCCAGCACGAACGTCAGCGTCGGCGTGAACCGCACACCGGTTTGCCGGCCGACCTCGCTGCGCAGCACGCCGCGCGCGGACTCCAGCGCCGCCGCCGACTCGCGGTGCGCCTCCTCGTCGCCGAACACGGTGTAGAACACGGTCGCGTCGTGCAGGTCGCCGCTGACCCGGGCGTCGGTGATCGTCACCATCCCGAGCCGCGGGTCCTTGATCTGCGTCTCGATGCCGGTGGCCACGATCTGCTTGATCCGCCCGGCGAGCTTGCGCGCGCGCGCCGCGTCGACCATGTCACTCTCCTTGATGTCAATCCAGGTCGTCGTCGTCCAGCATTCGCCGTCGGATCGACAGCAATTCGGTCTCCGGACGGTCCGCCAGCATCCGCTCGCACCCGTCCAGCACCTCGACCACGTGCCGATGATCGCCGCTGACGACGCTCACGGCGATCTCGGCGCGCCGGTACAGCTCCTGGTCGCCGGTCTCCGCCGCGGCCACCTCGAACCGGCGCCGCAGCTCGGCCACGATCGGACGCACCACCGACCGCTTCTCCTTAAGCGACCGAACATCCCCTAAGAGCAGATCCGCAACGAGTACGCCCACCACCAACTCGCACCCCCAGGGAAGTCGGCACGTACAACGCCACCACGCAAACGCCTGCCACCATCGCCGTCTGACCAGCCGAGCCGCCCACGAAAGGTGAGCGGCGCGCCGGGCATGCGCCCCGCCGTGTAAAAAAGCACTTCCTTACGGCGGGGCGTAGGCCCGGCGCAGAGCGCCCAATCAGGTGCGCGGCTTTTCCCGGAGCTCGAACGACTCGATGGTGTCGCCGACCTTGATGTCGTTGTACGAGCCGAGCCCGATACCGCACTCGTACCCCTCCCGCACCTCGGTCGCGTCGTCCTTGAACCGCTTGAGCGAGTCGACGGTCAGGTTGTCGGCAACCACCGCGCCGTCGCGGATCAGGCGCGCCTTGGCGTTGCGCCGGATCAGGCCGCTGCGGACCAGCGAACCGGCCACGTTGCCCACGCGCGGCACGCGGAAGACCTCCCGGACCTCCGCGGTACCGAGCTGCACCTCCTCGTACTCGGGCTTGAGCATGCCCTTGAGCGCGGCCTCGATCTCCTCGATGGCCTGGTAGATCACTGTGTAGTACCGGATGTCCACGCCCTCGCGCTCGGCCGCCTCACGCGCCTTGCCCTCCGGGCGCACGTTGAAGCCGATCACGACAGCGTCGGACGCGATCGCCAGGTTGATGTCGTTCTCGGTGATCGCGCCGACGCCGCGGCCGATGACCCGCAGCGACACCTCGGCCTTGTCCTCGCCGAGGTCGATGTTCATCAGCGAGTCCTCGAGCGCCTCGACCGAGCCGGACACGTCGCCCTTGATGATGAGGTTGAGCGACTGCACCTCGCCGGCCGCGAGCGCCTTGTCCAGGTCGTCCAGCGACACCCGACGGCGCGAGGAGGCCAGCTGCGCGTTGCGCTCGCGGGCCGACCGCCGGTCGGCGATCTGCCGCGCGATACGGTCCTCCTCGACGACGAGGAACGAGTCGCCGGCACCGGGCACGGACGTGAGGCCGAGCACCTG
>Ga0164242_10004230_pt1 | contig 16167 bp, 14 predicted proteins | sample OricomgcompostMG_FD_108783 | JGI IMG/M metagenome (GOLD analysis project Ga0164242, IMG submission 108783) | Miracle-Growth compost microbial communities from Emeryville, California, USA - Original compost - Miracle growth compost (MG) ... | reverse complement strand
TGATCATCGAGGACGTCGCGAACCCGTTCTATTCGACGCTGACCCGGGCGGTCGAGGAGGTCGCGCGCGAGCACCGGTACTTGTTGCTGGCCGGGAGCTCGGCCGAGGATCCCGACCAGGAAAGGGAACTGGTTCAGGCATTCTGCGCCCGCCGCGTCGAAGGGCTGCTGATCGTGCCCGCGCGCTCGGAGCATTCCTACCTCGCGACGGAAATGGCGCTCGGCACGGCCGTGGTGTTCGTCGACCGCGCGCCGGTCAACCTCGCGGCCGACACCGTGGTTGCCGCGAACCTGACGGGCACCCGCGAGGGTGTCGAACACCTGATCGCGCAAGGGCACCGACGAATCGCCTACATCGGTGACACGGCGTCCATCTGGACGGCACGCGAGCGGTTCATCGGCTACGAGACAGCTCTTCGCGCGCACGACATCCGCCAGGACAACGCCATCATCAGGCTCGGCTCACACGACCCCGACGCCGCCGCGCGGGCGGTGCGAGAACTGTTGGCCCTCGACGATCCGCCGACCGCCCTGTTCACCGGAAACAACCTGTTGACCGTCGGCGCCTACCGCGAGTTGGGCGAACGCCGCCGTTCGGTGGCCCTGGTCGGCTTCGACGACTTCGAGTTGGCCGATCTGCTCGATCCCCCGATCACCATCGTCGCGCAGGACGCGGCGGCACTCGGGCGGACGGCGACGACCATGCTCTTCGACCGACTTGCCGATCCGGCCCGTGAACCACGGACCATCACGTTGCCAACACGGCTGATCGTGCGCGGTTCAGGAGAGGTACGCACATGAAACCCGTGCTCCTGACGCCCAACCAGCCCACGCAGTTCTATCGGGGAGGCCCCGCGATCGCTGCCTTCCGGGGCGACGAGAACGACGCCGTCGGCGACTTCGGGCCCGAGGACTGGATCGCGTCGACAGTCAACGTCTTCGGCACCGCGGACGGCGTCTCGGTCCTGCCCGACGGTCGGTTGCTCCGTGACGCGATCGCGACCGAGCCTGCCACCTTCGTCGGCGAGGCGCACTACGCCGCCTACGGCGCCGACCCGGCACTGCTCGTGAAGCTGCTCGACGCGGGCGAGCGGTTGCCTGTTCACGTGCACCCCGATCAGGCCTTCGCCGCACGCCACCTCGACTGCCGGCACGGAAAGACCGAGGCGTGGATCGTGCTCGACACCGCTGGCACGAACGCCGCTGTCTATCTCGGCTTCCGCGAATCCGTCTCGCCCGAACTCGTCGCGCGCTGGGTCGCGGAGCAGGACAGCGCAGTGATACTCGGCGCGATGAACCGGCTCCCGGTGGCGGCAGGTGACACCGTGCTCGTGCCGGCGGGGACCCCGCACGCCATCGGCGCGGGCGTCTTCGTGATCGAGCTTCAAGAACCGACCGATTTCTCAGTCATGCTGGAGTGGAAACAATTCGGCATGACCGAGCGCGAGACCGAACAACTCGGGCTCGCCACATCGCTCGCGCTCACCTGCGTCGACACTTCCGGGTGGGACGCCGACCGGCTGGCGTCCTGCGTCACGCGCGGCGCGTTCGACAATCAGCCCGGCACACACTCCCTGTTCCCTACGGCCGCGGATCCGTTCTTCCGCGCCGAACAGATCGGCGCCCGCGCCGTCGACGCGCCCATCGAACTCACGCCCCAATTCGCCGTGCTGGTGGTCGTCGAAGGCGCCGGTCGGCTGGAATTCACCGGCGGCGCGATCGACATTGCCCGCGGCCAGACCGTACTCGTCCCGCACAGCGCGGGCCCCCTGCGGATTCGAGGCAATGTGTCCGTCGTCCGTTGCCTACCGCCCACTATCGGCTGACTGGAGACCGCCATGGCAACACCATTACTCGAAGCCCGGAATGTGGTCAAACATTACGGCCACGTTCAGGCGTTACGCGGAGCCGATTTCGACGTCTCGGCCGGCGAGATTGTGGCGCTTATCGGTGACAACGGAGCCGGCAAAAGCACGCTGGTGAAGATCCTCTCCGGCGCCGGACACCCCGACGCCGGCGAAATCCTCCTCGAGGGCACGCCGGTGACGCTGGCGACTCCGGTCGACGCCCAACGGCACGGAATCGAAACCGTCTATCAGGATCTTGCGCTGGCGCCCGACCTCGACGGCGCCGCGAATCTCTACCTGGGCAGGGAAGTCTGCCGACCCGGCGTGCTCGGCAAGCTCGGGTTTCTCGACAAGAAGACCATGCGGGACGGCGCTCGCGAGGCGTTCGGCGAACTCGGCGTCGACCTGCAGAACGCCCTCACCGCTGTCGCCAATTTGTCTGGTGGCCAAAGGCAAAGCGTGGCTGTTGCCCGGTCGGTCGCCTGGGCGAGCAAGGTGGTGTTTCTCGACGAGCCGACTGCGGCGCTCGGCGTCGTCCAGACGGGTCGTGTCCTTGACGTCATCCGACGCATTCGCGATCGCGGCGTCGCGGTGGTGCTGGTCAGTCACAACATGCCCGAGGTTCTCGGCGTCGCCGACCGGGTCGAGGTGCTACGCCTCGGACGCCGCGTGGCCACTTTCCGGGCCGCGGACTCGACAGTCGAAACGTTGGTCGGCGCGATGACAGGCGCCCTCGACACCAGGGACGGCGCAGCATGACCCCCGCGAAAGGCCGAACCGCCACGACACCCACGGCCACGGAGACGACAAGCACGCCACTGCTCTCGGGAGGCGCCGTCGCGGCTCGGTGGCGGCAGTTCACCTCAGGCAACACATTGTGGATTTTCCTCGTGCTGGTAGCGATCTGCGTGGTCTTCACCATCATGAAGCCACACGCGTTCGCGACCGCGTTCGAGGCGAGAACCGTGGCGAGCAACGCCGCCGTGCTCCTCGTGCTCGCGGTCGGCCAGACGTTCGTCATCATCACGGCCGGCATCGACCTATCGGTCGGCTCGATCCTGGTGTTCTCGGGAATCGCTGCTGCCGAAGCGATGCATGCGGGCGGCGCCGGGAGTGTGAACGCCGGCTGGGGCACGATCCTGTGGGGCCTGGTCGCGGCGCTGGGCGCCGGGCTCGCATGGGGCCTCGTCAACGGCTTTCTTGTCACCAAGGCAAAAGTTCCGCCGCTGATCGTCACACTGGGTGTTCTCGGCGCCGCGCTCGGCTTTTGCTACATCATCACCCACGGGCAGGATCTGCGCGGAATTCCGCAGCGATTGTCGACCAACATCGGCTACGGCCGAATCTTCGGAATTCCCTGGATGATCGTCATTGCCGCGGTCGTCACAGCGGTTTGCGCCGTCGTCCTCAACATGACGAAGTTCGGTCGCTATACCTTTGCGATCGGATCGAACGCCGAGGCCGTACGACGGGCGGGAATCAACGTCGACCGCCACTTGATGAAGGTGTACGGGCTCCAAGGATTTCTCGCCGGCCTGGCCGGATTTCTCGCCCTCGCGTTCTACAACACCACCACGATCTCGGGTCACTCGTCCGACAACCTCAACGCCATCGCGGCGGTCGTCATCGGCGGCACCAGCCTTTTCGGCGGTCGCGGCACGGTCGTCGGCACCACGATCGGCGTGTTCATCCCCGCCGTCCTCGCGAGCGGATTCGTCATCGTCGGCGTCCAAAGCTACTGGCAGGACGTCGCGGTCGGCGCGGTGCTCATCCTCGCCGTGTACATCGACCAGTTGCGGCGCAACTCCCGCGAACACCAATAGCGAGACCGGGATTGGCCCGGTCACACAGAGTTCCCCCAAGAAGAATCCCGACAAGTTTCCAAAGGAGAGGTGAAAGCATGAGATCGCGAATAACGGTGACAGCAGTCGCCGTCCTCGCCGTCGCGGCAATGGCGGGCTGTAGCTCGTCGAAGCCGACGTCGACCAGCCCGCCGACGACACCGACGGCACCGACGACGCCGACGACGAACACGGCGCCCGCCGTGAACAGCCCGAGTTCCGGGCCTTCGGAGTCAGGCTCCGGCGCGGCGTCGACGGCCGCGTTCCCGGTGCCGACGAAGCCGGACAAGAGCTACAAGCTCACGTTCATCGAGGGCGTCAAAGGTGACCCCTTCTACGCCACGATGTCCTGCGGCATCCAGTCCGAGGCGGCGCGGCTCGGCGCCACGGTCAACATCACCGGTGGCGGCACGTGGGACGCCAGCGTGCAGACGCCGATCGTCACGTCGGTCACGGCTCAGCACCCTGACGCCGTGCTTATCGCGCCGAACGACACCAAGGCGATGATCGCGCCGTTGAAGCAGATGACGGACGCCGGGATCAAGCTGGTTCTCGTCGACACCGGGCTTGACGACAACTCCAACGCGGAGTCGTTCATCACGTCCGACAACGAGGCGGGCGGGAAGCTCGCGGCCGACACGCTGGCGGGGCTGATCGGCGGCGCCGGCAGCGTGTTCGTCATGAACGTGCAGCCGGGCATCTCGACCACCGACGCGCGCGCCAAGGGTTTTGCCGAGGAAATGGCGGCGAAGTACCCGAACGTGAAGGTGCTCGACACTCAGTACAACGGTGACGACCCGGCGAAGGCCGCGTCGATCCTCACCTCGGAATTGTCGGCCCACCCTGACCTCGCCGGTGTCTTCGCCACCAACGTGCAGGGCGCCGAGGGCACCGCGACGGGTCTGAAGCAAGCCAGCAAGCAGGGCAAGGTGCAGGTCATCGGCTTCGACGCCGGCGCACAACAGATCCAAGACCTGCAAAACGGCGTCGTCCAGGGCCTCATCGCACAGGACCCCGCGACGATCGGCGTCGACGGTGTCGATCAGGCAATCGCGGCGCTGAGTGGCCAGACGGTCACGCCGACCATCCAGACCGGACTGGTGGCGTTGACCAAGGACAACCTGGCGGCAAACGCGAAATACGAGTACAAGACCTCCTGCTGACGCGGGTTGCGATGTCGAGGCGCGGTCGAAGCGGGCCTCGGCGGCAGCGGGCAGAGAGCAGAGAGCAGGGAGCGAAAGGCGTGAGGCCGGGGCCCGGTCGAAGCGGGCCCCGGCCTCACGTGTCCACGAGGGTAGGGCGCCGGGCGGGCGCCGTGAGCGTGGTCAGCCGGGCGACGTGAGCTTGCCGACCCGGTCGACGGCCTCGGCCAACACGGCGTCACGCTTGCAGAACGCGAACCGCACGAGCGGGCGGCCGATCTCGACGTGGTCGTAAAAGACCGAATGCGGGATGGCGACGACGCCGGCCAGCTTCGGCAGCTCGCGGCAGAACGCAAGGCCGTCGTCGTAGCCGAGCGGCCTGATGTCGGCGGTCACGAAATACGTTCCCTGCGAGGCGAACACGTCGAAACCGGCCCGCGCCAACCCTGCGCTCAACAGATCGCGTTTGCGCCGCAGGTCGGTGGTGAGGGTGGTGAAGTAGCTGTCGGGCATCGAGAGCCCGTGCGCGATCGCGGGTTGCATCGGGGCCGCGTTGGTAAACGTCATGAATTGCTTCGTGGTGCGAATCGCCGCGACCAGCTCTTCCGGGCCGGTCGCCCAGCCGACTTTCCAGCCGGTGAACGCGAAGGTCTTGCCGGCCGACGAGATTGTCAGCGTCCGCTCGAACATGCCGGGCAGCGTGGAGATCGGCAGATGTGATCCGTCGTACACCAGATGCTCGTAGACCTCGTCGGTGACGACGATCAGATCGTGCTCGATCGCGACGTCGGCCACCGCCTGCAGCTCATCACGCGTCAACACGACGCCGGTCGGGTTATGCGGCGAGTTGAGCAAAATCAGTTTGGTGCGCGGTGTGACGGCGGCCCGCAACCGGTCGACGTCCAGCCGGAAATCGGGGGCGCGCAACGTGACCGGCACGCGCACTCCGCCAGCCATCGCGATCGCCGCAGAGTAGGAGTCGTAATACGGCTCCAGCGCGATCACCTCGTCGCCGGTGTCGACCAGCGCCAGCATCGCGGCGGTGACGGCCTCTGTCGCGCCGGCGGTGACCAGCACCTCGTCATCGACGTCCAGCTCGATGCCGTAGAAGCGCTTCTGGTGAGCGACGATCGCGGCCTTCAGCTCGGCCGCGCCGTTGCCCGGCGCGTACTGGTTGCGCCCGCCCCACACGCCGTCGACGACGATCTGCTTGATCTCGTCGGGCCCGTCGACATCGGGAAAACCCTGGCCCAGGTTGATCGAATCGGTCGCGACGGCGAGCGCCGACATCTCGGCGAAGATGGTCGCTCCGAGGCCGCGCAGGCGCGGCACCAACGGATTTCGGGTCAGCGGATTTCGGGTCAGCGGATTTCGGGTCGGCGACACGCGCCACAGCGTAGCGCCGGAGGCCCCGGCACGCGGCAGACCGCGCGCCGGCCGTGACGATCCGCGCCAGATGGCAAGGTAGCCGCATGACGACGGCTTTGATCACCGGCGCGAGCTCGGGCATCGGCGCCGGGTTCGCCGAACGTTTCGCCCGGCTCGGGCACCACCTCGTGCTGGTCGCCCGTGACGAAGCACGGCTGAACGAGCGAGCGGCCCGCCTGCGAACCCAAGAGAAGGTGGACGTCGAGGTGCTGGTCGCCGACCTCAGCACCGACGAAGGGTGCGCCCGGGTCGAGGCCCGCCTCGCAGACCGCGCCTACCCGGTCGACGTCCTGGTGAACAACGCCGGATTCTCGCTCGGCGTCGACATCGCCCGCTCGGCGGTCGACGACGAGGAGCGGATGCTGCGCGTGCTCGTGCGGGCGCCATTGCGGCTCACCAAAGCGGCGCTGCCCGGCATGCAAGCCCGCGACAACGGCACGATCATCACCGTGGCGAGCGTCGCAGGGCTGATCTCGTACAACAGCTACGGCGCCGCGAAGGCGTGGGCGGTGCGGTTCAGCCAAGCACTCAGCCTGCAGTTCGCGGGCACCGGCGTGAAAGCCCTCGCGCTGTGCCCCGGCCTGACCCGCACCGAATTTCACGCGCGCGGCAACGTCGACGCGAGCCGCGCCCCACGTTTCCTGTGGCTGAGCGTCGAGCGGGTCGTCGACGAGTGCCTGCGCGATCTTGCGCGCGGCAAGACGGTGAGCATCCCGAGCCGGAGGTACCGCGTTCTCGTCGGCATCGGCCGGCTCCTGCCGACCCGCCTGACCGCGCGCATGGCAAGAGACCGCGGCCTGCTTCGGCGTCGCTCCGCAACCGATCGCCGCCCTACAACCGATCGATGAGTCCGAGCAACAGCGCCGCCATTCCCACTGGGTCGCCACGCCACGGCATGTGGTCGTCGGCGTCCGACTCAACGAGCGGCCAGCCACGCGCCTTCGCCTGGCGTGCGCCAAAAGAGTAGGCGGACGACGTCCGCAGGTAGCCGCACGGCGCGTCGGGCCAGTCGTCGCTCGTGGGCAACGGCTCTTCGAAGAACGCCGGCTGGCGCGCCCGCATCGTGACGCCCGACATCGACCAGTCGGGAAAGACGCCGCCGGCTCCGAAGAACTCCTCGGCGGTCTCGAAACAACCGTCCTTCTCGCGGCGCAGCAGCTCGAGCCGGTTCGGACGGCCCGGGCCCGGCAGGTCGGCGTCGAGAAAGACGTAGCCGCCGACCCGATGGCCCGCGTCGCGCAAGGCACGGCCGGCGCCCGGGATCAGCGGCCCAGCGGCCGCGTGCGCGACCAACACGAGCGGCGGCCGCGGGCCGGCACGCCGGGCGGCGAGCACCACGCCCGTGAGGTAACGCTGGCCGAACGGCGGTGCGTCGTCGTCCGCGGGTGTGGCGTCGAGGACGTCGACGGACGCGTCGCTCGCCTCGAGCGCGCCGGGCAGCTCACCCCACGAGCCCGGCGCGAGCAACGGCGAGCCGAGCAGGACGACGGCGCCAGGAATCACGCCACCACCCTGCCATTACCCTTGCCGCCATGAGCGAACAGGACCGGGACGCGCTGCTGACCGAGATCACGTCGAAAGCCGTCGTGCACGGCAAGGTGGTGCTGAGCTCGGGACGGGAGGCCGACTACTACGTCGACCTGCGCCGGGTGACGCTCGACGCGGCGGCGGCCCCCCTGGTTGGCGCGGTGATGCTCGATCTCACCGCCGACCTTTCCTTCGACGCGGTCGGTGGCCTTACCCTCGGCGCCGACCCGGTCGCGACCGCGATGCTCCACGCCGCCGCCGCGCGTGGACGCAAACTCGACGCGTTCGTCGTCCGCAAGGAGGGCAAGGCCCACGGGATGCAGCGCCGCATCGAAGGCCCGGACGTCGCGGGACGCCGGGTGCTCGCCGTCGAAGACACCTCGACCACCGGCGGATCGGTGCTCACCGCCGTCACAGCGCTGCGCGAGGCCGGGGCGGACGTCGTGGCAGTGGCCGTCATCGTCGAACGCGGGGCGGCCGGGGCCGTCGCCGAGGCCGGTCTGGAGTACCGAGCCGCGTATTCGCTCGCCGACCTCGGGCTGAGCTAAAGAGAGCTGCGGGGGGGTGTCGCTGGGCTCTCGTGCTGGCGACGGCGTGGTCTTCAGGTGGCATGTGTCTTGCCCAAGCGCTTTGCTCTGAGTCCTGCCTGAGTTGGGTCCGCCTGAGTCGAGTCACACCAGACTTTGAGTCACGCCTGAGTCGCAGCGGACTCAAGGCAAACTCAGAGCAAAGCACGCCGGCAAGACCCCCAAGGGCCGGCACGTGTCGCCAGCCACGTCACGTCTGTGGCCGGCTCTCGTCTGTGGCCAGCCCATGTGGCGCCGAGCAGCAGGCTCGACTCGAACCATGCCAGCGCGGGATGGGGACCGCGTCAACGACCGCGGCCGTCGGCGACGATTCGTCCCTTCGGACGATGCGAGAAGGTGCACGTATCTCCGCAAGCTGTCGACTCATATTCGCAACCACGCGACTATAGCTTGGTTCTGTTTAACAAGATAGGCCTTGCTGCTTGCAGCTTCGCGGTCTATCTTCAGCCGACATCACGCGCGACCGGCGGCGTCGGCGCCCCATTCGTGGGGACCACCCCACGTCGTGCGCCCATCACTCGCACGGAAGTGAGTTCGCATGTCTCGCAAAAACCCACCTTCCGAGGGCAATATGGTTCGACGATCACGAAAGCGCATGGCCGCCCTTTCGGCCGCAGCCGCCACCAGCCTCGTGCTCGGGCTCGGCGCCGCGCCTGGCGCAGCATTCGCGACCAGCGCCGGCCATTCGGTCGGGTCCTTCCCCGGGCAGCACAACTCGGGCCTGCCCGGCTGGCTGAGCTGGCTCAACTGGTTCGGCTGGCCGGGAGGTGGCGGGGGGCACGGGCACTCCGGCGCCGCCCCGGGCGTCGCGACCGTCGCGGCGCTCGATCCGTCGCTCACCGCCGGCGCCGGCGCCAACGTGCCGTTCGTCGAGCAAGAGGCCGAGAGCGCCCAGACCGATGGCACGATCATCGGCCCCGACCACACCGTCTTCACCCTGGCGGCGGAAGCGTCAGGACGAGAGGCGGTGCAGCTGACCGAGCCCGGCCAATACGTGCAATTCACGCTCACCCAAGACGCGAACGCGCTCAATGTGCGCTACAGCATCCCTGACGCGCCCACCGGCGGCGGCATCACCGCGCCACTCGACGTCTACGTCAACGGCAAGCACAAGACCGAGATGACCCTGACGTCGCAGTACAGCTGGCTGTACAACCTGTATCCGTTCAGCAACGACCCGAACGCCGGCACCATCGAACCCGATTGGTGGACGTTCGAGTGCGGGTGCGTGCCGTCAGCGACCACACCGACGCCGACGTTCGCGACGCCCTTGCGCCCCAGCCACTTCTACGACGAGCAGCGGCTGTTGCTCGACGCCACGTACCACCGCGGTGACGTCGTCCGGCTGCAGGTTCCGGCGCACACGAACGCCGCCTGGTACGCGATCGACCTTGCCGATTTCCAGAACGTCGCGAAGCCCACACGCCAACCACGCCATTCCGTCTCGGTGGTGCGGTTCGGCGCTGACCCGACCGGGCGCCACGACGCGGCCGACGCGTTTGACCACGCCATCGCCTACGCGAAGGCCCACCACGAGAGCGTGTACATCCCGCCGGGGACGTTCCAGGTTAACCGCCACATCATCGTCGACGACGTCACGATCGAAGGCGCGGGCAACTGGTACTCGATCATCAAGGGCCACCAGACGCCGATCACCAACCCCGACGAGTCGGCCGGCATGACCGGCCCGGGCTTCTACGGCAAGTACGTCGAGGACGGCGGCAGCACGAACGTGCACCTGTCGGACTTCGCGATCGAGGGCGACGTCAACGCCCGCGTCGACACCGACCAGGTGAACGGGATCGGCGGGGCGCTGGGCGGCGGATCGAGCGTCGAAGGCCTGTACATCCAGCACACCAAGGTGGGCATGTGGTTCGACGGTCCGTTCGACGGCCTCACCGTGAAGAACAACATCATCGTCGACCAGATCGCCGACGGCATCAACCTGCACGACGGCATCTCGCACGCGGTGGTCAGCAACAACTTCATCCGCAACACCGGGGACGACGGCCTCGCGATGTGGTCGGAAATCAACGCCGACCACGACGACGTCTTCGACCACAACACCGTGCAGTCGCCGACCCTGGCCAACGACATCGCCATCTACGGTGGCGCCGACAACGCGGTGACGAACAACGTGGTGGCCGATCCGGTGCGCGAAGGCAGCGGCCTACAAGTGGGCTCGCGGTTCAACGCGACACCGTTCACCGGCACGCTGACCTTCGACCACAACACAACGGTGCGAGCCGGAATCCTCGACTACAACTGGAACCTGGGCATCGGCGCAATCTGGTTCTACGCGCTGCAGGGCTCGATCACGGCCGACGTCGAGGTCACCAACAGCAGCTTCCTCGACAACGACTATGACGCCGTCATGTTCGTCGCCGACTGGGGAGTGAAAGACGAATACGTCATCAACAACGTGCATTTCAAGAACGACCGCATCGACGGAACCGGCACATCCGTCGTCAACGCTCGCGCGGCGGGGTGGGCGACATTCGAGAACGTCGACGCCCGCAACGTCGGCGCAGCCGGCATCAACGACTGCGGCACGTTCCACTTCACCGGGACGCCGGAATTCGACGTCCAGCTTCTGGGCGGCAACGACGGCGGCTGGACCAACAGCATGATCTGCGACGACCGGCCGCCGCGGGTGGAGCCGCCGGCCCCGACTCCCTGGTCATAGCCGGGGCTGCGGTAAAGGGGGCGGCGGCGCCAAAAGCACCGCCGCCCCCAAGCAGCGCCGCCGATCCCAAGCAGGATTGGTCAGCCCCCTGCGGAGTGGTAGTGGCGCAGGCTGTACGCCCACACCCTGCGGGCCACCACATACAAGAGCACGCCGACCACAGGCGACCAGTGCTCGACGATCGACATCGGCCCGTGCTGTTGCGCGATGCCGAGCAACACCAGCACCGGAAAATAGGCGACGAAGGCGAGCGGCAGGAGAAACGTGAAAAGGCCCTGCACCGCCTTCGGCAGGATCGACAGCGGGTAGTTGCCGAACGTCGACATCAGCTCGTCGACCCACGCGCCGACCACGCGCGAGCCAGGCGAACGCAGCAGCAAACAGGCGAAGATCAGCTGTAGCGCCACCTCGACCAGCAGGCCGCCGATGACGGCGGCGGCGAGATACAGGCCCATGCCGATCGTCCAGTGCAGGTGGGTCAACGCGATGCCGAAGCCCAGCGAGGTCGCGCCGACCGCGATGTCGCCGATCGCGTTCACGCTGAACTGGCTCAGCAGGAGCTGGGTGAAGACCGGCAGCGGCCGCAGGAAGTATCCGTCGACCCGGCCCTCATCGACGAGACGCGGCAACCATGCGAGGTTCGAGTAGCCGAGCACGTAAAGCCCATGTGAGAGCAGCCGCAAGCCGATGATGAGCACCACGCCGGACGCCGGAAAACCGCCCATGCCACCCTTGAACCGGGTGAGCAAGACGCTCGCGAACATCAGGGTCGAGGTCTGCCAGAGCACCCCGAACAGCAGCGCGACGATGAAATCGGCGCGGTACTCCATCCGCGCCCGGAAGTTCAGCGCGCTCACCTTGAGCACCACGCGCAGCGTGTGCCGGAACTGGTGCACGCGCGACGGCGCTGCGAGGTCGGCGAACGTCATCGTTCAGCCACCCTGCACCGTGACACGCTGCGAGGCTAATGACCACAGCCACTTCGTGACGCCGGCGAGCACCACCACCCACGTGAGCTGCAGGGCCAGCTGACCGGCAGCCTGAGACTGCGGTATTCGGCCGACGTACAGCGACAGCGGCACGTTGACGCCACTGCTGAACGGCAGCCACGTGGCGAACGCGAGCAACCAGCCGGGCATGAACGGCAGGGGCACGAAAACGCCTGACAGCAGGTCTTGGATGAAGTAATACATGCGCGCGAGGCCGAAGTTGCTGAGCATCCAAAACATGCAGACGTCGACGATCTGCCCTAGGTAATAGAGCACGATCTGGCCGAGCACCAGGCTCACCACGAAGATGGCCGCGCCGCTGCCACCGTGCGGAGGATCGATCACGCCCATCGACAGCACGACGGCGAAACCGAGCAACGCCCACGCGCCGCCGTACAAGACGTCGCCCGACTGGCGCCACATATAGAAGCGCCCTGGCGTGATCGGGCGCAGAAACCAGTACACGATGGTGCCGTCACGCACGCTGATGGAGAGGCTGTCACGCACGTTGATCGTGCGCGCGTTCCACCGCACCCGCGCCATCAACAGCCCCATGAGCGAATACGTCAGGGTCTGGCGCAACGTGAGACCGGCCGCTTTGGCGGTGTGGCTGAAGACCGCCGTCCAGAGCCGATCGTAGAGATAAAGCTGAACGGCCAGCATCATCGGCGCGATGACCAGCCTGATCCGAAAGGCGCGCTCGTTGAGCATGCCGACCCGTAACAGCCGCCACGAACGATGCGGACGCCGTCGGGCCGCGGCGTCCGGCACGGTGATTGTCGTCATGCAGGCTGGCTCGCGTTCGGAGCTGTCGGCTCGCCACCGAGTTTCGACAGGTAGACGTCGCGCATCATGTCTTCGAGATTGGTCTCTTCGACGCCGATGTTGGCCACCGGGAATCGTGAGATGAGCGAGCGGACGACGTCCTCCGCAGTGGTCGTGCCGTCGGGAGCGACGACCGCGCGCATGCCGTCGTGACTCACGATGTGCGCACCCGGGACATCGACCACCGACACCGGCTCGGCGAACGTCACCTTCACCTGAGGGCGGCCGCCGTGCTCGTCTTTGAGCCGCTCAAGCGTGCCGTCGAACATCAGCCTGCCGTGATTGATGAGCAGCACCCGCTCACACAGCCGCGCCACCTCGGTCATGTCGTGGGTGGTCAGCACGATCGTGCGGCCACGCTCTGTCACCTGGTGGCGTAGGAACTCGCGGGTTTGCTCCTTCACCACGACATCCATGCCGATGGTCGGCTCGTCGAGGAACACGATCGCCGGGTCGTGCAGCATCGCGCCCGCCATCTCGCACCTCACCCGCTGGCCGAGCGACAGATTGCGCACGGGCGTGTCCCAGAACTCTTCAAGCTCGAGGATCGCGTTGAAATCGGCCAGCTGCTTGTCGAAGAGCGACTGTGGCACATCGAAGATGTCGCGCAGTAGAGCCAGCGACTGGCGCGCCGGGAGATCCCACCACAGCTGCGTTTTCTGGCCGAAAACCGCGCCGATCGAGCGCGCGTTGGCTACCCGCTCGCGATAAGGGACCCGGCCGTTGACGTAGACCTCGCCCGACGTGGGCGTGAGAATGCCGGTCAACATCTTGATGGACGTCGATTTGCCGGCGCCATTCGGCCCTAGCAGCGCGACAAGCTCGCCGCGGGCCACGCTCATCGTCAGGCGATCGACGACGGTGCGCTCCTCGCGGATCGGGTCGAACAGCGCGCGAATGCCGGCGAACCTTCCGCTGTGCTTGCGGTTGATGAAGAACGTCTTGGTCAGATCGCGCGCGACGATGGCGTGGTCGGCGTCGCTCACGGCGCGAAACCTCCAGGGCGGAAAGGGAACGTTTCCTTGATTGTCTCGCACGGCCCTGGCGAGCGCCGCGCATATTTTCCTAAGTGATCGACCGCCCCAGGTTAATGTTGAGGCAATGCGGCGGTCCGGCGAAGGCTAGCGCTCGGCCGCGGCCTTGCGCCGACGATTACGGCGCACCTCGAAAGCCAGCGAGCCCAACGACAAAACGACGGCGGCCGCGACGATGGGCAGCACGTAGTTCTCGATGTGCAGCTTCTGGCCCGCGTAGTAGCCCGCCAGCAGGATCGAGATGGTCCAGAGCAAGCCGCCGAGCACGTTGGCGACGACGAACTTTCGTAGCGGCATCTCGATGATCCCGGCGACGGGGTTCATGAACGTGCGCAAGATCGGGATGAAACGGCACAAGAACACCGCCCAGCCCTCCCCGAAGCGATCGAGCAGCGGCTCGATCCTGGTGATCGAGTGCGCGAAGGAGGAGCCGGGTTTCGCGATCACCTTGCCCCCGCGATCGCCGATCACGTAGCCGACCTGCGCGCCGACAATCGCCGCCACCGGGCAGCCGATAAGCAGCGCGGCGAGCGGAAGATGCCGGCCGTCACTCACGGGCAGGGCGGCGAACGCGCCTGCCAGCGCCAGCAGCGTGTCACCGGGAAGGAAGAAGCCGATCAGCAGACCGGTCTCGGCGAACAAGATCACGAAGATTCCCGCCAGCCCGAAGCTCGTGATCAGGGACCTCGCGTCGAGCGGGTTCAGCGCGACGACGTGGGCCGCGGACTGCGCGACGGCGTGCGACAGCGACACCAGATGAGGGGGCACCAGGCGACGGTACCCGAGCCCGGGCCAGCTCAGCCAAGGCACGCGGCGGCGAGCCAAACCCGTCGGGCCCTGCCCGGCGCGCGCAACGCCCGATGCGCGATACTTCTAGGCGCGACGCACGCCGCCAGCGCCTCGACGTCCGGCCTAGTGTTTGCGGTGGCGAAGCGTCGCCGCCCGTCCTACGAATCCTGTCGCCCAAGTTCCCAGGAGCACGACAATGCCGATCGCCACCCCTGAGGTTTACGCCGAGATGATCGACCGGGCCAAAGCAGGCCGGTTCGCGTATCCGGCGATTAACGTGACGTCGTCCTCGACGATCAATGCCGCGATCCAGGGCTTCGCCGAGGCCGAGAGCGACGGCATCCTCCAGTTCTCGTGGGGCGGCGCCGAGTTCGCGTCCGGGCAGCGAGTGAAAGACATGGTCGTCGGCGCGATCGCGCTCGCCGAGTTCGCCCACGTCGTCGCGGCGAAGTACGACGTCAACATCGCGCTGCACACCGACCACTGCCCGCCGACCAAGCTCGACGGCTACATGCGGCCTCTGATCGAGATCTCCAAGGAGCGCGTTGCGGGCGGCAAGGATCCACTGTTCGGCTCCCACATGTGGGACGGCTCCGCCGTCGAGCTCGAGGAGAATCTGAAGATCGCCCGCGAACTGCTCGAGGGCTGCGCGAAGGCGCACATCATCATGGAGCTCGAGATCGGCGTTGTCGGCGGCGAAGAAGACGGCATCAGCCACGAGATCAACGACAAGCTGTACACCACGCCCGGCGACGCATTGCGCACCGCGGAGGTGCTCGGGCTCGGTGAGAACGGCCGCTACCTTCTGGCCGCCACCTTCGGCAACGTGCACGGCGTGTACAAGCCGGGCGGCGTGAAGTTGCGCCCGTCGGTGCTGAAGGAGATTCAGGATTCGGTCGGCGCGAAGGTCGGTCGCGAGAAGCCTTTCGACCTCGTCTTCCACGGCGGCTCGGGGTCTTTGCTGGAGGAGATTCGAGAGACCCTCGACTACGGCGTCGTCAAGATGAACGTCGACACCGACACCCAGTACGCCTACACCCGGCCCGTGGTCGAGCACATGTTCAAGAACTACGACGGCGTGCTGAAGATCGATGGCGAGGTCGGGGTGAAGAAGTCGTACGACCCGCGCACCTGGTCGAAGCTGGCAGAAAACGGCATGGCCGCCCGCGTCGTCCACGCCTGTGAAGATCTGCGCTCGACCGGCACCAAGCTTAAGTAACGTCCGCCGGGGTGACATGACCGGCGCAGGGCCAGCAGGAGATCGGCGCCGCAAAATGGACGCATGACAAACCTGCTCGGTGAGCCCCCTGCCACCCTCTTGCCGGACGACGCGACGGCACGCGCCGCCCTCGAGGCCGGAACACCCGCCGCGCAGGTCGCGGCGCGCCACCCGTCGTACGCGCCCGCAGGGGCAACATGGGCCGAGGCCGCGTTGGCGTCTGGCGATCTGGTCGCCGCGTACGCGGAGGCCCG
>Ga0164242_10004229_pt1 | contig 16167 bp, 16 predicted proteins | sample OricomgcompostMG_FD_108783 | JGI IMG/M metagenome (GOLD analysis project Ga0164242, IMG submission 108783) | Miracle-Growth compost microbial communities from Emeryville, California, USA - Original compost - Miracle growth compost (MG) ... | reverse complement strand
GGCGCATGCTAGGTTCGGAGCACGAAGGGGAGGTGGCGTGGACGTCATCACAGGGATCGAACAGTTCGCCTGGATCGCGTGGATCGCACTGATCGCGATCTTCCTCGTGATCGAGATGCTCACGCTCGACTTCACGTTCCTCATGCTCGGTGTCGGCAGTCTCGCGGGCCTCATCGCCGATCTGTTCGGTGCGGAGCTGTGGCTGCAGGTGCTCATCGCCGCGCTCGCCGCGGTGCTCCTCATCTTCCTGGTGCGGCCGCCTCTGCTTCATCGCCTGCGTCGCGGCGAAGACCCCACACCGTCCAATGTCGCAGCCCTCATCGGTATGCCCGGCCTCGTCCTGTCGACCGTGACTCGGCTGGGCGGTCTCGTCAAGCTCGACAACGGCGAGACGTGGACCGCCCGCACCACCGACGACGCGGCATCCTTCCCACCCGACACACACGTGCGCGTGGCCCGTATCGAGGGCGCCACCGCCTACGTGCACCCCGACGCCGACTTCCCACAGGAGGAACAGGCATGACCCCCGAGCAGTACATCCCCACCATCATCGGGTGGGTGCTCGCGATCGCCATCGCGATCTTCGTGATCGTCGCGATCGTGCGCGCCATCAGGATCATCCCGCAGTCGACCGCCGGTGTCGTCGAGCGTCTCGGTCGCTACCACAAGACGCTGACGCCGGGCCTGAACATCCTGGTTCCGTTCATCGACCGGCTGCGGCCGCTTCTTGACATGCGCGAGCAGGTGGTGACCTTCCCGCCGCAGCCGGTGATCACCGAAGACAACCTGACCGTCTCGATCGACACCGTCGTCTACTTCCAGGTGAACGACGCCCGTGCCGCCACCTACGAGATCGCGAACTATCTCAGCGCTGTCGAGCAACTCACCATCACCACCCTGCGCAACGTCGTCGGCGGCCTGAACCTCGAAGAGGCGCTGACCAGCCGCGACGAGATCAACCAGCGTCTGCGCGCTGTGCTGGACGAAGCGACCGGCAAGTGGGGCATCCGCGTGGCCCGCGTCGAGCTCAAGGCCATCGACCCGCCGCTGTCCATCCAGGACTCCATGGAGAAGCAGATGCGCGCGGAACGTGACCGCCGCGCCGCGATCCTCACTGCGGAGGGCACCAAGCAGTCCGAGATCCTCAAGGCGGAGGGCGCCAGGCAGGCCGCGATCCTCACCGCAGAAGGTGACAAGCAGGCGCAGGTGCTTCGTGCCGAAGGTGAGGCCCAGGCCATCCAGGCCGTCTTCGACTCGATCCACAAGGGCAACCCCGACGACAAGCTCCTCGCCTACCAGTACCTGCTGACGCTGCCGAAGATCGCTGACAGCGCGTCGAGCAAGCTCTGGATCATCCCGAGCGAGTTCACCGACGCGATGAAGGGGCTCACCGGCGCGTTCGGCGGCAAGATCGCCGAGGCGGCCGCGGCTGCACGCGCCGCAGAAGGCACACACGAGACGCCGCTGACGCCGCCCACGCCGTGACCCATCCGTGGTTCGACGGGGTCGGCACGCCACGCGTGCTGGCGCACCGCGGTCTGGTGACGCCCGACGATGCCGCAGACGGGATGGTCGAGAACTCCTTCGCGGCCGTCGCCGCCGCGCACGCGGCCGGCGTCGCGTATGTCGAGTCGGACTGTCATCTCACCGCCGACGGACAGGTCGTCCTCTTCCACGACAGCGATCTGAAGCGTGTCACCGGCGATCCCCGCACGCTCGCCGAGGTGACTGTCAGAGAGCTCGAAGAGCTGATGGGCGATCGCGGCGGGCTGATCACCCTGGCGCAGGCGCTGGACGCGTTCCCCACCCTCCGCTTCAACATCGACGTGAAGGTGGATGCTGCGGCTCGCCCTGCGGGCGCGATCATCGGCCCGCATGCGAGCCGGGTGCTCCTCACGAGTTTCTCCGACCGCAGACGCCTCTCCGCGCTCGAAGCCGCGGTGGCCCACGGCGGTGCACCGGCGACATCCGGCGGCCGGTCGACCATCATCCGCGCACTGACGGCCGTGCGCGCGGGGCTGCGCACGGCGTTGAGACGGGCTCTCACCGGAGTCGACGCGCTGCAGGTCCCCGAGCGTCAGGGGCCCGTGAAGATCGTGACGCGCCGATTCGTCGAGGCCGCACATCGCGTCGGTGCGGAGGTGCATGTGTGGACGGTCAACGACCCGGCCGACATGCGGCGCCTGGTGGCACTGGGCGTCGACGGCATCATCACCGACCGTGCCGACATCGCGCTCGCGACGCTGCGCCCCTGACGCGCTGGGATTCCTCTGTGAATAGCAGATGCGACTGGGCTCTCTCGGATGATCCGCACAGGTCGTCACGTTATACCTGAGTAGCGACGAGAGGACCACACAATGGCAGACCGCAGCTTGCGCGGCATCCGACTCGGCGCCCAGAGCTTACAGAGCGAAGAGGGCGTCGTATTCCATGACCGCGTACAGAAGACGTACGTGTGCACCGTCTGCGAACGTGAGACGACGCTGACGTTCGCGGCCGATGCCGAGTTCCCCGACACGTGGGAATGCCGCACCTGCGGCGAGGAAGCCGTGCTCCGCGTCGGCGAGAGCACCGTCACCGTCGATCACAGCGACGACAAGGTCGCCCGCACGCACTGGGACATGCTCCTGGAGCGTCGCACGATCCCCGAACTCGAGGAGCTCCTCGAAGAGCGCCTGGCTTACGTGCGCGCCCGCCGCGGCGAGGGCAGCACATCCAAGCTCAGCGCCTGATCATTCCTTCTTTCGGATGCCGGTCCCGTCGGGGCCGGCATCCTTCGTCTTCCCTCGCTTCATGCGGATGACCACTCCGCATACGATGAGCGCGAGCAGGCTCCCCCAGCCGAGGACCACCGCCAGCACCGGACCGATGACGACGGCGGGCGTGACGCCGGTGCGCAGGGGAACGTCCTCCAGCATGTGACCGGCCGTATCCGCCTTCAGCCCCGCGATCTCCGACCCGTCCGGTGCGATCATCTGACTGGTCCCGACCGTGGAGATGTTCACCACCGAGCGTCCCGTCTCGATGGCGCGCATGCGAGCGAACGCGAGCTGCTGCAGGTTCTCATCAGTGCCGCGGAAGTCGGCGTTGTTCGTCTGGAACATGAACGCCTCTGCGCCGCCCTTCACGCCGTCGACGATCACGTCGTCGTAGATCACGTCGAAGCAGATGGCGAGCCCGACCTTGACATCCCCGAGGTCGAACACCGGGGCGCTGGTGCCGGGGGTGTACTCGCGCTGGATGAGGTCGATGAGGTCGGGCGCGAAGAAGTGGTACAGCCATCGATCGGGAACGTATTCGCCGAAGGGGACGGGATGCCGCTTGTCGTAGGTTTGCACTGGGTTCTGTGCGCCCGCCTTCCACAGCAGTGACGAGTTGAAGTACTCGCCTGCCCGCTGGGTGACCGCGGCCACGATGAGCGGAGCGTCGAGCTCGCTTGAGAGGCCGTCGAGAACGGCCGCAGTGCTGGCGTTCTGCGTCGGATCGGTGTCCATGCTGCCTTCCGGCCACAGCAGCACATCGAGGTGCTCGCCCAGTAGCGGCGCCGTCGCATCGAGCTGCGCCTGGAGGACGTCGTTCGGGCCACGTCGGTCGAAGTAGCCCGTGGGACCGTTCCCCTGTACCGCGCCGACGCGCAGCGTGCCGGCCGGCGTCGTCGGAAACTGCGGAATCGCCACCGTCACGACGGCGACGAGCACCGGAGCGATCAGGAGCCGCACATCGCGCCAGCGACGGACGCGCACGTATTCGATGACGGCCGCGCACACGAACACCGCGAGGAACGTCAGGCCGTTGACGCCTACCCACGACGCAGCCTGCGCCAGCGGGCCGTTCACCTGCGTGATGCCGATCCGCCCCCAGGGGAAGCCCCCGTACGGGAACGTGCCCAGCAGCAGCTCGCGCATGGTCCACAGACCTGCGACCAGCGCCGGCAGCAGCGTCACCCGCGCCCATGCCGCCGGCAGCAGCCGCGGCATCCACCGGTACGCCCAGGCGATCGGCACGGATGCCGCGGCCGTCAGCAGCGCCTCGAGCACCGACAAGGCGATCCAGGGCACAGGCCCCAAGTATCGGCCGGTGAACGACACGTTGATGAGGAAGAACGCGATGCCGAAGCCGAATCCGACGAGGAACGCCGCCCACGCACGCCTGCCGACCAGAGCCACGAGAACCAGCGGGACGGCCACGAACACCATCGGCCACCAGCTCAGCGCAGGGAAGGCCGTCGTCAGCAGCGCCCCGGCGACGACAGCCGCGAAGGTGGCGATGCCGAGGGGCAGAACAGGGCGCACAAGAGCGCGGGCATCGGGCACCCTTCCAGGGTAGGTCACCGATCAGACCGACGAATACGCGACGATCCCGTGCCGCACGGCCTCCAGCGCAGTGCGTGCAATGCCCGCGATCTTGCGATCGCCGATCAGCGTGAGCTGATCGAGCAGATCGATCGTCTGCTTCGCCCAGCGCACGAAGTCGCCCGCGGCCATGTCGGCGTCGGCGAGCACCCGCTCCAACGGCGCGCCGCGCGCCCAGGCGTGCATGGCCTGCGCGAGTCCGACAGCAACCTCTGAGGTGCCGGGCAGCTGATGATCGTGTTCGACGTCGTCCAGCTGCGCCCATAGCCTCTGGGTGGCGGTCAGCGCGGACCGGAACGGTCCACGGGGCAGCGCCCTCTCCCCCGCTGCGGCTTCGTCACGCCTGGGTTCGTAGACGAGGCTGCACACGAGGGCCGCCAGGCCCGCGGCATCCAGATCGTTCCAGATGCCGGTGCGCAAGGCCTCGGACACGAGCAGATCACGTTCCCCGTAGATGCGGCGCAGCGTGTGTGCGGCGGGCGTGAGGGCGGTCGCGCCGTCGTCGCCGACGGTCACATAGTCGAGCGCGGTGAGCACGTCGACGACCCGGTCGAATTGGCGCGCGACGGTTCCGGTGCGGGCCTCGATCTGGCGCCGCAGCTTGTCAGTCGAGCGTTTGAGCTTCCAGTACCGCTCCGCCCAGCGTGCATGGCTCTCGCGATCGGGGCAGGAATGGCAGGGATGCCGCTGCATGCGCCGTCGCAGCGCCTGAATCTCACGCTGGCGCTTCTGCCGGGCGGCGTGCGTGGCCGACCCGTCCTTGCGGTTCAGCTTCTCAAGGTCGCTGAGCTGCCGGCGGATGCCGGAGTACTCGACGAAGTCGCCCCGGTCGCACGTCATCGCCTTTGCGTACCCGGTCAGCGACTCCTCTTGCTCGCGCACCCGTCGCGCGAGCCCCACGACGGCACGATCGGCCTGGAACTGCGCGAACGAACTCTCGAGGATCTCTCGCGCGCGGGCGCGCCCGAACTGGTCGATGAGGTTGACGGCCATGTTGTATGTGGGCCGGAAACTGGAGTTCAGCGGGTAGGTGCGTCGCGAGGCGAGGGCCGCGACCGACTGCGGGTCCATGCCCTCGGTCCACTGGATGACCGCGTGTCCCTCGACGTCGATGCCGCGGCGCCCGGCCCGTCCGGTGAGCTGGGTGTACTCCCCCGACGTGATCGCCACACGTGCTTCGCCGTTGAACTTCTCGAGCTTCTCGAGCACGACGGTGCGTGCGGGCATGTTGATCCCGAGAGCGAGTGTCTCGGTGGCGAACACCGCCTTGACGAGCTTGCGCTGGAAGAGCTCCTCGACGACCTCCTTGAAGACGGGCAGGAGCCCCGCATGATGCGCCGCGACGCCGCGCTCGAGGTTGTCCTTCCACTCCCAGAAGCCGAGGACGCCGAGGTCTTCGTCAGCGAGCGTGCGCGTGCGCTCATCCACCAGCGCACGGATCTGGTCACGCTCCTCCGGCGAGGTCAGGCGCGCGCCCGCGCGCCGCACCTGCTGCACGGCGGCCTCACAGCCGACGCGACTGAAGATGAAGAAGATCGCCGGCAGCAGGCGATCACGGTCGAGCAGCCGCACCACCTCAGGCCGGTCCATGCGCTCGATCCGGTGCACGTTTCCGGAACGCACCGGGCGCCGGCCGCCTCGCGAGGGACGGCGATGGCCCGCCTCGTGCCCTCCCGCACTGCGGAACGACTGCGCACGGCGGTTGTTCTCGTAGTTCGTGCCCTTGGGCGAACGGATGCGCATGAGCTCCTGGTTCACCTGCGCGGTCGCCACGCCCGCACGATCGTCGAACAGGGGCAGCAGATCGCCGCGCACCAGAACGTGCTGCTCGAGCGGGACCGGCCGCGTCTCGGACACGATCACGTCGGTGTCGCCACGGACGGTGTCGAGCCAGTCGCCGAACTCTTCGGCGTTCGACACGGTCGCCGACAGGCAGACGAGGCGCACGCTGCGCGGGAGGTGGATGATGACCTCTTCCCACACCGCGCCGCGGAAGCGGTCAGCGAGGTAGTGCACCTCGTCCATGACCACGAACTTCAACCCGCGCAGCGCCCCCGAGTCGGCATACAGCATGTTGCGCAGCACCTCGGTGGTCATCACCACGACCCGCGCGTCGCCGTTGATGCTCACATCGCCGGTGAGAAGCCCGACGTCGTCGGGGCCGTACACCTCGACAAGCTCACGGAACTTCTGGTTCGACAGCGCCTTGATCGGCGTCGTGTAGAAGGCCTTGCGACCGGGCTCGCGCATAGCGAGATCGATCGCGAACTCTCCGACGATCGTCTTGCCCGCTCCCGTGGGCGCGGCGACGAGGACGCCGCTGCCGTCCTCGAGTGCATGGCAGGCCGCCACCTGGAAGTCGTCGAGGTCGAATCTCTGCCGCGCGGCGAAGTCGGTGGTGAGGGGATGCCGGCGGTCCGCGCGCGCGCTCGCGAAGCGCTCGGCGGGGCTCGGGCCGCTCACGACTGAGCCGCCGCGCGCTTGGCCTTGCGCCGGTCGAAGAGCATCGACAGCAGGGCGGCGGCGAAATAGAGCACGCAGAGGATGGCGGCCAGCAGCAGCATGGACGTGACGTCCGCCGCGGGCGTCGCAGTGGCCGCGAACACCACGATGATGATGATCGCAACGCGCCAGCCCTTGAGGATGGTGCGTCCGGTAATGATGCCCGCCAGGTTCAGCGCCACCAGGAACACCGGGGTGATGAACGAGATGCCGACCACGAGCAGCAGCTTGAACACGAAATCGTAGTACGTCGAGTAGTCGTAGAACTGCGCGACGCCCTTGCCACTGGGCACGAACATCGCCATGATCTCGACCATGTGCGGCATGATCAGCCAGCCGACGTAGAGCCCGGCGACGAACAGCGGGATCGCCGCCGACAGGAAGCCGATCGTGTACCGCATCTCCTTGCGGGTGAGGCCCGGCATGATGAAGGCCCAGATCTGCCACAGCCAGATCGGTGCCGAGATGATCAGACCAATGGAGAACGCGATGCGCATCCGCAAGTCGAACCCGCTCGCGACCGTGTTGAAGTTCAACGCGGTGTAGACGTCGCCGTTGGATGCCGCGATCTTGGCGATCGGCTCGGTGAGCAACGCGATCACCGGCTGGCTGATGATGAACGCGATGATCATGCCGACGACAAGGCCGGCGGCGGCGATGTACAGCCGCTTGCGCAGCTCACGCAGATGCTGCCCGAGCGACATCCGCTTGTCGTGTGAGGGCTGTTCGGGCTCCTCGACCTGCGGCGGTCCTGTCTGCGTCACGTCCGGCTACGGCTTGGTGTCACCCGCGGAATGCGAGGCGGGAGCGTCAGCCGGCGGTTCTGCCTTCGGATCACTCGGCGCGGCGGGCGACGCATCGTCGTCCTTCATCGCCTTCATCTCGCCCTTGAACACGCGAGCAGACTGCCCGAGACTCTTGGCCAACGCCGGCAGCTTCGCAGCGCCGAACAGCAGCAGGATCACCGCGAGGATGATCAGCAGGTGCGGCCACCCGAATGCGCCCATGATGTCTCCTTGTCGTGCGCCGTCGGTCCAGTCTAACCCTCTGCCGTGGAGGGGTCATCGACACCGCGCCCGCGACCACCGGCATCGGTGTACTGGTCGAGGGCCGCGCGCGCCCAGTCGGCCGCGGCTTCGCGCGCCCCGCTCGGCTCGAGGATCTCGACGTCACCGCCGCGGCCGGCCGCGAGCCGCTTCAGGCTTGTGGGGTCTGCGACGCGAATGGAGGCGACCGACACCTCCCCGGTGGTGGCCACCTCCTGCGCGCGATCGAGGTAGCCGCGCAACAGCGGCGCCACCGCGGCGGGGAACCGGATGCGCACGAGGTTGCCGGTCTCTCCCATGTCGAACAACGCAGGAGGCTGCTCCTCGCCGTGCGTGATGGCAATGTCGGTCAGCGCGAGGTCACGGACGCGATCGAGATGGAACGTGCGCATCGCCTGACGCAGGTGGCACCAGCCCTGCAGATACCACTGCCCGTCGGCGATATGGACTTTGACCGGATCGACAGTGCGCGTCGTCGCGGGCGCATCGGGGGCTTTGTACGTGAAGGAGACGGCCACGCCCCGGTGCAGCGCCTCGTCGACGCGACCGCGGACGCCGTCGACCGGCTCGGGAGCGACGATGAGGTCGGCGGGCGCACTCGAGGCGCCGAGCGCGAGCTTTGCGAGCAGCCCGGAGATCACACCGCTGTCGCCCACGCCGGGCAGCGACCGCGCCAGCTGGAGCCCTGCCAGCAGCGCCGCGGCCTCGCGCGCGGTCAACCGCGGTGCGTGCTCCAGTCCCACCGCATTGGTCAATGAGATGCGGTCGTGCTCGTCGAGCAGATCCCAGTCGATGTCGAAGAGGTCGTTCGCCATCTGCCAATAGCCACCCTCGCCGGGTCGTCCGATGACGGTGAGCTTCTCCACCATCGCCCGCATCTGTGCGGGTGCGACGTCGAAGTCGGCCGCAGCCTCGGAGACGGAGACCTCGCCCTTGCCGATGAGGTAGGGCACCAGCTGAAGCATGAGCGCGGCACGCTCCGTGGCAAGCACCGGACGGGCACCCGGAGTCATCGATCAGCCTCCCCGTTCACCTCGAGCGCCGCTCGCAGACGGCGCCGCACCTCGTCGCGCAGCGCAGGTGGTTCGACCACGCGGACCTCAGGACCGTACGAGGCGAGCTCGTCGGCGAAGATGTGCACGTCGACGAACGGAACACGGATGCCCTGCAGCGCGGGGGCACCACGCCGATGCAGCCGCAGCGCCGCTTCCGTACCCGGGTGCACCTCCAGCAGCGCGCTCTGACGCCTGGCCAGCTCTTCGAGGCCCGCCAGCGCGCGCTCGCCGGCACCCTCGCGCAGCCGCGCGTCGAAGGATTCGCGGGTCACCTTCACCGCTCCGACGATGCGAGCCAGAAGGAAGGTCCGCTCTCGCTCGATCTCGGTGTCGATGCCGTACACGTGCCAGCGGCCCTCGTACTCGGCCAGCGCCAGCGGACGGATGCGCCGGGTCCGGGGAGTCTCATCGCCGGGTTTCAGGTAGGGGAACGTCGCGACACGACACTGCTCGATCGCCCGCTGCAACGGCGCGAACGACCCTTCGTGCAGGCTGATGCGCGGCGCGTAGCCGATGATCGGCTCGTCGACCGTGATACCGAGTGACCCGATCTTGCGCAGCCCGCTGCGGGCGTCCGCCGACAGCGACGCCTCGCCCCAGACGCCGGCGGCCAGGTTCAGCACGGCGATCTCTTCGGGGGTGAAGGTGATCTCATCCGGGAGCGCGTACTCGCTCGTCGGCACCCGATACCGTGCTTGTCGCAGATCGTCGGGTTCGAGGCGGTCGCCGATCGTCTCGATCGGCACGCCGAGCGCACGCAGGCTCTCCTTGTCGCGCTCGAACATCTTCTCCAGCGCATCTTTCGAAGCGCCGGCCTCACCCTGCTCGCGGTAGCCCGACACCGAGCCGAGGATGGTGTCCTTCGTCAGCCCCTGATCGGTGGCCATCAGGGCCACCACAAGGTTCAGCAGGCGCTCCTCCGGCGCATTGCGCGCGGCAGTGGACGCAGAAAGGTCATCGGCGGGCACCCACCCATCCTAGGGTCCGAGCGGCCGTCGACGACGGCCGACGCGGCTACTGGGCGCTCGTGCTGCTGTCGGGGCCGATGCCGAGGATGTCGATGACGGCGATCTGCGTGTCCTTCGCCCCCGACTCGCCGTCGGCCGGCGGGATCACCGCGAGCACCTGCGAGCCGACCGTCTGACCTTCGACGGCCTTCTGGAAGCCCTTCGACTTCGTCGACAGCGTCACGAACTCGGCCTGCGAGTCCCAGGTGGTCGACGCGACGGACTTGTCGGACCAGTTCACGATCGTGTACTGGAGAAGCACGGGCCGGTCGGCCGAGACCTTCGCGCCGTCACCGCGCTTGATCAGCTGGATCTTCAGATCCTTCGGCGCGCTGCTGTCGGGGACGATGACACCCGGGCGCCCGTCGGGGGCGTGCACGACCGCCGGCATCCCGAATCCGTCGTTGTAAACCGCGCTGCCGTTCGCCGTGGCCAGGAACACCTTGCGCACATCCAGGACGGCCACCAGCGAGTCGTCGGAAGCCATGCCGAGGCTCGCCAGGGAAGACTCCGGGATTCCGCCGGGCGCAATGGCGACCGCCGCCCGCGTGCCGGCCGTGGCGCAGTGCAGCGCCTTCTCGAAACCGGGGAACGACTGCACCCATTGCGAGACGGGGTACACGGTGCTCTGGTCGCCGTCATAGGCGGTGGTGACGATGGTCTTGCCCGTCGTCGCGCTGACCAGTGCCACATCGAGCACGATCATCTGCGCGTCGCTGGTGATCGGTACGTCGCCCGTGCCCGCGACGACGTCCTTGAACTGCGTCGTCTTCGTGTGCAGCGGCGTGTCGACCTCGACCTTCGGCGTGGCATCCGCCGAACCCGTCACCGTGATGAGGTTCATCGTCGATGAACCGGCATCCGTCGACCGCGGGCACGAGGCCGCGGGGTCGTTGCTGGACGCACAGCCGACGAGAGCGACGGCCGTCAGGGACAGGACGGCGAGGGCAGCGGGGATCTTGCGCACCGGGACAGTCTAGGCGGTCTCGTTGTGCGTCTCGTCCGCACCCTGCCTGTCGACGGCCGCGCGACGTGCCCCCTCGGCCGCTCGCTCGGCGTCGCGGACGCGCTTGCGCAGGTTCTTGTCGGTGATCTGCCGGTCGCCCACAGCCCCCGGCGTCCACACCTCGACGTCCTCGTCACCGTACGCGGTCTTGCGCACGGCGCGCCGCCGCACGTCGGGTGGGACGGCACCCGGTGCGAGTCGCCGCGCCGTCAGCAGGAACCCGGTATGCGCCACCATGCGGTGATCCGGGCGCACGGCGAGCCCGTCCACGTGCCAGCCACGCACCATCGTCTCGCTCGACTCGGGTTCGGTGAACAGGCCCGTGCCGCGGATGAACTCGGCGACCCGGCTCAACTGCGTGGCCGTGGCGACGTAGCAGAGCACCACTCCCCCGGGCACGAGCGCGTCGGCCACGGCGGGAATGCACTCCCAGGGCGCGAGCATGTCGAGGACGACGCGGTCGGCGGTGCCCGCCGGGAACGCGTTGGGCAGCGCCTCACTCAGATCACCGAGGACGATCTCCCAGTTCTCGGGCAGCGCGCCCAGGAAGGTGGTCGCATTCGCGCGTGCCACCTCGGCGAACTCCTCGCGCCGTTCGAAGGAGACCAGCCGACCATGCGGGCCGATGGCCCGCAGCATCCACAATGACAGCGCTCCCGATCCGACGCCGGCCTCCACGACCGTCGCGCCGGGGAAGATGTCGGCCTGCGCGAGGATCTGCGCCGCGTCCTTCGGATACACGATCGCCGCTCCGCGCGGCATCGACATCACGAAGTCGCGCAGCAGCGGTCGCAGCGCGAGGTACTCGGTGTCGGAGCTGTTGCGGACCACAGAGCCGTCGGGCAGTCCGACGAGCGCGTCATGGCGAAGCACACCGCGATGGGTGTGCAGCTCACCGCCTTCGCGCAGGGTGATGGTGTGCAGCCGGCCCTTCGGTCCGGTCAGCTGCACGCGGTCGCCGTAGCAGAACGGGCCGCTCGGGCGGGGGGAATCGGTCATGCGGAGCCTTCGGGACGGTGGGCGGTGTACAGATCGGCGAGGTCGGCGACGGTGCACCCCTCGAGGGTGGGCCAGACGGCGTGGGCGCCGGCTCCGGTCAAGGAGACCATCAGCGGCACACCGAGCGTGACCGCGCCCGAGGCGACGGCCGAACGGAGTCCGTTCGGAGAGTCCTCGATGGCGACGACGGCGTGCGCGTCGACGCCGAGCAGCTCACTCGCCTGCAGATACGGGTCGGGGTAGGGCTTGGGGCGGGTCACATCGTCGCCGGCGACGATCACGTCGAACGCAGAGAAGTCGATGAGGTCCACGACCGTCTGCGCCATGCGGCGCATCGACATGGTGACGAGCGCGGTCTTGACGCCGGCATCCTTCAACGCCTTCAACAGCTCGCGCGCGCCCGGGCGGAACGGAATACCCTCGCGCCCGAGGGATGCCATCACCTCGTCCGTCAGATGCTGCACGATGGCCGCGACGTCCATCCGCACGCCGGCCTCTTGGAGGAGACGGGCGGCGTCCTCGAGACCGAGACCGACCATCTGCAGCGCCTGTTCCTTCGTCCAGGTGCCGCCGAAAGACTGAACGAGCGGTCCCTCGCTGGCCATCCAGTACGGCTCGGTGTCGACGAGGGTCCCGTCCATGTCCCAGAGGACGGCTGCGGGCAGGCGCGAGGTCATCCCCCCATCGTATCGAGGCGCCCGCGGCGGGCCGGGTGAGCGGGCGACGAGCGGCGCCTATTCTGGAAGAGGAACGATCGTGAGAGGGGCACGAGTGGACGGACTGGGTCGGCGGGTACTCGTCGTCGCCTTCGACGGCTGGAATGACGCCGGCGAAGCGGCGACCTCGGCGACGGCGCTGCTCAAACAGACGGGCGCATACGAGTCCGTGTTCGCCGTCGACCCGGAGCTCTACTTCGACTACCAGTACACACGCCCGGAGATGCGGGCCGAGCCCGACGGACGAAGGACGCTGTCGTGGCCGGATGCCACGGTCTATCGCCCCTCCGGACGGCCGCGCGGCACGCAGCTCTGGCTGCTGACCGGTGTCGAGCCGGCCCGCGCCTGGCAGGCGTTCTCGTCGGAGCTGGTGGACGTGCTGCTCCGCGAGGACATCACGGGTCTCGTGGCACTCGGATCGATGATGTCGGACGTGCCGCACACACGCCCGATCTCAGTCTTCGCCGGCAGCGACAACGAGAAGCTCCGCGCCGCGCTCGGGCTCGAAAAGCCCTCGTACGAGGGTCCGGTGGGCATTCTCAGCGCGCTGTCGGTCGCCGCCGAAGAGGCCGGCATCCCCACCATCGGACTCTGGGCCAGTGTTCCGCACTACGTGGCCGGGCACACACCGTCGCCCAAGGCGACCCTCGCCCTTCTGGAGAAGCTCGAAGAGGTCACGGGCACGGCGGTCCCGCACGGAGACCTCGCCACGCAGGCGGCGACGTGGGAGGCCACGATCGACGCGGCCGCGGCCGAGGACGACGAGATGAGCGAGTACATCCGCCAGCTCGAGCAGGCCCGTGACACCTGGGACTCTCCCGAGGCCTCGGGCGAGTCCATTGCGCGTGAGTTCGAGCGTTATCTGCGGCGCGGCGGCGAGGGCAAGCCCGGCCGTGATGATCCCCGCCGCTAGGGCTGGATCACGCCCATGCTCAGCAGGACGATGATCGTCGCGCCGATGGCGACGCGGTAGACGACGAACGGCAAGAAGCTGTGCCTGGTGATCCACTTCATGAAGAAGGCGATCACCGCCAGCCCCACGACGAACGCCACGACCGTCGCGACGGCGGTCTCGCCCATGCCGAAGACCTCCTGCGTGGGCGACTTCACCGTCTTGTACAGCTCGTACAGACCGCTGCCGAAGACGGCCGGGATCGCCAGCAGGAACGCGTAACGTGCCGCGGCCTCACGCGTGTACCCGAGGAGCAGACCGGCGGTGATCGTACCGCCCGAACGTGACACTCCCGGGATCAGCGCGAGCGCCTGCGCGAAGCCGTAGATGACGCCGTGCCCCACCGTCAGATCGTCGAGCGACCGACGCTGCTTCGCGTACATGTCGGCGATCCCGAGGATCACGCCGAACACGATGAGGCTCGCCGCCACGATCCACAGCGATCGCAGGGTCGTCTCGATCGCGTCCTGGAAGAGCAGCCCCAGCACGACGATCGGGATGGTGCCGATGATGATCAGCCAGCCCATCTTCGCGTCCGGGTCGTTGCGCGGGAGCTTCCCGAACAGCGCGCGGAACCAATGCCCGATGATGCGCACGATGTCACGCCAGAAGAACACGATCACCGCGGTCTCGGTGCCGATCTGCGTGATCGCCGTGAAGGCGGCGCCCGGGTCGCCCGCGTCGGGCAGGAATGCCCCGACGATGCGCAGGTGCGCGCTGGACGAGATCGGAAGGAACTCGGTGAGGCCCTGGACGAAGCCCAGGAAGATCGCCTCGATCAGGTGCATGGGCGCCTCTCGGTCGTAACGAAATGGAGTCGAAGGGACGGTGTCAGCAGGTGCGGAGCAGATCGGCGAGCACTGCCCGGCCGAATTCGAGCGCATCCAACGGCACACGCTCGTCCACGCCGTGGAAGAGCCCCGTGAAGTCGAAGCCCGCCGGCAGCCGCAGCGGCGCGAACCCGTACCCGGCGATGCCGAGTCGGGAAAGCGCCTTGTTGTCGGTACCGCCGCCCATCAGGTACGGCATCACCGGTGCGCCGGGATCCGCGCGGTCCAGGGCGGCGAGCATGGCCTGAACGAGCGGGCCGCCGAAGGTGGTCTCCAGGCCGACGTCGCGGGTCACGACATCCACTTCGATATCATCGCCGACGATGCGTCGGATGTCGGCGAGCACCTCGTCCTCGGTGCCGGGGAGCACACGGACATCGATCGTCGCTGATGCGCTGTCGGGGATCACGTTGTGCTTATAGCCCGCTTCGAGTCCGGTGGGGTTGGATGTCGTGCGCAGCGTTGAACGGACGAAGCCGGCCGCCGAGCCGGTCAGGTCTGCAAGCGCGTCCGGCTCCGCCTCCGACTCGCCCGATAGCGCCGCCAGCTGTGCCACCAGCGCTCGGGTCGTGTCGGTCAGGCGTACCGGCCACTGCGTGCGCCCGACGGCTGCGACGGCTTCTGCCAGCCGCGTCACCGCGTTGTCGGGATGGAACCCGCTGCCGTGGCCCGCACGGCCACGCGCACGCAGCCGCAGCCAGAGCAGCCCCTTCTCCCCCACCTGCAGCAGGTACGCACGCGTGCCGGCCACGGTGATGGAGTATCCGCCCACTTCGCTGATCGCCTCGGTGGCTCCCTCGAACCACTCCGGCCTATCGCGCACGACCAGCGCCGAACCGAGCACGCCGCCGTTCTCCTCATCGGCGAAGAACGTGAGGATGACGTCCCGGGCGGGCTGTTCACCGGCGCGCAGCAGATCGGCGACGGCGCTGAGCATCATGGCGTCCATGTTCTTCATGTCGACGGCGCCGCGACCCCACAGCATGCCGTCGCGAACCTCCCCCCCGAACGGATCGACGCTCCAGTCCTCGGCGATCGCCGGCACGACGTCGAGATGTCCATGGAGCACCAGAGCGGGGCGACGGCGGTCACGGCCCGGGATGCGCACCGCCAGGTTGGTGCGCCGGTCGATCGGCTCGTACACCTCGGGACGCAGGCCGAGCGTGTGAAGGAATGCGATGACGTACTCGGCGGCATCGCGCTCACCGACCGCGCGCCCGCCACCGTGGTTCGTCGTGTCGATGCGGATGAGGTCCCGGGCGATGCGGGCAACCTCACTCAGTTCGTGCGCATCGCTGATCTCGGGCATGAGCACCAGGCTACCGGTTGCCGTGGGCGTGATCGGCGCGCCCGGGGTTCGGGGCGGTTCGATCCGGCGCGCAGAACGTGATAATGTCATTCCTCGGTTGCGAAACCGAAAACCACCTGCGCGGGTGGCGGAATAGGTAGACGCGCTAGCTTGAGGTGCTAGTGCCCGTATTAGGGCGTGGGGGTTCAAGTCCCCCCTCGCGCACAGATGGAAAAGGGTCCCGAAAGGGGCCCTTTTCCCGTCGGTGGCCAGGCTCGTCGGGCTCGGGTGCGGGTTATAGGCCAGAAAGAGTGGATGGGTCGGGTGTGTCATGGGCGTCCTGCCCATCCGGCGCGGGCCCAGAGGCCTTCAGTGGCGTCCAGGCCGTTGCCGTAGAGTGCGGGGCCGTCGGTG
>Ga0164242_10004228_pt1 | contig 16168 bp, 12 predicted proteins | sample OricomgcompostMG_FD_108783 | JGI IMG/M metagenome (GOLD analysis project Ga0164242, IMG submission 108783) | Miracle-Growth compost microbial communities from Emeryville, California, USA - Original compost - Miracle growth compost (MG) ... | reverse complement strand
CACCTGGTGCCGGTACGGCCAGCAGGACTCGGTGAAGATGGCCGTCGACCTGGAGCTGCGCTACCGGGGCCTGCGCGCCCCGCACAAGATCAAGATGGGCGTGTCGGGCTGTGCCCGGGAGTGTGCCGAAGCGCGCGCCAAGGACGTCGGCGTGATCGCCACCGAGATCGGCTGGAATCTCTATGTCGGAGGCAACGGCGGCATGAGCCCCAAGCATGCTCAGCTGCTGGCCAGTGACCTCGACACCGAGACCGTGTTCCGCTACATCGACCGGTTCCTGATGTTCTACATCCGCACTGCCGATCGGCTGCAGCGCACGGCACCGTGGATCGAGTCCCTTGAAGGCGGACTCGACCATGTCCGCGAGGTGGTGTGCGAGGACTCCCTCGGGCTGGCCGCGGAGTTCGAAGCCGCGATGGCTCGCCACGTGGACAACTACACCGACGAATGGAAAGGCGTGCTGGACGATCCGGAGAAGCTGGCGCGCTTCGTGTCGTTCGTCAACGCCCCCGACGCCGAAGACCCCACCGTCGCATTCACCGAACGCGACGGCCGAAAGATCCCGTTGCCCATCCCGGTACTGCGTGTTGAGGAGGAATCATGATCACCGCCAACAACATTGAGGCATGGACCACCGCCTGCCGGTACGACCAGCTGATCCCGGGCCTCGGTGTCGGTGTGCTGCTCGACAACGGCAAGCAGGCCGCGCTCTTCCGGCTCGACGACGGCTCGGTGCACGCGGTGTGCAATGTCGACCCGTTCTTCCACGCTGCGGTGCTGTCGCGGGGGATCGTCGGCGACCGTGGTGGCCGGATGTCGGTCATCTCGCCGCTGAAGAAGCAGGCGTTCGCCTTCGACGACGGCAGCTGCCTGGACGACCCCCGCGTCTCGGTGCGGGTGTACCCGACCCGGATCGTGGACGGCTACGTGCAGATCGGCCGAGTCAGCGCCGTTCGGGCCGTCGCCTAGGCCAACCGGGCCTAGGCCGGGTTGCCGGGCTGGTCGACTGCCAGCCGGTAACCACGCTTCACCACGGTGGCGACAATGTTCTTGTCGCCCAAGGCGGATCGCAGGCGCAGCACCGCGGTTTCCACCGCATGAGTGTTACTCCCGTTGCCCGGCAGTGCCTCCAGCAGGTCATCGCGTGACACGACTCGGCCGGGATGCTCTGCCAGCACCCGCAGGGTTGCCATCGCGGCGGGTGAGACCGACTTGGCCACCCCGTCGACAACCACGCAACTGCTGCGGATCTCGATCCGGTGGCCGGCGGCGTACACGGTGTGGGTGCGCAACTGGGGCAGCTGGTCCACGATATGGCGAGCCAACGCCCCCAGCCGCATTCGCCGTGGCGAGGAGGTGGGCACCCCCAGTAGTGTCAGCGGCCGGGCGGTCACCGGGCCAACGCACATCGCGTGCACGTCCGACCGCAATGCCGCGAGCAGCGCGTCGGAGAGGCCGAGTTCGGTGGCGCGGGTCAGCGTCGCCAATACGGCGGCGGCCGAGGTGAAGCTGACCGCATCGAATTGTCCTTGAGCGATCTCGGTGGTCAGCTGGTCGAACTCGCCGCCCGGGCGGGCCGCGCGCCACCGGTAGACCAGGATGGGCAGCACATCGGCACCCGCACAACGGAGTTGGTCGAGCAGCTCAGGAACCGGGTCCCAGCCGCTGGTGGTGCCGTGCAACTGGACCGCTATCCGGCAGCCGGTGACACCGGATTGCACCAGATAGTCGAGCACCGCGGCCGACGATTCGGATTCCGGCGACCACTCCTCGGGCAGCCCGGCTGCGCGCAATGCGCCGACCGCTTTCGGCCCGCGGGCCACGATGCGAGCGGCTCGCAACGCCGCGATCAGCTCGTCGGCGAGCCCCCACCCCTCGGCGGCCGCGATCCAGCCGCGGAAGCCGATGGCCGTCGTCGCAATCAGGATGTCGGGCGGGTAGGCGATCAATTCCTCAGTGCAGCGCTGCAGTTGGATGTCGTCGGTCAAGTCGATCATCGCGATCGCCGGTGCGGCACAGACGGTGGCGCCATGACGTCGCAGCAGGGTGCAGAGTTCGTCAGCGCGGCGCGCCGACGTCACCGCAACCCGATAGCCGCTCAGCGGTGCGTGGTCTGGCCGGCTCATGAGCATCCCCGTTGCGGTGGTGGCTGCCTTATGCCGGAGCCAAGGCGGCCTGGGCCGGTTGTGCGGTCAGCAGCGGGCTGCGCACATACCTCAGCCAGGTTACCCCTGCAGCGCCGACGTAGCCCGCCAAGAAGATCCAGAATGCCGCCGTCGCCGAGCCGCTGGACAGATATGACTGGCGCAGCGCCAGATTGATCCCCACCCCGCCGAAAGCGCCGATGGCACCGGCGAAACCGATCAGCGCCCCCGACATGGCCCGTGACCACTGCCGGCGGTCGCTCTCGCTGAGGCCGAGGTTGTGGCTACGGGCCTCGAACACCGACGGGATCATCTTGTACACCGAACCGTTGCCGATCCCCGAGACGATGAACAATGCGACGAAGCCGATGGCATAGCCCACCATGGTGGCGCTGGTCGTGGGGCCGCTGCGATGATCGTCGAAGACGCTGACAGCGACGAGCAGCCCCGCGGCTGCGAACATCCCGCCAAAAGCGGCCAGGGTGACCCGGCCACCGCCGATGCGGTCGGCGATCCGGCCGCCGGCGATACGCGCCACCGACCCCAATAGTGGCCCTAGAAAGGCGATTTCAGCAGCGTGCAACGAGGCCTGTGCGGGGCTTTGACCACTGCCCACGAAACTGATCTGAAGCACCTGCCCGAACGCGAACGAGTACCCGATGAACGACCCGAATGTACCGATGTAAAGCAGCGCGATGATCCAGGTGTCGACCGCGGGAAGAATCGAGCGCATCGCGCTCAGGTCGACCTTGTGATTGTCGAGGTTGTCCATGAACAGCGCTGCGCCGATCCCGGTGACTGCGAGGAGCACCAGGTAGATCGCGCACACCCAGTACGGCTGGCGATTGCCCGCGGTTGCCAGCACCGCCAACCCGACCAGCTGAATCAGTGGCACCCCGAGATTGCCTCCGCCGGCGTTGACCGCCAGCGCCCAGCCCTTGAGCCGGTTCGGGTAGAAAGCGTTGACGTTGGTCATCGACGCGGCGAAATTGCCCCCACCGAGACCGGTCAGCGCCGCGCACACCAGATATGGCCACAGCGGTAAACCCGGGTGGGCCAACAGACCCATTATCGCCACCGTTGGGATCAACAGGACCAGCGCAGAGAAGATCGTCCAGTTCCGGCCGCCAAAGGTCGCGGTCGCCATCGAGTACGGGATGCGCAGCCCGCCGCCGGCCAGGGTAGCGGTGGCCGCGAGGAGGAATTTGTCACCGCTGCTGAAGCCATACACCGATTCGGGCATGAACAGCACCATCACCGACCAGATTGACCAGATCGAAAAGCCGATGTGTTCGGCGATGGTCGACCAGATCAGGTTGCGCCGGGCGATCTTGTTGTTACCGGCCGCCCAGGCCACGGTGTCTTCGGGATCCCAATCGGTGATGAGGTGTGAACGAGGCATGTGGAAACCGTAGAAATCTTTCGTTACCGGAAGACTGCACCCGGTGTCCCTCCCGTGAACTTCTCCTCACGGTCCAGCGGGTTGGGTGTGAGGCGCGACGCTGCTACTGATGGTCGCCAAAAAGCCCTGACCGCAACGGCAGCCGCGTCAGTGCGGTGATGAACCGGTCGGCGACGATCCGGGCGAGGCCAGGGTGAGTGCCCAGTGGTGCGGTCACCAGATCCGCACCGGCGTCATGCAGACGGCGCTGAAACAGCCCGTCGGCCATCAGATAAGAGGCGATCACCACCCGGTTCGCGCCCCGGCTGCGCAGGGCGGCCACCGCGTCGGGTACCGAGGGCCTGCCGGTGGCGGCGAACGCCAGCTCTACCGGGGTGCCGAGAAACCCGGACAGCATCTGCGCGGCCAGGTCCAGGTCGGCGCGCGCCATCGGGTCCGATGAACCGGCGGCCGCGAGGATCACCGAGTCGCCGGTGCGCCAGCCCGATTCGGCCAGTCGCGCGGCGACCACGGCAGCTACGCGCCGGTCCGGTCCCAGGGCCGGCGTCATCGTGACATCCGGGTGCCCGCTGGCCAGGACGTGCGTGGGTACGTCGACGCCGACGTGGTAACCGCGGGCCAGAAAGGCCGGCACGATGACTGCCGGGCGCCCGCTTCCGGCTTCGGCGGCAAGAACCTCTGCGGGGTTGGGGCCCAGCACGTCGACGAACGCCACCCGCACCGGCTGCCGCAGCAGCGCGCCGACCCGCTCGGCGAGTTCACCGACCATGACAACGCCCTCGGGCCGGCGGGTGCCGTGCGCCACCATGATGGGGATCATGCGGCCCCCGACTGGTCGTCGACCGCGAGCCGGTACCCCCGCTTGACCACGGTGGCGACGATCTGACTGTCGCCCAATGCCGTTCGTAGCCGGAGCACCGCAGTGTCCACCGAGTGTGCGCTGTTGTCCCGTCCCGGCAGTGCTCGCAGCAACGTGTCCCGTGGTACGACGCTGCCCGGACGGTGCGCCAACACGCGCAGCGTGGCCAGAGCGGCAGGTGGAACCGGCTTGACCAATCCGTCCACGAAGACCCGACCATCCTCAATCGTGATGAGGTGACCGGCCGCCTGAACGGTGCTCATATATAAGGTTTAGCGGCAGCCGATTTCGTTGGTGTTACCGACCGATTTCCAATCGGTTGCCCGGCAGCGATTCCGGTCACACCGGCACCGATTCGGTGTCCCGCGGCGACCGCGGGCTGGCACCCGCCGGCATCCGCGGTGGCCGGCGCACGTACATCACCCACGTCAATGCCGCTGCGGCGCAATACGTCATGAGGAAGATCCAGAAGGCGGGCGTCTCGGTGCCGGTGCTGGCATACGCCTGCCGCAAGGTCAGGTTGATGGCGACGCCACCGAGCGCGCCGACGGCGGTGGCGAACCCGATCAACGCGCCGGAATGCGAACGCGCCCAGTGCCGGCGCTCAGCCTCGCTGCAGTCAAGCGACCGGCTCCGGGCCTCGAAGATCGACGGGATCATCTTCAACACCGAACCGTTGCCCATGCCCGCCAGGATGAATAGCGCGATGAATCCGGTGATGTAGAGCACCACGCTGGTGGAGGTCACCGTACCGGGGGTGCGGTCGTCGACGGTGCTGGTCAGGGCCAGTACCGCGGCTCCCAGAATCATTCCGACGAAGACGACGAAGGTGACCCGCCCGCCTCCGCGCCGGTCGGCCACCCGCCCCCCGTAGATGCGCGACAAGGCGCCCAGCAGTGGGCCGAGGAAGGCGATTCGTGCGGCGTACAGCGAAGCCTCGGCCGGGCTGTGCCCGGTTTCCTCGAATGTGACATGCAGCACCTGGGCGAAGGCGAACGCGAAGCCGATGAACGAACCGAACGCGGCGCAGTACAGCAGTGAGATGACCCAGCTATCGGAGATCGACAGGATCGATCGGATGCTGCCCACCTCTTTCGCGCCGTGGTCGAGGTTGTCCATCCGCAGCGCCGCGCCGATACCGACCAGGGCGAGCAGCACCAGGTAGACGCCGCAGACCAGCTCCGGCTTGGTGTTGCCGACGGTGGCCAGCACCAGCAAGCCGACCAGCTGGATGGCCGCCACCCCGAGGTTGCCGATACCGCCGCACAGCCCGAGCGCCACGCCCTTGAGGCGTTGCGGGTAGAACGCGTCGACGTTGGCCAGCGAGGCCGCGTAGTTGCCGCCACCCAGCCCGGTCAAGGCGGCACACACCAGGTACATCCATAGCGGCTGACCGGGGTTGACCAGCAACAACAGTGTCCCGACGGTGGGGATCAGCAGAATCAGTGACGAGGACACCGCCCAGTCGCGGCCACCGAACTTGGCGGTGGCCGCCACGTACGGGATCCGCGCACACGCACCGACCAGGGTGGCGACCGCCGCGAGCAGCAGCTTGTCACCCGGTTTGATGCCGTAAACCGACTCGGGCATGAAGAGCACCACGACCGACCACAGCGACCAGATGGAGAAGGCGACGTGCATGGTTGCCGTCGACCAGATGAGGTTGCGTCGCGCGACGGCCTTATTGCCGTTCTCCCAGGCCGCGCAGTCCTCTGGGTCGAATTCACTGAGATGAGTGGGCGTCATGGAAGTCTCCTCGTGCTCTCCAGCCACCGTCGCGCCGTGCTGCCTCGTCACGGGTGGGCCGCCGTGTGAACATACCGGCCTGAACTGGCAAGTTGCGGTGTAGAACCTGTAAATGCCTTGGAGGGCAGCTCTACTGGTACACGGTGCCCGGGCAGCAGCGGTTCACGATGTGGCCCACATCACCTATTGCGTGTGCGCGCAGCCGATTTCACCTGCTCAGTCAGCCGACCGGTAGCCAGCCGTTGACCGCCTGAGTGATCTGCAGGTACAGCGGAATGCCGATCGTCACGTTGTAGGAGAACGTCAGACCCAGCGATGCGGCGAGCGGTACCGTCGGACTGGCCTCGGGGATCGCGATGCGTTGCACCGCGGGAACAGCGATATACGACGCCGCGCCGCAGAGCACGGCGAACAGTACGTAGCTGCCCGTCTCGAAATGAGTGCCGGTGAGTTGGGCGTAGGTGTGGATGATGAAAATTCCGGTGACGGCAAAGAGATTCGGGGCCAGTAAGCCGAAGGCGATCAATCCACGGCCCGCGGTCCGCAGGTCCTTGAGTTTGCGGGACGCCGTCATGCCCATCTCGAGCAGGAACAGGCACAGCATGCCCTGGAACGCCGTGACGAAGACGTGGTCGCCGTCTTCGATCACCGAGGCGCCCTGCAGGCGGCCGATGAAGCCGATGATGATGCCACCGAAGAGCAGATACAGCCCCGGGTTGAGCAGAACTTCACGCAGCAGCGGTGCGCTGACCGGAGCTGTCGCCGTGGCCACCACCGGGCCTGCGCCGACCGGTTCGGGATGTTCACGCTTCTCCAGCGCGATCTCCAGCTCCTCTTCGACCTCCAGCTCATGGCGGGTCTTGGGGCGCTGAGTGCTCAATTGGGCGGCGGTGACCAATTCGGGGCGGGCCTTGGGGTTGTACCCGGGCTCGTCGGGCATGTTGCCCAGCGGATCCATTCCGCGCTCCCGTAACCGCGCCACCAGCACCAGCGCCACCATGCACCCTGGGATCTCCATGACGGCCAGCATCACCGGCATATACGCGTCGAACGCGATGTCCAACGCCGCCAGCACACCCAGGCAGGTGGCGAACGTGCCGGCCGAATCCGACCCGTAATAGCCGGCCACGGTGGCGCGGTCGACTCGTCGCATCTTCGTCATCCGGGTCAGCAACCCATAGGCGACGAATCCGATGATCAGGTTGGTGATGAACCCCAGCACGATGAAGCCGAGAACCTGGGCGAGGCTCGAGGCGTCGATGGTGGCGAGCTCCTCGCCGCCGCGCCAACCGATGGCCAGCAGCAGGTACAACGTCAAGCCCTGATACAGCACGTAGGGGAACTCGAACTGGACCTTCAGCAGGGGGATCAGGAAACCCATGTAGAAGAAGAGCAGTAGTGGTTTGAAGAGGTTGTGGGTGAAGTTGTGCCAGAACTCAAACAGCATGGGGTCTCCCGTGTCGGTGTCCAGCGGGACAGACTACGTCGCGTGCCTGCCCGCCGGCTCCCGTGAAGGGTACGCATTTGCTGTGAGGGCCGCGACCGAGAGAAACTCCCGGGACTACCAGACGTCGCCGTCGCGCCAGTCGCAGGCCAGCTCGGCGGTGGTATCCAAGTTCAGGTCGACCGGCATCACGAACACCGTGCCGTCTTCGTCCGGGGTGCGAACCAGCCCGGTCGGTGACAACACCGCCGTCGGCCCGCGCCACGGTAGCCAGCCTCGCGCGGTGTAGAGCCGGCGGCTGATATCGGCCGAACTGAGCGCCCCGAGCTCGAAGGCGCCCCGGATCACCTGTTCGCAGGCGTCGAGCACCGCGGTGGCCAGCCCTCGTCCGCGGTGGTCCTCGGCGACGGCGACGGCTTCGACGTAGCCGCAGCGCAGGGACCGGCCGCGGTAGAGCAGGTGGCGTCGGATCACCGAACCATGGGCGATCAGGGCACCGCGGTGCCAGATCAGGGCGTGCATCCCGCCGAGCGCATGCTGCCAATCGGCCTCGGAGAACGCGTCCCCGTAGGCCTCGATGACCAGCTGGTGGGCGCCGCGACGGGTCTCGTCGTCCAGATCGGAGGTGTGGATCAGGCGGGCGGTGTGGACCTGGGCAGGCACCCGCACACCTACCAGGTCGAGTGATCGGACGGGTGCTGACGCGGCCGCGACCAGTGCATCCGTACGGTCTGTCCAGGCCTGACCTGGCCCAGCGTGTCGAGATCGTCCTCGACGACCACGCCGACGACGGGATAGGCCCCGGTGACCGGGTGATCCGGGCCGAGGATGATCGGAAACCCGTTCGGCGGAACCTGGATGGCACCGCGGTCGGCGCCTTCGGCGGGCAGCTGCCGGTTCGGCCACCGGTATTCCAGCGGCATGCCGACCAGTCGCATCCCGACCCGGTCACTGTGGTTGGTGACCAGCCAGTTGGTGCGGACCATGATGTCGGGGTCGATGAACCAATCGTCGCGCGGTCCGGGCGTGACCCGCAGCTCGACGACGTCGTCGGGGATCGTGGCCACCGGCGCCTGGTCGATCTCGGGATAGTCGCCGGTCCGTTCGCCGATCTGCAGCACGTCGCCGTCGCGTAACGGCGCCGGGCCGATCGCGGCCATCACGTCGTAGCTGCGTGACCCCAGCACGGGTGTGACCTCGATACCCCCGCGCACCGCCAGATAGGTTCGCAGGCCTGACCGGGGCGTGCCCAGCGAGATCACCTGTCCATCGTGGACGCGCTGAATGCTGTTGGTGCCGAACGATACTCCGTTGACTTCTGGGTCGGTCTCGGCGCCGGTGACCGCGATGTCGACGTCGCCGCCGCAGACCCGCGCGGAGAATCCGCCGAACGCCACCTCGATGGTGGCCCGGTCGTCGGGATTGGCCACCAAACGGTTGGCCAGCTGATGCGACCGGCGGTCGGCGGCCCCGGACCGGGTGACGCCCAGATGCCCCAACCCGGCCCGACCAAGGTCCTCGACCAGGGCCAGCGGACCGGTGTGCAGTACCTCCAACGTGGTCATGTCAGCCTCCGTTACGCGGCCCGGAATTGCACGGTCAGGCCCGGGGTGAGCAGCGCCGGGTCGGGCCGTTCCAGATCCCACAACACGGCGTCGGTCCGGCCGATCAACTGCCAGCCGCCCGGCCACTGGCGCGGGTAAATACCGCTGAATTGCCCGGCGAGCGCCACCGAACCGGCCGGAACGGCATCCCGCAGTTCGGCCCGGCGCGGCACCTGCAGTCGCGGGTCGCCGCCGATCAGGTAGGCGAAACCGGGTGTGGAGCCACCGAATCCGACTCGCCAGGGTGTTGCGGTGTGCGCGTTGATCACCTGGGCGACGGTCAGGCCGGTGCGTTCGGCCACCTCGGCGAGGTCAGGGCCGTCGTAGACCACGTCGATCACCACGTCGACGGCAGCGTCGCGTGCCGTGGTCTCGATCTCGGCCGGTTCGACGGTCAGCTTGGCCAGCCGGCGCCGGACGCTGGGCTGGAAGTCGGGGGCGGCCAGCTTCACCAGCACGGTATGCGACGCCGGCACGATGTCGAGCACCCCCGGCAGTGCCGCCGCGGCCAGGGCCGAGGTCCATGCCAGCACCTCGGCGGTCCGGTCGAACTGCAACAGCAGCGCGCAGTCGCCGTAGTCGAGGATCGTGTCGGTTGCCCGGAAATCCAATGTCGCGCTCATGTCCCCGACCGTAGTCGCGCAAAGTGATCCAGGCCACAGTTCTGCGGGCTATGCCAGAGGGGCCTTACCAAACGTGCAGAGTTGGGCGGGGGTGGCAGCGGTCTTCGGCCGTCGCCGCTCAGCCGGTGATCTTGGCCAGCAGCGGCGGCAGTTGCTGGGCCACCACCGGGTAGCTCAGCGGGGAGGCGAAGGCGATCGCCCCGGCCTGCTCCGTGGTGGTGAAGACGCTGCGCGACTCACGCGCGGCGATGTCCGGATCGGCCAGCAGCGCCCGGCGTTCGTCGTCGCTCTCAGTGGTCCAGATCAGCACGTCGGCGCCGCCGAGGGTGGAACCGAGCCGGTCGTGCTCGATGACTGCGGGCGCATCGGCGACGGTGAACCCCAGCTGGGACAGGAACTCGGTGCGCCACCCGGTGGTGACAGCCACGCCACCGTTCTCCAGGCGGCCGGCCAGCAGCAGGACCTTTTTGCCCTTGAAGCCGGGGTGCGCGGCGGCGGCTTCGGCGAACTTCGCATCGACGCCGTCGATCAGCGACCGCATCTGGGCGCCCTGATGTACCGCGGTGCCGACGGCGGTGGCCTGGGTTTTCCACGGCTCGAAGAAGGCGTCACCGCCGGACTGCGGCACGGTCGGCGCGATCTGCGCGAGCTGCTGGTAGGTGTCGGCGTCCACGCCGGCGTTGGTCGCGACGATCAGATCCGGCTTGAGGTCGGCGATCTGCTGGACGTCAATCCCGTTGTCCAAGTTCAACACCACGGGTTTGGCATCACCGAGGCGCTGCTGCGCCCACGGCCAGACCGCGAACGGCTGGTCGCCGAACCAGGCGGTGACCGCGATCGGGACCACGCCGAGCGCCAGCAGGTCATCCTGGCCGGTGTAGCCCGCACACAGCACCCGCTTGGGTGGTTCGGGCACGGTGGTTTCGCCGAAGAGGTGCGAGATGGTGACGGGCCCCGGTGCGCCGGCATCGTCGTCGTGCGGGGTCGAGGAACAAGCGGCCAGCCACGCGGCGGCGCCGGCCGTACCGCAGAGGCCGAAGAAGCCGCGCCGGCTCCATTGGTCGCGCATCGCGTGAGATTAACGCCGTTCAGGCAGGTTTGCCATATCCGCCGCCGCCCGGAGTCTCGATCACCAGGGTGTCGCCGGGCGCCACGTCGGTTGCATCGCAGCCGGCCAGTTCGGTCACGGAGCCGTCGGCGCGCTCCACCCGGTTGTGCCCGATGGCCCCCGGCGACCCGCCGGCCATGCCGTACGGGGCGACGGCCCGATGCCCGGACAGCACACTGACGGTCATCGGCTCGCGGAACTCGATGCGCCGCACGCCGCCGTCGCCGCCGCGCCAGCGGCCCGCCCCGCCGCTGCCGCGCCGGATCGCATACTCGCGCAACAGCACCGGGAACCGCATCTCGAGCACTTCGGGGTCGGTGAGCCGGGAGTTGGTCATATGGGTCTGCACGACGCAAGCGCCGTCGAACCCGTTACCGGCGCCGGACCCGGAACCGAGCGTCTCGTAATACTGGTGGCCGGCATTGCCGAACGTGACGTTGTTCATCGTTCCGGATCCCTCCGCCTGCACCCGCAGGGCGGCCAGCAGCGCCCCGGTGATCGCTTGGGAGGTTTCGACGTTGCCGGCCACCACTGCGGCCGGATACCGCGGGGCCAGCATCGTTGCCGCCGGGATCTTGATGTGCAGCGGTCGCAGGCACCCGTCGTTGATCGGGATGTCATCGAGCACGAGTGTGCGGAACACATAGAGCACCGCGGCGGTGGCCACCGACGACGGCGCGTTGAAGTTCGTCGCCAGTTGTGCCGACGTTCCGGCGAAGTCGATGGTGGCGCTGCGGGTGGCCTTGTCGACGGTCACCCGCACCGCGATCGTCGCCCCGGAATCCATCTCGTAGCGGTACTGGCCGTCGTCGAGGCAGTCGATGACCCGGCGCACCGCCTCCTCGGCATTGTCCTGGACGTGGCGCATGTAGGCCTGCACCACATCGAGTCCGAAATGGGCGATCATGGCGCGGATCTCATCGATGCCCTTCTGATTGGCGGCGATCTGGGCGCGCAGGTCGGCGAGGTTGGTGTCGGGGCTCCGGGAGGCGAAGCGTGCTCCGGTGAGCAGCGCTCGGGCCTGCTCTTCGCGGAACTGCCCGTCCTCGACCAGCAGAAAGTTGTCGAACAGGACTCCTTCCTCGTCGAGCGTCCGGCTGTCGGCCGGCATGGAACCCGGTGTAGTTCCGCCGATTTCGGCGTGGTGGCCGCGTGAGGCGACAAAGAACAGCACCCGCTGGCCGGCGTCGTCGAAAACCGGGGTGACGACGGTGATGTCCGGCAGGTGGGTCCCGCCGTGGTAGGGGTCGTTGATCGCGTAGACCTGACCGGGCCGCATCTGCCCGGTTCGCCGGGCGATCACCTCCTTGACGGTTGCGCCCATCGATCCCAGATGCACCGGGATGTGCGGAGCGTTGGCGACCAGGTTGCCGTCCGCATCGAACAGCGCGCAGGAGAAGTCCAGCCGCTCACGGATGTTCACCGATTGAGCAGTGGCCTCCAGCCGGGTGCCCATCTGTTCGGCGATCGCCATGAACAGATTGTTGAAGATCTCCAGCAGCACCGGATCGGCGGCGATCCCGGCAGCGGCCGGTGCGGCCGTGGTCAGCCGTTGCAGCACCAGTTGACCGTCGTCGGATAGCTGGGCCTGCCAGCCGTCGTCGACGACGGTAGTGGCGTTGTCCTCGGCGATGATGGCCGGACCGGTCAGGACCTCGGCCGGGGTGATCGCCTCGCGCCGGTGCAGCGGTGCGTCTCGCCAGCGGCCGCCGGTATAGAGCCGGACGACTTCCGGTGGCGCACAGTCGCTGTCGACGCCCGCTCGGGTGGTCAGCTCGGGTTGTTCGGTCAGGCCGGTGGCCTCCACCTCGACTGCCGCGGCGATAAGCGGGCGATCCATCAGGAAGGAGTACATGCCGCGGTGGGCGCTTTCGAACGCTGCCGTCATCTGCGCGACGGCGCCGAGTTCGACCGGGATCGAGGTGTCGGTGCCCTGGTAGCGCAGATGTGCCCGGCGGATCACCTGTATCCGGTTCGCCGGAACGTCCTGGTCGGCCAGTTCGGCGCGCGCCTGCCGTTCCAACTCGTCGGCGACGTCGTCCAGGACGGCGCCGTCCAGCGGGGTCTCTATCGCGCGCTCCCGGATCACGGTGGTGTCGGCCAACCCGATGCCCAGGGCGGACAACACACCGGCCATCGGCGGCACCAGCACGGTACGGATGCCGAGTTCGTCGGCCACCGCGCAGGCGTGTTGTCCACCGGCGCCGCCGAAGGTGGTGAGCGCATACCGGGTGATGTCGTGGCCCTTGGCCACCGAGATCTTCTTCACCGCGTTGGCCATGTTCGCCACCGCGATCCGCAGGAATCCTTCGGCGACTTGTTCGGGGCTGCGGCCATCGCCGCCGATCTCATCGGCCAGCGCGGCGAAGCCCCGCCGTACCGCCACGGTATCCAGCGGCTGGTCGCCGGCCGGCCCGAACACCGCCGGAAAATGCCCCGGCTGGATGCGTCCGAGCATCACGTTGGCGTCGGTGACGGTCAGCGGTCCGCCGCGCCGGTAGCAGGCCGGTCCCGGATCGGCGCCCGCCGAATCCGGTCCGACCCGGTACCGGCTGCCGTCGAAGTGCAGGATCGATCCGCCGCCGGCGGCGACGGTGTGGATGTGCAGCATCGGGGCCCGCAGCCGCACCCCGGCCACCTCGGTGGTCAACACCCGCTCGTATCCTTCGGCGGCGGTGTAATGCGAGACGTCGGTAGAGGTTCCGCCCATGTCGAATCCGATCACCGAGTCGAAACCGGCCAGCGCCGACATCCGCACCATGCCGACGATTCCGCCGGCCGGGCCGGACAGGATCGCATCCTTGCCGCGGAAGTGGTGGGCGGCGGCCAGGCCGCCGTTGGACTGCATGAACATCAGCCGCACCCCGCGCAGCTGGTCGGCCACCTGCGCGACGTAGCGGCGCAGCACCGGCGACAGGTAGGCGTCGACGACCGCGGTATCGCCGCGCGGAATCAGCTTCGGCAGCGGGCTGACATCGCTCGACAGCGAGATCTGGGTGAAGCCCAATTGCTCGGCGAGCGCGCCGATCGCACGTTCGTGCGCCGGGTTGCGGTAGCTGTGCAGGCATACCACGGCGAGCGCACGAATGCCGTCGGCATGAGCCGCGCGCAGGGCCGCGGCCAGGGTGTCCAGGTCCGGTGCGCGCAGGACGTTGCCGTCCGCGCAGATGCGTTCGTCGACTTCGACGGTGCGCTCATAGAGCTGCTCGGGCAGCACGATGTGCCGATCGAAGATGCGGGGCCGGTTCTGGTAGGCGATGGCAAGGGCGTTGCCGAAGCCGCGGGTGATGACCAGCAGGGTGCGTTCCCCGGCGCGCTCCAGCAAGGCATTGGTGGCCACCGTCGTGCCCATCCGCACCGCGTCGATGATTCCGGCCGGGATGGGCGTGTCGTCGGGAATCTGCAGCAGGGCACGGATTCCGGCCACTGCGGCGTCGCGGTAGTGGGCCGGGTTCTCCGAGAGAAGCTTGTGGGTGACCAGTTGCCCATCGGGCCGTCGGGCAACGATGTCGGTGAACGTGCCGCCCCGGTCGATCCAGAACTGCCACGTCGTCGACACGGTCTCTATTGTGCCCAACCACCGGGTGGCGGGGGCGCGGACGCCGACCTGGGCCGGTCGAGCAGGGCTATGGCGAACTCGGCATAGGCGCGGGCGGTGTGCTCCGGGGTAGCGGGTCCCTCGGCGTTGAACCACTGCGGCAGCGATGTGCACATGGTCGCGATGGCGCGGCCGGCTATCCGGCGGTCTTCGACGGTGCTACCGGCGATGCCCTCGATGTCGCCGTCGCGTGATGCGCGGTCGATGGCAGCGTCGAGTATGTGCTGCAACCGGTTTCGTGAGTCGGCAATGCGCTGCCGGTTCGCCGCGGTCAGGCTGCGCATCTCGCTGGCGCCGATGAAGGCCAGCTTCTGGCGATGCGTGTGGAACAGTGCCAGCGCCTCGACGATGCGGCGCAGTTCCTCGATGCCGGTTGACGCGCCGGTGCGGGCGGCTTCGACGCGCCAGTGCAGCTCGGTCATCGTCAGGTCCAGGATCGCGACCAGCAGTGCCTGCTTGTCCGGGTAGTGGTGGTAGATACCCGGAACGCTCATGCCCGCCCGTGCCGCCAGGTCTCGCATCGTGCTGCCGTGATAGCCGGTGTCGACGAACGCATCGATGGCCGCGCGCAGCACGCTGTCCAGCGTCAGCGGCGGGAATGTTCGCCAGTCGGCGGGCGAGAGCCCGGCAGTATCAACGCCTCTGGCGGTGTCCGGTGGTGGGACGGTGCCTACCAGGAGCTGGGCCGGGGTCACCCCCAGCGCCTGGGCGCACGCCTGCAGGCGTGTCACCGAGATTCCGGTCTTGCCGTTCTCGAGCGCGCTCACCGTTGCCGCGCTCACCCCCAGGCGTTGCGCCAGCTCCCGCACGGTCAGACCCCGAGCACGCCGGGCTGCCCGGATCGCACCGCCGCACTCGACTGCCCCTGCCACCCCACCTCCACGTTCAGGAATTCTGAACTATTGTTGCCAGAAACCGGGCTTCCGGGGCAAGTTTTGACTGGAAAGGCGCCGTATGTCACAGTCCGTACTGTTTGGGCCGAGTGATCGGTCGGTCAGTTGACGGTGGTGACGGAGTGACATGGCAATCGAGCTGAACTACTCGCCGGATGTGACGACACTGGTCGAACGCACCCGGGCGTTCATCGACGACGTCGTGCTCCCGGTCGAGGACCGCTTCGGCGGGGATATCACGGCCGCGGGCGGCGACACGACGATCAGGGAACTGCAGGCCGCGGCGCGGGACGCGGGCGTGTTCGCGCCGCACGCTCCCGTCGAGTACGGCGGTCTGGGATTGAACATGTCCGACCGGGCGCCGGTGTTCGAGGCCGCCGGGTATTCACTGTTCGGTCCGGCCGCGGTGAACATCGCCGCGCCCGACGAGGGCAACGTCCACCTGCTGGCCGAGGTGGCCAGCCCCGAGCAGAAGGCGCAATACCTCGCCCCGCTGGCGGCCGGTGACGTGCGATCTGCGTTCGCGATGACCGAGCCGGGACCGGGTGCGGGCTCGGACCCGTCCGCGCTGACGACCAAGGCCGAACGCCGTTCGGGCGACTGGTACATCACCGGCCGCAAGTGGTACATCACCGGTGCCGACGGCGCCGGATTCTTCATCGTCATGGCCCGCACCTCCGGGGAAGCCGGCCAGCGCGGCGGCGCCACCATGTTCCTGGTCCCCGCCGACACCCCGGGCTTGACCGT